>ERZ857882.328-NODE-328-length-59874-cov-8.763620_pt1 | contig 59874 bp, 54 predicted proteins | sample MGYA00519697_ERZ857882 | MGnify/ENA primary metagenome ERZ857882 (study PRJEB31778, sample SAMEA3449373) | human gut metagenome | biome: human gut; feature: human-associated habitat; material: faeces | place: United Kingdom | collected 2010/2012 ...
CGTTTCTTTCTGTTTTTTCTTCATTTTTACTGTCCACGAAACCGGGAAGGGCACACTGCTCGCGCTCGCAGCTCGCACGGCTGGAAAGCGGCGTATCCTGCCGCCCTTCCTATCAGATCGTGGCCGACATTGCCCGGGCGCTGGGCGTTACCACCCAGCAGCTCGAGCAGGGCGGCTCTGACCGGCAACGGGCCTGAAAGGGGGAAGCTTCGCCATGTCTCAGATCGACCAGCTCAAGCAGCTCGTCCGCACCCTTTTGGACGACGGCCGCCCCCACACGCTCGACGAGATCAAGGCCGCCGTGCAGGCGCGGCACATCGTTCTGCCGCCCCAGAGCAGCGCGCTGCGCACCGCCATTTATAACCTGCGCAAATTCGACGGCTACCTCGAGCGCGTAGCACCCGGGGTGTATCAGCGGATCGACGCCGGCTGCGGGCCGGCCCCCGGCCAGCCCCTTACCCTCAAAGAACTGCGCGCGCTGCCCTCGCGCATCGAGGCCACAAAAAGCAGCCTGCAGGCCTTCGATTGGATCACCTGCTCCGATGAGGAGCTGGCCGCCGCCCGGGAAAAGGCGGCGCTGCTGGCCAAGCTCGGCTTCTTTTCCCCCACTCCGGAACCCTAAAAGCCGCCGCCCGCGGCCCGCCCCGCTCATATCCGCCCGCCTGCCCGCATAGTTTGTAACAAACGCTGAGCGGGGAGGAATGACCATGAAGGGCAACCCGGAAGAACGGGCGGTGCGCCTGGGCGAATACATCGTGGCTACCGGCGCGACCGTGCGCACGGCGGCCGAGCGGTTCGGCATTTCCAAGTCAACGGTGCACAAGGACGTGACCACCCGGCTGCGCTGCCAAAACCAGGAGCTGTTCCGCGAGGTACAGCAGGTGCTGGACCGCAACAAGGCAGAACGGCATTTGCGGGGGGGCGCGGCCACCAAAGAAAAATACAACGGGATACAAAAACAGCGGGGGTGAGCGCAGCTCACCCCCTTTTTTGTGACAAAAGTCACACCCCGCCCGGCCGCCCCGTGTTATAATGGAAAAAACGCAAGGCGCGGCCAAGGCCCGCGGCGCAAAAAAAGGAGATACGATCCATGGAACAAAAAATGCTCGACTGCGCGGTGGTGGGCGGCGGTCCGGCCGGCCTTTCGGCGGCCATCAACCTGCATCAGCGGGGCAAAAGCGTGCGGGTGCTGGGCGCGGCGCCCGGCTTTTTGGAAAAAGCGGAGCGGGTGGACAATTACCTTGGCCTGCCCGGCCTTTCCGGCGGCGGGATGCTGCGCGCCTTTGCGGACCACGCGGCGCAGCTGGGCATCCGCCCGGAACCGGGGCGGGTGGCGAATATCCTGCCCATGGGCGACCACTTCATGCTGAATTTCAGCGGCGATATTCTGGAGGCGCGCACGGTGGTGCTGGCGTGCGGCGTGGCCAAGGCAAAGCCCGTGGAGGGCGAAACCGAGTTTTTGGGGCGGGGCGTTTCGTACTGCGCCACCTGCGACGGCATGCTCTACCGGGGCAAGGCTGTGCTGGTGTGGGGCCTTTCCCCCGAGGCCGCCGGCGAGGCGAACTTCCTTGCCTCCATCGGCTGCCGGGTGCGGTTTGTGGCGGCCAAACGCCCCGAAACGCTGGATGCGGCCATTGAATTTTTGCCCGGCAGCCTGCAGGGCGTGGGCGGCGGCATGAAGCTGGAATGGGCCCGGGTGGCCGGGCAGCAGCATGCCGCCGACGGCGTGTTTATCCTGCGCGCCGCCATTGCGCCCGACACCTTGCTGCCCGGCCTCAGCCTGGCGAACGGTTTTGTAACGGTGAACCGCTCCATGGCCACCAACCTGCCCGGGGTGTTTGCCGCAGGCGACGTGACCGGCGCGCCCCTGCAGGTGGCAAAGGCCGTGGGCGAGGGGCTGATCGCGGGCCTTTCCGCGGCCGATTACCTTTCCGCTTCCGGCGCTTAACAAAACAGGGAAAACCATCCTTCGCCCCCAGTGGCTCCTTCCGCAGGCACAACAAAAAGCTGAGCGCCCCGCACGCTGCGGGGCGCTCAGCTTTTTGCCTATAGGTAGTATAGTTGTTTATCTATAGGATCTTGTGGCCCAGGCCATTTCCTTCTATATCCCCCTCAGCCGATCATGTCCAAAAACGCGTGGATCGCTTTGGAAATGTATCGGTTCCGTTTATAGTAAAGGTTCACCTCGCGCACGGCGTCCCTGTTGTCCAGTTTGTAAAACAGCAGGTTTGCGGCCTCGGGCACATTGGGGATCAGCGAGTCGCCGATAAACGAGATGCCCATGCCGTAGCAGGACAGGTTATAGGCCGTGATCTGCTGCTCCAGCTCCAGCTTGATCCGGGGGGTAAAATGGCTGCCGCGGCAGATATTCATGGCGCGCTCCCGCGTGTCGTTCCCCTCCCGCAGCAGAAGAAACGGTTCCTCTTTAAAATACTGCAGCGGCACAGGGGTGATGCGCGTGTTCAGGTGCAGCCCGGCCTTGATGTCGGCAGCCGTGAGCGCATAGTTTTTCGCGGCGGCGTTGGATGCAAAACCGGCGGGCACCGCCATCAGCAGATGCTCCTGCTGCAGCGTTTTCCGGCCATAAAGCCCCTGGTCCAGCACGTTGTTGTCGATCAGCAGGTCCAGCGTTCCCGCCCCCAGCCTTTCGGTCAGCTCCGCCGTGGTGGCCTCGATCAGCTGCACATGCACCAGGGGGTACTGCGCGGTAAACCGGCTGAGCAGGGGCGGCAGAACGTAAGAAACAAAAAAGTTGGTGCCGCCGATCACCAGGGAGCCGCTCTTCATCTCGGCCAGATCGCTCACGTAGTTCTCAAACCCATTTTCCACATCCATAATGATCTCCACCGCGCGGATGTATTCTTTCCCAAGCTCGGTGAGCTGGATGGGGTTGGTGCTGCGGTCAAAAATGGGGAACCCGATCTGTTCCTCCGCCTTTTTCACAGCCGCGCTCAGGGAGGGCTGGCTGATAAACAAATTCCTGGCGGCGCGGGAAAAGCTCATCTCCCGGTAGACCTCGTACACATAGCGCATGGACTGAAACATGAGCGCCCTCCTGATATAGTCTGTTATCTATCTCACAAACAATAATATTGGTATTTGAAAATATCATAACACCGCAGTACACTTTAATCAAGCCCAAAACAAGCGGCTGGGCGGCCGTTCACAATTTATAAAAAAGCTGCGTGAGGTTACTTATGAAAACAGACAAGCAATTCCGTGTGGAACACGACTCCATCGGCGAGCGCACCCTCCCCCGCGACGTCTACTACGGCGTGCAGTCCCTGCGCGCCTCGGAGAACTTTCACATCACCGGCCTGACCATGCACCCGGAGATTGTAAACTCCATTGCCGAGATCAAAAAAGCTTCCGCCATCGCCAACTACGAGATCGGCCTGCTGGACAAAAAGGTGGCGGACGCCATCGTGGAGGCCTGCGGCGAGATCGCCGCAGGCAAGCTGCACGACGCCTTTATCGTGGACCCGATCCAGGGCGGCGCGGGCACCAGCCTGAACATGAACGCCAACGAGGTCATTGCCAACCGCGCCATCGAGCTGCTGGGCGGCGAAAAGGGCGATTATTCGCTGGTCAACCCCAACGACCATGTGAACTGCGGCCAGTCCACCAACGACGTTTTCCCCTCTGCGGGCAAAATGGCAGTGCTCAAGCTCCTCATCAAGGCCCAGATCCAGTTGGAGCGTCTCTACGACGCTTTGACGCAAAAGGCCGCCGAGTTTGACGACGTGATCAAGATGGGCCGCACCCAATTGCAGGACGCGGTGCCCATCCGCCTGGGGCAGGAATTCCGCGCCTACCGCGAGGCCGTGCGCCGCGACATTGCGCGCCTGGAGCGCGCGCAGGACGAGATGCGCTGCTTAAACCTGGGCGGTACCGCCATCGGCACCGGCATCAATGCCGACGAGATGTACCTGCGCCGGGTCGTGCCCACCCTGTCCAAGGTGTCGGGCCTGCGGCTTGTCCAGGCCTTCGACCTCATCGACGCCACCCAAAACCTGGACGGGTTCGTGGCGGTGTCCGGCGCGGTAAAAACCTGCGCGGTGAACCTTTCCAAAATGTGCAACGACCTGCGGCTGCTCTCCTCGGGCCCCCGGTGCGGCCTGGGTGAGATCAACCTGCCCCCCAAACAGAACGGTTCCTCCATCATGCCGGGCAAGGTAAACCCCGTCATCCCGGAGGTGGTCAACCAGGTGGCCTTCAACATCATGGGCAACGACCTCACCATCACCATGGCCGCCGAGGCGGGGCAGCTGGAACTCAACGCCTTTGAGCCCATCATCTTCTGGAATCTCACCCACGCGGTGGAATTTTTGACCTACGCCGTGAACACCCTCACAGACAACTGCGTGTCGGGCATCACCGCCAACCGGGAGCGGTGCAAGGCAATGGTGGACGGCAGCGTGGGCGTCATCACCGCCCTCACCCCCCACCTGGGCTACGAGGCGGCGGCCAACATTGCCAAAGAGGCCATCCGCACCGGCGCTTCGGTGGAAGACCTGATCGTGAGCAAGGGCGTGCTGGACCGGCCGACCCTGGAAAAAATCCTGGACCCCTATTCCATGACCACCCCCGGCATCTCCGCCAAAGAACTGCTCGAGCGGTAAACGGCCATGAAAACGCTGGGTATCATCGGCGGCATGGGTCCCCTGGCCGCGGCCGACCTGCTGGAAAAGATCGTTCAGAACACACAGGCGAAAAAGGATCAGGACAACATCCACGTCATTCTCGACAGCAACACCCATATCCCCGACCGCACCGCCGCCATCCTGCACGGCGGCAGCGACCCCCGCCCCCAGCTCCAGGCCAGCGCCTGCCGGCTGGAAGCGGCGGGCGCCGGGGTGCTGGCCATCTCCTGCAACACCGCCCATTATTTTTACAAGGACGTTTCCGCCGCCGTGTCCGTGCCGGTGCTCCACATGCCCCGGCTCACGGCAGGCTGGCTGTGCCGCACCGGGCTTACCCGGGCGGCCCTCTTGGCCACCGACGGCACGGTTCAGAGCGGTATCTACCAGGCCGCGTTCGCGGGCAGCGGGGTGGACCTGCTTATGCCGGACGGCGAGGGGCAGCAGGCGGTGATGTCCCTGATCTACGACGGGGTCAAGGCCGGCAAGGCCCACTTCAACACCGCGGCCATCCGCGCCGCCCTGGCCCGGCTCCAGGCCGCGGGGGCCGGGGCCTTCATTCTGGGCTGCACCGAATTGCCCCTTGCCTTTTCCATGTACGGCCTGCCCGGCCGCACCATCGACCCCACCACGGTGCTTGCCCGGGCCGCGGTGGCGGCCTGCGGCGGCCTGCTGACCGCGGGCTGAAAAAGCGCGGCAGGTCCCGCCCGCCGCACACACAATCACAATCGTTGAGGTGCTTTTTATGAACTACGCAGAAGAATCCCTGAAGCTGCACTACGAACTCAAAGGAAAGCTGGAAATCACCGCCCGCGCCCCGGTGGACACCCAGGACACCCTGGCCCTGGCCTATACCCCCGGCGTGGCGCAGCCCTGCCTGGAGATTCAAAAGGATGTGAACAAAAGTTACGAGTTGACCCGCCGGTGGAACACGGTGGCCGTGGTCACCGACGGCACCGCCGTGCTGGGCCTGGGCGACATCGGCCCCGAGGCGGGCATGCCGGTCATGGAGGGCAAGTGCGTGCTCTTTAAGCAGTTCGGCGGCGTGGACGCCATCCCCCTGTGCGTGCGCAGCAAGGAGGTGGACGACATTGTAAAAACGGTCTCCCTGCTGGCCGGCTCCTTCGGCGGGGTGAACCTGGAGGACATCTCGGCTCCCCGCTGCTTCGAGATTGAGGAAAAGCTCAAGCGCTGCTGCGACATCCCCGTTTTCCACGACGACCAGCACGGCACCGCCGTGGTCGTGGCCGCCGCCGTGATCAATGCCCTCAAGCTGGTAAAAAAGGACCTGGGCGAAGTGCGGGCGGTGTTCTCGGGCGCGGGCGCGGCGGGCACCGCGATCTTCAAGCTGCTGCACACCATGGGCCTGCGAAAGGCCACCCTATGCGACATCAAGGGCATTGTATACCCGGGCCGGCCCGACCTTGCGGGCGATCCCTACCTTGCCGAACTGGCCGCCATGACCCGTCCCGGGGTCACCACGGGCGGCCTGGCCGCCGCCCTGGAAGGGGCCGACCTGTTCATCGGGGTCTCCGCGCCAAACCTCGTCACCCCCGCCATGGTCCGGGCCATGGCCCCCGATCCCATCCTTTTTGCCATGGCAAACCCCGTGCCCGAGATCATGCCCCAGCTCGCCCGGGCCGCCGGGGCGGCGGTGGTGGGCACCGGCCGCAGCGATTTTTCGAACCAGGTCAACAACGTGCTCTGCTTCCCCGGCATTTTCCGGGGCGCTTTGGACGTGCGGGCCAGCCAGATCACCGAAAACATGAAGATCGCGGCCGCCCGCGCCATCGCGGGGCTGGTGAGCGGCGATGAGCTGAGCGCCGACTATATCCTTCCCAAGGCGTTCGATCCCCGCGTGCGCGGCGCCGTGGCCGCAGCAGTGGCCGCCGCCGCCCGCCGGGACGGCGTGGCCCGGGTGTGAGGTGCCAACCATGGAATACCGCATCGAACACGACTCCATGGGGGAAGTAAGGGTCCCCGCAGACAAATATTGGGGGGCGCAGACCCAGCGCTCCCGCCAGAACTTTGCCATCGGCGCAGGGCTTGAAACCATGCCCGGCGAGATCATTCACGCCTTCGGCATTTTAAAAAAGGCTGCGGCCCGGGCCAACCGCACCCTGCTGCCCCAGCGCATGACCAAAGAAAAGCTTCTGGCCATCACCCGCGCCTGTGACGAGGTCATCGCCGGGGCGCTGAACGATCACTTTCCGCTGGTGGTCTGGCAGACCGGTTCCGGCACCCAGAGCAACATGAACGCCAACGAGGTGGTGGCGGGCCGGGGCAACGCCCTTGCGGGCAAAAAGCTCCTTCACCCCAACGACGACGTAAATATGAGCCAGTCCTCCAACGACACCTTTCCCACCGCCATGCACATTGCCGCCGTGCTTGCGGTCGAGGACCGGGTCCTGCCCGCCATCGACGCGCTGGTGGCCACCTTCCGGCGTTTGGAGGCGGAACACGAGGGGATCATCAAAATAGGGCGCACCCACCTGCAGGACGCCACCCCCATCCAATTCTCGCAGGAAATCTCGGGCTGGCGCGCCAGCCTAGAGCGGGACCGGGAGTTGCTTTTGCTCTCGCTGGAGCCCCTGAAGGAGCTGGCGCTGGGCGGCACGGCGGTGGGCACCGGGCTCAACGCCCCCCCGGGCTTTGCCGGGCTTGCCGCCGAAAAGGTGTCCGAGCTCACGGGCAAGAACTTTTGCACGGCTCCCAACAAATTCCACGCCCTCACCTCCAAGGATGAGCTGGTCTTTGCCCACGGGGCGCTGAAGGCCCTGGCCGCCGACCTGATGAAAATCGCCAACGACGTGCGCTGGCTGGCCTCCGGCCCGCGGGACGGCCTTGCCGAGATCACCATCCCCGAAAACGAGCCCGGCTCCTCCATCATGCCCGGCAAGGTCAACCCCACCCAGTGCGAGGCGGTTACCATGGTGGCGGTGCAGGTCATGGGCAACGACACGGCGGTGGGCCTGGCGGCCAGCCAGGGCAATTTCGAGCTCAATGTGTTCATGCCGGTGCTGGCCTACAACTTTCTCCAATCCGCCCGGCTGCTGGCCGAGGCCATGCTGTCCTTCAACGCCAACTGCGCGGCCGGCATCCAGGCAAGGCCGGGCAAGATGAAGCAGGACCTTGCCCGCAGCCTGATGCTGGTCACCGCCCTCAACCCCCTCATCGGATACGAAAACGCCGCCCGCATCGCCAAAAAGGCCCACGCCGAGGACCTGACCCTCCGGCAGGCGGCAGTGGAGCTGGGCCTGCTCACCGGCGAGCAGTTCGATCAGGCCGTTCGCCCGGAGGCCATGGTATAACGGCGTTTTCCTTTGGATCTTTCCCTGTTTTTTCCAAATGCTCAAAAAAAACGCCTGCGCGGCGTCCCAAACCTTCGCGCGGCTCCGCCAAATCCGGCGGGGCCGCTGTTTTTTTTGCTGCAAATCCGGCCGCATGATTTATTTTTGTGCAAATTTCTTCTATAATAAGAAAAGCTTTTGCGGCCGCGTCCTGCCAGGGGGCCCCGGCGCGCAGGAATATTTTTTACAGAACGAGGTGCTTCGCACTTGAAAAAGCTCACATCGAACCTGCGGGGGCATTATAAGGAATTGATCCTCGGCCCCCTTTTTAAGCTGCTGGAAGCTATTTTTGAGCTGTGCGTGCCGCTCATCATGGCGGCCATCATCGACAACGGCATCCAAAACGCCAACGCAGCCTACGTGCTGAAAGGCGGCGCGCTACTGGTGGTGCTGGCGGTGCTGGGCGGGCTGGCAGGCTGCACCTGCCAGTACTTTGCCAGCGTGGCCGCATTCGGCTTCGGCGCCAGCCTGCGCAGCCAGGTGTTCAGCCAGGTGCTGCGCTTTTCGGGCCGCGAGCTGGACCAGCTGGGCACGGGCAGCCTTGTAACCCGCATCACCAACGATGTGAACCAGGTGCAGAACGGGGTGAACATGTTTATCCGGCTTGCCACCCGCAGCCCGTTTCTGGCCATCGGCTCCATCGTGATGGCCTTTACCATCAACGCCCGCATCGCGCTGGTGTTTCTGCTCTCCACCCCGTTGATCGTGCTGGTGCTCTATGGGATCATGCGCGCCACCCTGCCCCGCTATTCCGAGATTCAGCAAGGGCAGGACACCCTCAGTGCCCTTGCCGGCGAAAACCTGGAGGGGGCGCGGGTGATCCGCGCCTTCTCCCGCCAGGCCAGCGAAAAGCAGGGGTTCAGCGCGGCCGGCCGTGCCCTCAGCGCCGTCACCGTGGCCGTGGGCCGGGTGAGCGGCGCTTTGAACCCCATCACCTATGTGATCGCAAACCTGGGCGTTCTGCTTATCCTATGGCTGGGCGCCCGCTCGGCCCAGGCCGGCCTGATCGCCAGCGGCGAGATCATTGCCCTTGTAAACTACATGACCCAGACCCTGCTGGCCCTGATCGTGCTGGCAAACCTGATCGTGCAGTTCACCCGGGCCATCGCCAGCGCCAGGCGGCTGGCCGCCCTGCTCGATATGGAACCCGCGGTGAGCGGCCCTGTGGAGGGCCTCCCGGCCCAAAGCGCCCCGGCGGGCGGCGCCTGGCTGGCCTTTGAAAATGTGAACTTTGCCTACACCCCCGGCCGCAACGCGCTCACCGGCGTGAGCTTTTGCGCGCAGAAGGGGCAGACCATCGGGGTGATCGGCGGCACCGGCAGCGGAAAGTCCACCCTGGCGGGTCTGATCCTGCGTTTTTACGACGTGACCGGCGGGCGCATCCTGCTGAACGGGCAGGACATCCGCGCCTGCGACCCCGCGGCGCTGCGCGCCAAGGTAGGGTATGTGCCCCAGGCGGTGCAGCTCTTTTCCGGCACCATCCGCTCAAACCTGGCCCTGGGTTGCCGGAACGCCGGCGAGGAAGAGCTGTGGGCGGCCCTGAAACTGGCCCAAGGGGAAGAATTCGTGCGGCAAAAGCCCCAGGGGCTGGACAGCCCGGTGGAAGAGGGCGGCAAAAACTTTTCGGGTGGGCAGCGCCAGCGGCTCACCATCGCCCGGGCCCTGGCAAGCCGGCCGGAGCTGCTCATTCTCGACGACGCCTCCAGCGCGCTGGATTTCGCCACCGACGCGGCCCTGCGCCGCGCGCTGCGCCGGCACGCGGCGGGCATGACCGTGATGATGATCAGCCAGCGGGCCTCCAGCATCAAAAACGCCGACCTGATTCTGGTGCTGGACGACGGCGTGCTGGCCGCCCAGGGAACTCACGAGCAGCTGCTGCAGACCTGCCCGGTCTACCGGGAGATCTGCATCTCGCAAAAATTGGTGGACGCGCCCACCGCGGAAAGGCAGGTGAAGCCCCTGTGAAAAAGCATGTTTTCCGGCGCCTGGTGCCCTATCTGCGGCCCTACGCGGGCACCCTTCTGCTGGGGTGCCTGGCAGCCGTTTTACAGGTCGCGTTCACCCTGGCCGCCCCCGTGCTGGTGGGCAAAGGGGTGGACTGTGTGCTGGGCCCCGGCCGGGTGGATTTTGACGCCCTCATTCCCCTTCTGGTCCAGCTGGCCGCGGTGATCCTGCTGGCGGCGGCGTTTCAGTGGGCGATGAACGTGTGCACCCGGCGCGCCAGCGCCCTGGCCGCCCAGGACCTGCGCCAAAAAGCCTTTGACCGCCTGAACGAGGTTCCCCTTTCCACCATCGACTCCACGCCCCACGGCGACCTTGTGAGCCGCCTTGTCAACGACGCGGATGCGGTTTCCGAGGGCCTTTTGCAGGGGCTCACCCAGCTGCTGCCCGGGGCGGCCACCATTGTGGGGGTGCTGGGCATCATGCTGCGGCTGAACTGGGGCATTGCCCTGCTGGTGGCGCTGGTCACGCCGCTGTCCATCTTTTTTGCCAAATTCGTGGCGGGCCGCACCCACGCGCTGTTCCAGCGGCAGGCCGCCGCCCAGGGCCGGCTCTCGGGCTACGTCAGCGAGATGGTGAACGGCCAGCCGCTGGTCAAAGCCTTTGGGTACGAGGCGCCCTGCACCGAGCAGTTCGAGGCCATCAACCAGGAGCTGCGCCACGCAAGCCTGTGGGCGGTGTTCTATTCGGCCGTGGCAAACCCCGGCACCCGGCTGGTGAACAATTTTGTGTATGCGGCGGTGGGGGTATTCGGCGCGCTAGCGGCCATTTCGGGCCGGCTGACCGTGGGCACCCTCTCGGCCTTCCTGACCTACGCGAACCAGTACACCAAGCCCTTCAACGAGGTCACCGGCGTGCTGACCCAGCTGCAGACCGCCATGGCCAGCGCCTGGCGGCTGTTCCAGGTGATCGACCTGGAGCCCGAGCCGCCGGACCCTGCCGGCGCCCTGGCGCCGGCCGCCTGCCAGGGCCGGGTCGAGGCCCTGCACGTGGACTTCAGCTACCGGCCTGAAACGCCGCTGATCCGCGATTTCTGCCTGGAGGTGCAGCCGGGCCGGCGGGTGGCCATCGTGGGCCCCACCGGCTGCGGCAAAACCACCTTCATCAACCTGCTCATGCGCTTTTATGATGTGACCGGCGGCGAGATCCGGGTCGACGGCGTGCCCATCCGCCGGCTCACCCGCGCCTCGCTGCGGGGCATGTACGGCATGGTGCTGCAGGAAACCTGGCTCAAAAGCGCCACCGTGCGGGAAAACATTGCCTACGGCAAGCCCGGCGCCCCGCTGGAAGAGGTGGTCGCCGCCGCCAGGGCCGCCCACGCCCACGGCTTCATCCAGCGCCTGCCCCAGGGGTACGACACGGTGCTGGCCGCCGGCGGCAGCAACCTTTCGGCCGGGCAAAAGCAGCTGCTCTGCATTGCCCGCATCCTGCTGTGCCGGCCTCAGATGCTGATCCTGGACGAAGCCACCAGCAACATCGACACCCGCACCGAAATGCTGGTGCAGGCAGCCTTTGAGCGCCTGATGGAGGGCCGCACCAGCTTTGTGGTGGCGCACCGGCTCTCCACCATCCAAACGGCCGACACCATTCTTGTAATGGATGCCGGCCGCATTGTGGAGCAGGGCACCCACGCGGAGCTGCTGGCAAGGGGCGGCTTTTACGCAAAACTTTACAACAGCCAGTTTGCCGTGCAATAACTCTTCCAACCCGCGCCGCGCCGTGATATAATAATAGAAAACGCACACAGAAAAGCAGGAGGCGCGCATGGACATTATGGTATTGGGCGTTGCCGGCGGCACCGGCAGCGGAAAGACCACCCTCACCCGCACCCTCAAAGAGCGTTTTGGCGGCCAGATCAGCGTGATCAGCCACGACAACTACTACAAGCGCCAGGACCATCTGACCTACGAGGAGCGCTGCAAGACCAACTACGACCACCCGGACGCCTTCGACACCGACCTGATGGTGCAGCACCTTGCCCAGCTGAAAAGCGGCAGCCCCGTGCTCTGCCCTGTATACGACTTTTCACAGCACAACCGCTCGGCCGACCTGCTCGAAATCCGGCCCGCGCCGGTGATCCTGGTGGAGGGCATCCTGATCTTCGCCAGCCCCGAACTGTGCAATTTGATGGACATCAAGGTCTTTGTGGACACCGACGCCGACGTGCGCATTCTCCGCCGGATCGTGCGGGACGTAAAAAAGCGCGGCCGCACGCTGGACAGTGTGGTGACCCAATACCTCACCACCGTAAAGCCCATGCACGAGCAATTTGTGGAGCCCTCCAAGCGCCGGGCCGACCTGATCATCCCCGAGGGGGGCAAAAACGCGGTGGCGGTGGAAATGCTGATCCACCGGCTGGAAAGCCATCTGAACGCGCAGAGCTGAGCGTTTAATCTGAAAAAAAGCAAGGCCCGCAGGACAAATTCGTCCTGCGGGCCTTGCTTTTTCTCTCAATCGTCCGCGCCCATGGCCTGGGCCGCCAGGTGCCCCAGCTGCTGCATCATCTCCACGCCCTCGGGCGGAAAGTCCACATCGGCGCTGCCCCAGTTCGTGAACACCGACAGGATATAAGGCTCATCGGCGTACACAATGGCCATATCGTGCAGCACCTGGTCCCAGCTGCCGTACTTTTTGGCCGCGGGGGCCGGCGCCCACAGCAGCTCGTGATCCGCCGCCAGCAGCGCGGCTTTCAGCGCCCCGGCGTTCTCGGTTTCCTGCTGGGTGTAATCGTAAATGGCCTGCATGGCCTTGCCGCCGTCCGCGGCGGTGACCCAGCCGTGAATGCCCTCCTCAGTCACGTCGCAGCCATCCGGCGAGGCAAAACCCAGCCCCCGCAAAAATTCCGAAAAGCCGGTTTCCACCGTGCCGGGGTAAGCCGCCCCCAAAGCGTGCGCCGCCCCGTTGGAGCTTTTCGAGAGCATGGCGTGGATGCGCTGCCAGCCGGTGGCGCCGCCCACGTCCGCGTCCAGGTCGATCTCGCCCGCATCGTCCCTTTGGCACAGCCACAGCGCATAGGGCGCTTTCAGGGTGCTGGCGCAGTAAAAGCCCGCCGAGGGGTTATAACTGTAAGAAGCGCCGGTCACAAGGTTCTGCATCCACACCGAAACGCTTCCGGGCTGGGCATTCAAAAAGTCGTCCAGCATCTGGCGCGCCTCGCCGCCCAAGCCCTGGGCCGCCACCGCGGGCGCAGGGGTCGGCTCTGGGGTAATCCGGGGGGTGGGCGCGGCGGTGGGCGCAGGCGTGGCGGTGGGGGCCGCGCTCTGCGCGGCAGGCGCCTCGGCGGGCACGGTGGCAAGGCCGCTGTAACGCCACAAAAAGATGAGAATCAGCGCCACAAACACCACCAGAGCCGCCAGCGCTCCCTTAAAGCTCCGCGGCCCCCCGTGCTGTTTTTGTTTTGCCATACGCTTCCCCCCGCTGCAAAAGCCCGGCAGGCTGCCGGGCAGGTCTTTTCCTGCCTATTATAGCTTTCAGCCGGCGAAAATGCAATGTTTTTGGCACAATTCGCCAAACCGGGGCGGCATAAAGGCCGGGGCAGCTTTGCGCTGCCCCGGCCCCGGTTGGCAGAGGATTCAAGCAATGTCCAGAAAATCCTTTACACGTTCCATCAGCGTGGGCCGATAGATGCCAAGCTGCTTGTGGTAGGCGATCTCGGCCCTGCGCATTGCCCGGGCGGCTTCTTTTTCCTCGGGGGTGAAAAAGATCATGCCGCTGGAGTTCACCTCCACGTCAATGGATGTATTTTCCTGCTCGGCACGAGCTGCCACAAAGAACATAAACGCGCACTCCTTTCCTACAAACTCTGCCAACCGTTCACAGGCCCCCGGCCTGCGGGGAAACAAAGAATGCAAAAAAGCTCCGCCTTTGCTCCTAGCGCTTTGCAAACAGCGCCCGGATCCGTTCGCCCAGGGTGGGCTTATAAATCCCCAGTTCCTTTTGGTAGGCGATCTCAGCGGCGCGCATGGCCTTGCGGGCGTCCTTGCTGCCCTGCGGGCCCATTTTGCCCCGCTCTCCGTAGCGAAGTTCCATATTCATGTTGAACCGGATGTTGCTCATTGCACCCTGTCAGGCAAACATGCCTGCCTCCTGCCCTGCGCTTTACCACAAATTCATCATCTGCTCATACATGTCGATGTAAGAGCGGCTGGAGTTGTTCCAACTGAAATCACACTGCATGGCCCGCCGCACCAGCACCGGCCAGCCTTCCTTTTTCCAGTAGCCCTCCTTGGCACGCCAGCAGGCCTCGTACAGATCGTGGGCGTTGTATTGCTGGAAGGTGAAGCCATTGCCGGCCCCGTCGCCGGAATCGTGGATCGAGTCCTTCAGGCCGCCGGTTTCCCGCACAATGGGAATGGTGCCGTAGCGGCAGGCCACCATCTGGGCCAGGCCGCAGGGCTCGGATTTCGAGGGCATCAGGAACAGGTCCGCGCCGGCGTAGATCTTGCGGGCCAGGGGCGGCACAAACCCGATGTATACCCCCACCCGGCCGGGGTGGCGGGCCGCCAGATCGCCGAAAAACGCCTCGTAGGCGTGTTCGCCGTTGCCCAGGATCACAAGCTGGATGCCCTGGTCCAGCAAGCCCTCGGCCACGCTGCGCACCAGGTCCACCCCCTTGTGCCCCACCAGCCGGGTCACCATGCCCATCACCGGGCTGCCGTCCTGCTGCAGGCCGAACTGCTCCTGCAGGTCCTTTTTGCAGGCCGCCTTGCCCTCCGGGAAGGTGTCGGCATTGTAGTGGGCGGCAAGGTTCGGGTCGGTTTCGGGGCTGTAAACGTCGGTGTCAATGCCGTTCAAAATGCCGCATAGCTTATATTGCTTTTGCCGCAAAAGGCCGTCCAGCCCATGGCTGAACCAGGGGTCCAGGATCTCGCCCGCGTAGGTGGGGCTCACGGTGCTCACCTTGTCGGCCGTTTCCACCGCGCCCTTCATAAAGTTGGCGCAGCCATCGTACTCCACAATATGGGCGTCCCGCTTGCCAATGCCGCAGGTGTCCTCCAGAATATCCAGCCCGTATTTGCCCTGGTACTGGATATTATGGATGGTGAACACCGTCTTAATGCGGCTGTATTTGTCCAGATGCCGATAGTAAAGGTTCAGATACACCGGCACCAGCGCCGTCTGCCAGTCGTTGGCGTGCAGCACGTCCGGCATAAAATCGGTGTAAAACAGCATTTCCAAAATAGCCCGGCTGAAAAACGCAAACCGCTCGCCATCGTCGTAAAAGCCGTACAGGCCGCTGCGCTTAAAATAATATTCGTTGTCGAGAAAATAGAACGACACGCCGTCGCGCTTGGCGGTAAACAGGCCGCAGTACTGGCTGCGCCAGCCCACCGGCACGCTGAAGCTGGTCACATATTCCAGCTCATCCCGGTATTTCAAATCGCCGTAGAGCGGCAGCACCACCCGGCAGTCCACCCCGTTTCTCACAAGGGCCTTGGGCAGGCTTCCGGCAACGTCGCCAAGGCCGCCGGACGCGGCGTAGGGGTTTGCCTCGCTGGCACAAAAAAGAACGTTCATAGCTTTCCTCCTTAAGATGTGTGGCACAAGGGAAGGGGCGGGAGCCCGGCTCAGGGGCCCCCGCCCCTGGGGAGAGAGACAGAGGACCTTTCAGCCCTCGTAAGGCTTTTTACACGGTATGGCCCTTGGCCACATAGATCGGGAAGGTATCGGTGCCGGAAAGCTTGCGGTCGGTGGTCAGCTTCACATTTTTGTCGGTGACCACATACTCCGCCTGGGCGCCGGGCTCCACAATGGTGTTCTGCATCAGCACGCAGTTTTTCACCTTGGCGCCCTTTTTCACCCGCACGCCCCGGAACAGCACGCAGTTCTCCACCTCGCCCTCAATGATGCAGCCGTCGGCCACCAGGCTGTTCTTGATCCGGCTGTCCATCGCGTAGCGGGTGGGGGCGTTGTCGTGCACCTTGGTATACACGGGCAGCGCCTCGGGGAACAGCGCGTCCAGGTTCGCCTGCTCCAACAGGCGCATGTTCTCGTCAAAATAGGTTTTGCGGTCGGCGATGCGGGCGGTGTAGCCGGTGTATTCGTAGCCCTGCACGTTCAGCAGCTCCAGGTTGCGGGCCAGGATGTCCTTCTCAAAATACACAAGCCCCCGGATGCTGGCGTCGCGGATCATGGTGATCAGCGCCTCGCGCTGGATGATGTACACATTCATCGAGAGGTTCTGCACGCCGGGGCGGTAATCGTTCGAGAGCAGCTCGCTGACCCGGCCCTCCTGCATGCGCAGGGTAAAGTTGTCGTTCACCAGCCCCTGGGGAATGGGCCGTTTTTCATACATCACGGTCACGTCCGCCCCGGTGGAGATGTGCGCCTCAATCAGCTGGTTGAAGTCGAAGTTGAACACAATGTTGGAGTCGCACATGATCACGAACTCCTCTTTCTGATCCTCCAAAAAGTCCACGATGCTGGCCAAAGCCTCCACGCGGCCCCGGTACATCTTCACGCCCGCCTCGGCATAGGGCGGCACCAGGTTCAGCCCGCCCCGCTTGCGGGAGAGATCCCACTCACGGCCGGTGCCCAGGTGATCCATCAGGGAATGATAATTCTGCTTGACCACCAGCGAAACATTGCTGATGCCGGAGTTCACCATGCTGGAAAGCATAAAATCCACCAGGCGGTAGCGCCCGCCAAAGGGGATGGAGGCCATGGTGCGGTCGGTCACCATCTCGGGCACCAGGCTGTCGCTCGCATTGGGGAAAATGATGCCCAGGGCATCGGTATTCGATTTTACCATTGCTCCTCACCGTCCTTCACGTCTTTGACCACCATGGCCTTGGGCCCCACCTTGGCGCCCTGGCCAATGGTAACGCCCTCGCCCACAACGGCGATGCCCCACTTGGTAAGGTCCTCCATGTCCTCGGGGCGCTCGCCCACCACCGCGCCGGTGCGGATCACCGTATTCTCGGCAATGATGGAATATTTGACCGTGGCGCCCGGTTCGATCACCGCGCCGGGCATGATGATGGAATCCTGCACTACAGCGCCCTCGCCCACCTTGACCCCGGCAAACAGCACGCTCTGCACCAGCTTGCCCTCTACGCGGCAGCCCTCGGTGATCATGGAGTTGTCTATGCTGGCCTCGGCGCCCACCCACTGGCCGGGCATGCCCGAGTTGCGGGAGTAGATCTTCCACTCGTCGCTCCACACATCCAGCGGCATTTTGGGGTTCAGCAGATCCATGTTGGCCTCCCACAGGCTGTCGATGGTGCCCACGTCCTTCCAGTAGCCCTCAAACGGGAACGCCGCCATCCGCTCGCCCGCGGCCAGCATGCCGGGGATGATGTTTTTGCCGAAGTCGTTGTCCGAAGCGGGGTTCGCCTCGTCCTCCACCAGGAACTTGCGCAGCTTCTCCCAGGTGAAGATATAAATGCCCATGGAGGCCAGGTTGGACTTTGGCTCCTGGGGTTTTTCCTCAAACTTGGTAACGGCGCCGTTTTCGTCGGCGGTCATAATGCCGAACCGGCTTGCCTCCTCCCAGGGAACCTCCATCACAGCGATGGTGCAGTCCGCCTGTTTTTCCTTGTGGAAGTCCAGCATTTTGCCGTAATCCATCTTGTAAATGTGGTCGCCCGAAAGAATGACCACATACTTGGGCTCATACCGGTCGATGAAGTTGATGTTCTGGTAAATGGCGTTGGCCGTGCCCTTGTACCAGTCCGAGCCGGTGGCGGTCTGGTAGGGCGGCAGCACATGCACCCCGCCGTACAGCCGGTCCAGGTCCCAGGGCTGGCCGTTGCCGATATACTCGTTGAGCACCAGCGGCTGGTATTGGGTCAGGATGCCCACCGTGTCGATGCCCGAATTAACGCAGTTGGAAAGCGGGAAATCAATGATGCGGTACTTCCCGCCAAAGGGCACCGCCGGTTTGGCCAGCCGCTGGGTCAGCGCGTAAAGGCGCGACCCCTGGCCGCCTGCCAGCAGCATTGCAATACATTCTTTCATATTTCTTCTCCCCTTTTCGGCCCGGCCTTTCGGCCGCGCCGTTTTTACATGTGCAGAGCCCCCGGCGCCTCTATTTTTCGGCGGGCGCCTTGTTTGCCGCGGGCTGTTTGGCCCCGGTGCGTTTTGCAGCCGGCTTCTTTTTTGCAGCCGGCTTTTCCGGCGCGGGCACGGCAAGATACACGGTGCTCATGGCCGGCAGGGTGAGCGAGATGCTCTGTTCAAAGCCGTGCAGGGGCACCTTGCGGCTGCGGACCGTTTTGTTATGTACCCCGCTGCCGCCGTAAGCCGCATCGTCGCTGGAGAGCAGCTCTTTGTAATAGCCCGGCGCGGGCACGCCCATCTCATAACCGCTTCGCTGAACGGGGTTGAAGTTGCAGACCACCAGCACCATTCTGCCCGCCGCATCCCGCCGCAGGAACGCAATGACCGATTGCTGGTTGTCGTCCGGCACGATCCACTGGAACCCCTCCCAGCTGTAATCCACCTGCCAGAACGCGGGGGTCTCGGTATAAAAATGGTTCAGCGCCTTCACATAGGCCGCAAGCTGGCGGTGCTCCTGGTAGTCCAGCAGCCCCCAGTCCAGCGGCTTTGCCTCGTTCCACTCGATGAACTGGCCGAACTCCTGCCCCATAAACAACAGCTTTTTGCCCGGGTGGGCCATCATGTACCCGTAAAACGTGCGCAGGTTCGCAAACTTCGCCTCGTAGTCGCCCGGCATTTTATTGATCAGGCTGCACTTGCCGTGCACCACCTCGTCGTGGCTGATGGGCAGCACAAAATTTTCGCTGAACGCATAAAAGAAGCTGAACGTGACCTTGTTGTGGCTGCCGGCCCGGAACAGCGGGTCGGTGCTCATGTAGGCCAGCATGTCGTTCATCCAGCCCATGTTCCACTTGAAGTTGAAGCCCAGGCCCCCATCCGCCGCCGGGCGCGACACCATGGGCCAGGCCGTGGATTCCTCGGCGATCATGAGCTTGTGGGGGTGGCGGCCCAGAATGGCCTCGTTGAGCTTGCGCAGAAAGGCGATGGCCTCCAGGTTTTCCTTGCCGCCGTGGCAGTTGGGCTCCCACTCGCCGTCCCTGCGGTTGTAATCCAGGTACAGCATGGAGGCCACGGCGTCCACCCGCAAACCGTCGATGTGGTACTGCTCCACCCAGAACAGCGCGCTGGACACCAAAAACGATTCCACCTCCGGCATACCGTAGTTGAATACCATGGTGCCCCATTCTTTGTGTTCCCCGCGGCGGGGGTTCGGGTCCTCGTAGCAGGGCGCGCCGTCAAACATGTACAGCCCGAACCCGTCTTTTGGAAAATGCGCGGGCACCCAGTCCATAATCACCCCAATGCCGCCCTGGTGGCACTTGTCCACAAACGTCATAAAATCCTTGGGGGTGCCGTAGCGGCTGGTGGGCGCAAAGTAGCCGGTAACCTGGTAGCCCCAGCTGCCGTCGAAGGGGTGTTCGGTAATGGGCAGCAGCTCCAGGTGGGTGTAGCCCATCTCTTGTAAGTACGGCACCAGCTGGTCGGCCAGTTCGGCGTAATTGTAGGGCGAGCCGTCCTCCTTCATGCGCCAGCTGCCCGCGTGCAGTTCGTAAATGTTCATGGGGCCGTTCACCGGGTCGGCTTTTTTCTGCGCTTTTTCCCAGGCCCCGTCGCCCCAGACATAGCCGCCGATGTCGTATACCTTGCTCCCGTTGGAGGGGCGGGTTTCGGTGTGCAGCGCGTAGGGGTCGGCTTTGAACAGCAGCTCATCGCCGGCAGAGGTAATGCAGTACTTGTACACATCGTATTCCTGAATCCCCGGGATAAACGCCTCCCACACACCGTCTTCCAGCTTTTGCATAGGGTGGCTGCCGGGCACCCAACGGTTAAAATCCCCCACCACGCTCACAGCCCTGGCATGGGGGGCCCAGGTGCGGAACACCACGCCCCGCTCGCCGCCCTGCTCTTCAAAATGGGCGCCAAAAAAGCGATATGCCTCAAAATTGTTGCCCTGCTTGAACAGATATACGGGCAGCTCCGCCTGTTTATGTTGGTTTTTCAAGCTGTCTCCCTCCCGGGGGCGCAAACGCCCCATTCGTTATCTCTATCTTACTCATTTTAAGGGCATTTTTCAAGGGTTTTCTGTCATAAACAGCTAAAAATGTAAAATCAAACTTTTGTGTTTTATACACTTTTAACAATGTTGTTGAATGTTCCTTGGAGATTCTTTCAGTTTTGCGCCGAAGAATGGTTTCACTGTCGTTTTATTGCCCCGCCATCAAAACTTTTCCAAACGCGCCCGCCGCCCCTGGCAGGCCCGCCGCTGCAGCGCGGCAAAAAGGGCGGGGGACGCACCGCGTCCCCCGCCCACAGCGGTTCAGCATGCCGGGCCGCCCTGCAGCGCAAGCCAGCCCGCGCCCAGCAGCCCCGCCCGGTTGCCTAGCTCCGCCGCCAGCAGCCTGAGCTCCCGAAAACTGGGTTTTGTGTTGGGCGCACACAGCGCCTGAAGCTGCTCCAGCACCCAGGGCTGCTCCATCACGCCGCCCCCCAGCACCAGCGCCTCCGGGTTCAAAAGGTGGTTCAGGCTGATGAGCCCCGCCGCCACCTCGGCCAGCCAGGCGCGCACCACAGCCTTTACCTGCGGCTCGGCCAGCCGCGCAAAAATGGCCCGCCCGTCCGCGAGGGCCGGGTCGGCGGCTTTTGCCCGGGCCACAAGCGCGGTGGCGCTGGCATACCGCTCGTAGGTGCCGGTGCCCACCTGCCCGGGCCGAAGCGCCTCAGGGTGGGTCACAAGGCCGCCCACCTCGCCGGCGGAAAACCGGCTGCCCCGGTAAAGCCCGCCCGAAAGGATCAACGCGCCGCCCACGCCGGTGCCGTAGCTCACGAACACAAAATGCTCCAAACCGCGGCCCGCGCCGAATTGCGCCTCGCCCACGGCGGCGGCGTTGGCGTCGTTTTCCACGGTGACCGGCAGGCCAGTGAGCTGCCGCAGGATCTCCCGCACGGGCAGGCCGGTGTAGCCGGGAATGTTGTCGGCCAGGCGGATTGCGCCCGCGTCGGTGTCCACCTCGCCGCAGGTGCAAACGCCCAGCGCCCCGATGCCCTGCATGCCCGCCGCAATCTGTGCGGCCTGCTCCAGCACGGCGCGGCCGCCCTCGGCGGCCCTGGTGGGCGCGCTGGCAAGGTCCGTGAGCGCGCCGTTTTCCAGCACGCCGCTCTTGATGGCGGTCCCGCCGATGTCGATACAGCCAACCCGCATTGGTGTTTTCCTCCTTTTTAAAGCCGGTCCGGGCGCCGGCCGTTTTTCAAACACACCCGCTCAGCGGGCCAGGATCTGGCTGATGGTCTGGTCCACCATCACCAGCATGCGGGGCAGGTGGAACGGCCCCTTGAAGGTGGAGCCCTTGCAGGGGGGCTCGGTGGGCTTGCCGTCCCGCCGCAGGTAGCCGTACCACTCGCCGTATTCAGGGTCGCTGAACACCTTTTTGCAGTAATCCAGCGCCTTGTCAAAGATCGCCAGGTACTTGTCGTCGCCCAGGTCCCGGTACAGCATCATGCTGGCAATGAGCAACTCGTCGTGGGGCCACCACAGCTTCATGTCGTGCTCGTAGGCCTCGGGGGGCAGGCCCTTGCAGTCGATGAAGTACAAAAGGCCGCCGTACTCGCTGTCCCAGCCGGCCTCATAGGCGTAATCGAACACGTTCTGGGCTTTTTTGTGCAGCGCGGCGTTCTGCTCGTAGTTCGCCTGTTCCATCAAAAACCAGCTGCACTCGATGTCGTGCCCCGGGTTCACCACCCGCCCCGCGGTAAAGTCCATCTGCAATTCGCCGTTCATGCCCACGGTTTCCAGCGTGCACTTCATCTCCGGCTTGTGATGGTATTTAAAAATGGTCTCGCAGCACTCCCTGGCCCGCGCGTCGTACAGCGCGGTGCGCTCGGGGTCGCAGCGGCGCATCACAGCGGTAATGTTCAGGTAGATCATGGGGTCGGCCAGCGCGCGGCCGGTCCGGGTCTCCGGGATGGTCTTGGGGCCAAGGCCGGTGGGGTCCTGGATCAGGCCGTTGTTGAGCTGGTAGATCAGCTCATAGGCCGCGCGGGCCCGCTCAAGGCAGGCCGCATCGCCGGTCACCCCGTAATACTCGGCGTTGGCCATGGCGTAAAAGCCCTCGGAAAAACAGTAGCGGCGCTGGCGCAGGGGCCTGCCGTCCGCCGTAACGGTAAAATACAGCCGGCCGCCCGCCGCCCGGTTCACACAGTGCTCTTCCAAAAAGTCGATGCAGCTTTTGCTGGCGTCCAGCCACTCCTGCTTTTTGCCGTAAACACGGCATAGGTAGGCAAAAATCCAGCCGCAGCGGCCCTGCATCCACACGCTCTTGTCGGTGGAAAAGACCTTTCCCGTGCGGTCCAGGCAGGTATAAACACCGCCGTGCTCGTGGTCCATGCCGTTTTTGAGCCAGAACTCAAGGCAGCGGTCCAGCTCCTGCCGCACCCAGGCCTGGGTGGCTTTTAGTTCCTGTGCGTGTTTGTCCATGGTACTTCTCTCCTTTGGGGGCTTTGCCCGCAAAATCTCCAAACGCCAGGGCTCCGCAGCGGGGCCCTGGCGGGGGTGCGTTTTCAGCAGTATTTTTCGATCGCGGCGCTGATCATGCCGGCGCATTTCTGCACCTTTGGCATATCCTCGGGGAAAAGGTTCGGCATAGGTTTGCGCACCCCGCCGATGTCGATCCCCTCCCGCAGGCGAAGGATCTCCTTCATCACGGCGTACAGGTTGCCCCGGCACTCGCACATGGCGTAAATGATCTCGTCAATGGCGTACTGCACCGCCAGGGCCTCGTCCATTTTCTGTTCGCGCAGCAGGGCGTCGGCCTTTAAAAACAGCTCGGGCATCACGCCGTAGGTGCCGCCAATGCCGCCGTCCGCGCCAATGGCCCGGCCCGCAATGAACTGCTCGTCCGGGCCGTTGAACACCACAAAGTCCGGCCCGCCCTCCATCTTGAACATCTGGATATCCTGCACCGGCATGCTGCTGTTCTTCACAGCCACCACCCGGGGGTTTTTGCGCATCTCGCGGAACAGGGGCATGGTAAGCGCCACCCCCGCCAACTGCGGAATGTTATAAATCACAAAGTCGGTGTTCGGGGCCGCGCTGGAAATATCGTTCCAATATTGGGCGATGGCGTGCTCGGGCAGATGGAAATAAATGGGTGGAATGGAAGCAATGGCGTCCACGCCCTGGCTCTCGGCATAGGCGGCCAGCTCCATGCTGTCGGCCGTGTTGTTGCAGCCCACATGGGCGATCACTGTGAGCTTGCCCTTCGCCTCGCTCATCACCGCTTCAATAATGGTCTTTTTCTCTGCAACGCTCTGGTAGATCCCCTCGCCGGAAGAGCCGCAGATATAGACCCCCCTGACCCCTTTGGCAATAAAATGGCGGGTCAGCAGCTTCACCCGCTCGGCGCTCACGGCCCCCTGCTGGTCGTAACAGGCGTAGAAGGCAGGAATAACGCCCTGGTACTTGGAACTGTCTTTCATGACTGATTCTCTCCTTTATAGTAACATCAATAAAAACTTTTTTCAATTCAAGTTCTCTGCAAAAAATATATTTTTTCGCAGCGCCTCTGTTTTTTGCCGCAAACCCGCAGCCCCCGCTTGTCTGTTGGCGGGCGGGCAGGCAGAAATTTTGCCCGTTTTTCTTGCCACCGCCCGCCCTTTCCCCTATAATGGAACTATAGGGAACGCCCCCGAAAGAGCTTCCTCTGCAAAAAATTCTGGAACAGGCCGGGTTTCCGGTCGGCAAGGACATTCGTTATGAACGATCTGACCTTTCGAATCACACAAAATTACGATAACCTGACCCCCTCGGCCCGCAAGATCGCCGACCACCTGCGCATCCACTACGCGCAGGCGCAGTACCTGTCGATCTCGGAGCTTGCCACCGAGTGCGGCGTGGCCGAGGCCACCATCTTCCGCTTTTGCCGGTCACTGGGTTTTTCCGGCTACAACGAGCTGCGGCTGGCCATGGCAAAAGCAAGCCTGGGCGATACCAGCCAGCCCTATGCGGCCTACACCTCTTACGGTGAGATCACCGCGGCCGACACGGTGGAAACCATGGCCCACCGGCTGTACACCGCCAACATGGAGGCTCTGGCCCAGACCCTGGCGCGCACCGACGAGGCGGCCGTGCTGAAGGCGGGCGACCTGCTGGAAAAAGCCGGCAAGGTATATTGTTTTGGCAGCGGGGGCAGCCAGATCATCGCCATGGAGGCCTGGAGCCGCTTTCTGACCATATCGGCCAAATTCTTCACCATCCAGGACGGGCATGCCCAGGTCATGGCCGCCAGCCTGCTGGCGCCGGATGACGTGGTGCTGTATGTTTCGTACTCCGGCTCCACCCGGGAGGCGGCAGACGTGCTGGGGCCCGCCCGCGCCCGCGGCGCGAAGGTGCTGCTCGTGACCCACGACGCCGATTCGCCCGCCACCGGGCTGGCCGATGTGGTGCTGCTGTGCGGCGGCCACGAGGGGCCGCTGCAGGCGGGCAGCATCGCCGCAAAAATGGCGCTGCTGTTTGTGGTGGATCTGCTGGTAAACGAGTACTGCCGCCGCAACAAGCAGGCCACCATGCATAATAAGGACCTGACCACCACCGCCCTGGCGTGCCGCCACTTGTAAAGCATCCGCTCCCTCCCGCCGCAGCACAGCGCGGCGGGAGTTTTTGTTGCTTTATTCCGCCAAAAAGCTTAATTCAAAAGGCCCCTCAAGGGGTTTGGCCGCCGGCTGCCCATTCCAGCAGCCAGAGCAGGATCTCCTGCCAGGCGCCGGGCAGCAGCTCGTGGCCGTAGTCCGGGTAGATCACCTGCCGCTTGGGCGCGGTGATCCGGTTGTACACCGCGAACTGGCAGGAGGGCGGGCAGATCATGTCCGCCAGGCCGGTGTAGAACAGAACCGGCGCGGTGAGTTTTTCCGCCATCCATTGGGTGTCCAGATAGCCCAGCCTCTCAAAAAACCCGTTCTCCTTTTCGTGGCGGGGGTCCCTCAGCCGGAAATAGAGCTTCAACTCGTCGTAGGCGGGGTTCGGGTAGTCCAGCTCGCGCACCCTGCAAAAGTCCGCCAAAAAAGGGTAGCCCGCCACCGTGCGCCCCATCTGCCCGGAAAGGGCGGCGCAGGCAATCGCCAGCGCCCCGCCCTGCGAAAAGCCCACGCTGGCCATGCGGCTCTCGTCCACAAACTCCAGGCCCGCCACAATGCGCGCCAGCTGCACCGTGTCCAGGTAAACATTGCGGAAGAACAGCTTGTCGGGGTCCTTTTCGTCCACCCCGCGAACGATATGCCCGCGGAAGGTGCTTCCTGTGATCTGCAGCGTATCCTGCGAAAGGCCCGCCTGGCCCCGCACGTCCAGCGCCGCCACCGCAATGCCGCTCTGGGCAAAGGGCAGCTTTTCATACCAATCGTGCGAGTGGCCCTCGTACCCGTGAAACAAAAGCACGGCCGGGCGCGGCCCGGCAAAGCCGGTGGGGCGCATGAGCTGCGCATGCACCCGCGCGCCTCCCACGCCGGTGAACCACAGGTGGCCGCATTCCACCCCGGGCACCGTGACCGGGTCCTTTTCGTAGGTGCAGGCGGGATCCGCTGCTTCAAGTTCTTTTAAAGCCCGGTCCCAATAGGCCTGCCAGTCGGCGGGCTTGGGGCTTTTTCCCCGGTAGGTCTTAAGCTGTTCCAAGGGCCAGTCGATCTGCGGCATAAAAGCACGCCCCTTTCCACTCAAAATGCGGGCCGCCCTGGTGGGCGGCCCGGTTTCTTTGATTCCGTTCCGGTGCTGCCGGCGGGCGGCGGCTCAGCCCTTTACCGCGCCCATTGTAATTCCCTGTGTAAAATATTTCTGGAAGCAGAGGAACACCGTTACAATCGGCACCGCCCCCAGCGCCGCGCCCGCCATCAGCAGGCCGTAGTTCGTGGCGAATTCCGCCTGCAGGGTGGCAATGCCCAGTGCAATGGTGAGCTTGGAGCGGGAGCGCAGCATGATGAGCTGCAGGAAATAGTCGTTCCAGGTGTTGATAAACGTAAAGATGGCCAGGGCGCCGAACCCGGGTTTGATGATGGGGCACACCACGCTCAGGAAGGTGCGCAGCTCCCCCGCGCCGTCGATCCGGGCGGCCTCCAGCATTTCCGTGGGGATGGTTTCGGAGAACTGCTTCATCAAAAAGATGCCGAACGGCCAGCCCACCGTGGGCAGGATCACCGCCCACAACGTATCGGACAGATGAATGGTCGACATAATCCGCACCAGCGGCACCAGCACCACCTGCTTGGGCAGGGCCATGGCGCAGATAATCAGGCTGAACATGACCTTTTGGCCCCAAAACCGCTTTTTGGCGAGCACATAACCGGCCAGCGAGGCGGTGATGCACACCAGCGCCATGCTGCCCAGCGAGGTGATCACGCTGTTCATAAACCAGTTGAGCGCCGGGTTTTTGAACAGCTTTATAAAATTGTCCAGCGTGGGCTCGGTGGGAAACCACTGGGGCGGCAGCTGAATGGCCACGGTCTGGCTTTTGAACGCGCCGGTGATGATCCAGTAGAACGGGAAGATGAACGTAAACGCCACGACTGCCAATATCACCAGCGAAAACACCGAGTAAGGCGTGATTTTCTTTTTCAGCATCGCTCTGTCCTCCTTAATATTCCACGTCTTTGCTCATCACCTTGAACTGGATTGCGCTCAGGATGGCAATGATGATGGCAAGGACCACGCCCATGGAGTTCGCGTAACCGTATTTGTAAAGGCTGAACGCATTGGTGTACAGGTAATACATGACCGTGTCGGTGGAGTGCTGCGGCCCGCCCGAGGTGAGCAGCTGCACCAGCGAGAAGCACTGGAAGGTATTGATGGTGGTGATGACTAGCACATAAAGCGTGGTGGGCATGATGCTGGGCCACTTGATCCTCCAGAAGGTCTGCAGTTTGGTGGCGCCGTCCACCTCGGCCGCCTCCACAAGCGACTGGTCCACGTTCCCCAAAGCCGCCACATACAGCACGATGGGCTGGCCCACGCTGGTGGTAAACAGGATCAGGATAATGCACCCCAGGGCAAACCGGGTGTCGCCCAGCCACATGATGTTCTGGTCGATCAGGCCGATCGCCTTCAGGATGTAGTTGAAAATGCCGTTGTAGCTGTCGAACATCCAGCGCCAGACCACCACCACGGCCACCGTGCCGGTGACCACAGGCAGGTAGAACACACACCGGAAAAACGAGCGCAGCCCGCCGTGCATCTCGTAGATCGAGGAGCCCACCCAGAGCGAAAACAGGGTAACTGCGGGCACGGCCACGATCACCAGAATAAAGGTGTTCACCAGCGCTTTTAAAAAGACGGGGTCCTGAAAAAGGGTGATATAATTTTTCAGCCCCACAAAGGTATCGGCGGATACCGGTGATTTCATGGTATAATTAAACAGGCTCGTGACGATTCCCATGCCCATGGGCAGCACCACAAAGCACACAAAGAACAGCAGCGCCGGTGCCAGGAACAGGTACGAAACAATGTTCTCCCTGCGCTGCAGAGCATGGCTTCTGCCGTCCTGATTTTTCCTATTTTTCGCCATTGCGATCCCTCCATGCGATGTTGGATAAGCAAAAGCCGCCCCGTCCTCCCTCATGGGAGGGCGGGACGGCCTCACACATTGCGGTCTAACCGAAACGTCTTAAAATGCGGGGATCAACCGGCCATGCCGGCGTTGGAGGCCTCCACAGCCTTGTTCACAGCCTCGGTCACATCGCCGCCGCCGGTAACAACCTGCAGCATGTTCCACCACTCGGTGCGCATGTTGGCAAACCCATCCATGGTGTTGTAGTAAGGGCCGTACATGGTGGTGAACTTCGCCAGCAGCTCACGCTCGGCGTCGTTGGGATACAGGTTGCCGAAGGAGGTGCGCACGGGGAACGCGCCGGTGCGGATCACATTCTGCGGGCCCCATTCGCTGTCGTCGCAGATGAACTTGATAAAGGTCTTGGCGGCTTCGGCCTTGTCGGCGTCGCCGTTGTCAAACACACAGAAACCGTTCACCAGGTATTCCAGGCTGGCCTTGCCGTCGTCGGAGGGGAAGGGCAGCGAAATGGGGGTCACGCCGTTGGCTTCCATGGTGGCGGCGTTGTTGCCCGCCGCAGAGGTGCCCCAGCAGAACTCAAACGAGGTGGTGCCGGCCACAAACAGCTCGATGGACTGCCCGCCGTTGTAGGCAACGCCGTTGCCCAGCCAGCCCTTTTTGATCCATTCCTGGGCTTTGGTCAGGGCCTTGATGCCCTCTTCGCTGTTAAAGGTATACTGGGTGCGGTCCGCGTTCGCGGTGCTGCCGCCGTAAAGGTTGTTGATAAAAGCGCGGGTGCCCTGGTCGCCGCCCTGGCCGGAGCAGAACAGAACGCCGGGGTTGTAGCCGGCCGCGGCCAGCTTTTCAATGGCTTTCTCAAAATTCTCGGTGGTCCAGCTGCGGTCGCCTTCCAGGTTCACAAACTCCATGGCGCCGGCGTCGGTCCACATCTTCTCGTTGATCGCCATATAGAACGGCGAGGCAGAGATGGGGTACATATAATAGGTGCCGTTGCCCTGGCAGGAGCTCAGCAGGTCGTTGTTGTTCACGTCTTTTACAAAGTCGTCGGTGAACATGTCGTCCAGGCTGACCAGCTTGCCGTTCTTGCCGTACTCAATGATGCGGCCCGGGGCGTCGAACAGAACGTCGGCGGCGGTGCCGCCCTCGATCGCGGCGGTGATCTTCTCGCCCGCGTTGGTAAAGTCGATGGTTTCCAGCGTCACCTTGATGTTGGGGTATTTTGCCTCGAACGCCTCAATGATGGTCTGCTCGTAAGTACCGGCAGCATCGTCGCCATCCTGAATGAACGTGGGGGGAGCCCACCAGGTGATCTCCACAGTTTTGTCCGCGGTGGACGCCGGGGCGCCCGTCGAACCCGGTGCCGCGCTAGAGGGGGTTTTACCGCCGCAGGCGGTAAACGCGCTGGCTGCCAGCGCAGCGGCCAGGCAAATTGCAAGAGCCTTCTTTTTCATGCTTTTCTCCTCCTGATATCTCACTGTCATGTTCGGAACAAGGCCCATGTGCCCTGTTCCATTGCAGTCTTATGGTACCACTTGCGAAAAAAATTTTCAATCCTCCAATCTGATGAAAAATTTCTTCATTTTTTGTACAGTGCTACAAAATTTGTTTACAAATTAATTTTTGATTGCTTTTGCGCTTTTGGCTACTATATAATAAAAACCGCTGAAACACTGGATAATCATCCATATTTTGCAGATAAAAAGCGCGTTTTCCGCTTTGCAAATTTTTTTCACAGTGCACGTTCACACCAAAGTTTTCAGAGGTACGCAGGGAGGAGGAGCGCCAAAATGCAGGGGGATGTGATCGAAGAACTGGCCCGCCGCTACGAAAAGCTGACAAAGTCTGAAAAAAAAGTTGCGGATTATGTGTTTGCCCATCATCGAAACCCTCAATTCATGTCCATCACTTCTCTTGCAGAGGAGTGCCGCGTGGCCGAGGCCACGATCTTTCGCTTTTGCAAAACGCTCGGCTTCAAGGGCTACAATGAATTCAAGCTGGCGCTGGCCAAGGCCCAGGGCCAGGCGGGCGGCAGCCAGCCCGGCGGCGCCTATGGCGCGGTGGGGCCGGGTGACGCCATGGAGGAGGTCTACCAAAAGGTATATTCCTCCCACATGGAGGTCCTGGAGCAAACCCTCGCCACCCTGCGCCCCGGCGAGGTGGAAAAGGCGTCCGCCTTGCTGCTGGCGGCGGACCGGGTGTTCTGCTTTGGGCAGGGGGGCTCGCTGATCCTGGCAATGGAAGCATGGGCGCGCTTTTCCACCATCGCCCCCAATTTTTACTGCATCGAGGACGCCCACATGCAGGCGATCGCCGCCGCCCTTCTCACCGGGCGGGACGTGGTGCTGTTCTGCTCCTATTCCGGCGCCACAAAGGATATGGAGGCCGTGCTGGGCGCCGCGAAGGAGCGGGGCGCAAAGGTGATTCTTCTCACCCGTTTTGCCAAATCCCCGGCCGCCGCCTACGCCAGCGCCGTGCTGCAGTGCTGCGCCCGGGAGGGCCCCCTGCAGATGGGCAGCGTGGCCGCCAAGGTGGCGCTGCTGTTCGTGGTGGACGTGCTGTTCAACGATTACTGCCGCCGGGTCCCAGAGCAGGCCATGGCCAATCAGGAGGCCACAGCGGCCGCCCTGGCGGGCAAGATGCTCTGAGCGGCCCGCCCCCGATTTTTTCTCACACGAAAGGAGAGAACCCCATTGTTGTTTGACAGGTTGGAACATGCCGCCCGGTATTCCGATATTCCGGGCGTGGCCGAGGCGCTGGAATTTTTGCAGGGCCTGCCCCCCGGCGCTTTGCCGGAAAGCCCTGCCGGGCTGGGCGGGGGCAGGCTCCAGGCCTCCCCTGTGCGCCTTACCACCCGCCCTGAGGCCGAGTGCAGATACGAAGCGCACCGCCGCTTTATAGATGTGCACTACACCGTGCGCGGCACTGAAAAGATCTCTGTGCGGCCGGTGGCGGGGCTCCCTGCGCTCGAGCCCTTCCGCGAGCAGGAGGACATCGGCTTTTATGCGGGCGGGCCCGGTGTCGACTGCCTGGTCGGCCCCGGGCAGTTCCTGGTATGCTGGCCGGGCGAGGCCCACCGGGTGGGCATGATGGACACGGCCCCCGGCCCTGTGGAAAAGGTCGTGATAAAAATACCGCTGGGTTACCGCCCGGCCGCCAAGCGCCGCATTCTGGCGTTCGGCGATTCCAACACCTACGGTTACGACCCCGCCTCCGGCGGCCGCTACAGCGAGGCCGAGCGCTATCCCCGCCTGCTGCAGGCGCTGCTCGGCCCGCAAACAGACGTGATCGAAGAGGGCCTGCCCGGCCGTACCTGCGTGTTCGGCGACCCCCTCACCGAGGGGCTGTGCGGGCTGGAGGCCATCACTCCTGTCATGAACAGCCACATGCCCATCGACACGCTGGTCGTCATGCTGGGCACCAACGATTGCAAGGAGCGGTTCGGCGCCAACAGCTACCTGATCGGCAAGGGGCTGGCCCGGCTGCTGGAAAAGGCAAAGGCCACCCCGGCCTGGCGCGGGGCGCCGGATATCCTGGTGGTCTGCCCCGCCCCCATCCAGCCCGCCTATGAGGGGCTCATGTTCGCGGAGGAAATGGGCAGGGGCTGCGCCGTGCGCGCCGCCGGCCTTGCCGCCCAATACCAAAAAGTCGCCCGGGCCGCTGGCTGCCGTTTTCTAAACGCAGGGCAGATCCCGGGCGTTCAGGTGCACGGGCTGGACGGCATGCACCTCACAAGCGGGGCGCACGCCGCCCTTGCCGGCGCGCTGGCAGAACTTCTGAAATAAAATGCGCAAACGAAAGCGCCCGCCGGGGAACCTCCCCCGGCGGGCGCTTTCGTTTGTATGAAAAGGCCGTTTCAGACCAGCCTGTCAATGGCCTGCAGTGCGTCTGCGTAGATCTCGATCATGTTGGTGAGCAGCTGGATGCGCACCCCCTCGTTGGGCTGATGCCCGCCCCCGTAAAGGGGCGCCGGGTCCGGCACGCCCGGCCCAAACCCCACGGCATTTTTGAGCTTGCGTGCATAGGTCCCGCCCCCCATCACATAGGGTTCCGCCCCGCCGCCATACACCGCCTCATAGGCCCGCAGCAGCTCCGCAATGGCCGGGTGCTGGGGCGGGGTGTAACAGGGCGGGTCGTTGTGCAGCCGCTCCACCGCAAAGCCGCCCGCGCTGCACCGTGCCTTCAAGCGGCGGATGAGCGCGGCCTGGTCGGCCCGCACACAGTAGCGCACGTTGATGTTCTGGGTGAGCACACCCCCGTCCAGCCGCGCCATACCGCCCACGTGGGTGGTGCGGCCCGAAACTTCATCCCGGAAGTCGATGTCAAGCCCCTCGCCGTACGCGTCGCCAAAAGCGGCGGCCAAAAAGGCCATGGCCCCGGCGGCCGGGCCGGTAACAAGCGCATTTTGGGCCAGAAAGGCCGCCAGCTTCTGAATGGCGCTCTCAGTGCCCTCCGGGAAGGCGGCGTGCCCGGCGATCCCCCGGGCCGTCAGGCGCAGCTTGCCGCCCTCGGCCGCCGCTTCCACACCCGGCGCACCCGCCAGCAGCGGCTCCACCTCTGTGAGCGGCACACCGGCCAGCAGGGCAAACGCCCGGTCCGGCACCGCGTTGGAGGCCACCCCGCCGCCAAAGCCCAGCAGGTTCGAGCCCTCGACCCGGCAGGTAAGATCGGCGGTCAGAATGCCTTTTTCGCCGCAGCACACCGGAAAATTCACGTCCGGCACCAGGCTGAAAACAGGCTGCGGTTCATGCTGCGTGTAATACATAAGGTCTGCCATGCCGGTCTCCTCGCTGCACCCGAGATACAGCTGCACCGAGTGCTCCAGCCCGGCGCCCAGCTCTTTCAGGCAGCGCAGGGCGTACAGCGCCGCCACGGCGGGGCCCTTGTTGTCGCCGCTGCCGCGGCCTATAATATACCCGTTTTCCACCCGCGGCTCAAAGGGCGGCGAAGCCCATCCCCCCCCCGCGGGCACCACATCCAGGTGGCTGAAGATGCCCAGGCTTTCCGCCGTTTTGCCCGGCCACAGGGCCACCCCGCAGCGGCCCGCAAGGTTTCGGGTCGAAAAACCGTGCTCCCGGCACAGCGCAAGGCCCTCGGCCAGCGCCTCGGCACAGGCGGGGCCAAAGGGCGCGGCCCCGCTGCCGGCCGGTTCCGCCACGCTGGGGATGCGCACCAGGCGCATCACGTCCCGCACCATTTCCTCCCTGTGCTCCAGCGCCCAGGCGCGCGCTGCCTGGCGGCTCACCGCGGCGCTCACGCCAGTTCCTCCGCCCGCACGCAGGCCGCCTGGTGCCCCGGTGCCAGCTCACGCAGCGCAGGGGTCTCGCTGCGGCAGCGGTCGGTGGCGTAGGGGCAGCGCGCGGCAAACCGGCAGCCCGCCGGTGGGTCGTAGGCCGAGGAGACATCGCCTTTCAGCAGAACGCGCTCCCGCTTCACCTCCGGGTCCGGAATGGGGATGGCGGAGAGCAGGGCCTTTGTATAGGGGTGCAGCGGCCGCCGGTACAACTCGTCCTTGCTGGTCACCTCCACCAGGCGGCCCAGGTACATCACGCCGATCCGGTCGGAAATGTGCCGCACCACCGACAGATCGTGGGAGATAAACAGGTAGGTCAGCCCGCGCTCAGCCTGGATGCGGCGCATCAGGTTCAGCACCTGCGCCCGCACCGAAACATCCAGCGCGCTCACCGGTTCGTCGCACATAATAAACTCGGGTTCCAGCACCAGCGCGCGGGCAATGCCGATGCGCTGCCGCTGCCCGCCCGAAAACTCGTGGGGATAGCGGTTCAAGTGCTGGCCGCCCAGGCCAACATATTCCAGCATATCCACCACCTTGGCCACCCGCTCCTCGCCCGTGCCGATCCCGAACACATCCAGGGGGGCTTTGACCAGGTCCAGCACGGTCATGCGCGGGTTCAGGCAGGCATAGGGATCCTGGAACACAATCTGCATTTTGCGCTTGAGCAGGCGCAGTTCCTCCCGCCCCAGCGCTTCAATGGGCTGCCCCCGGTACAGCACGCTGCCGCCCGTGGGCTCGATCAGCCGCAGGATCGTGCGCCCCAGGGTGGACTTGCCGCAGCCGGATTCCCCCACCAGGCCGAAGGTCTCGCCCTCCCGGATCGCCAGGTCGATCCCGTCCACCGCGCGCACCGCCCGTTTCCGGCCTTTCAGCAGCCCGCCGGAGGAATAAAAGTATTTGGTCAGCTGCCGTGTTTCCAGCAGCGGGCCCTGCGCGCGCTTCACTCGCCATATTCCCCGCCTCCCTCGTATTTCCAGCAGCTCACCAGCGTATCTCCCACCTGGTACTGGTCCGGCTGCCTGGCCCGGCAGATTTTTTTTGCATAGGGGCACCGGTCGCAAAAGCGGCAGCCTGCCGGCATGTCGTACTGGTTTGGCACCTGCCCCCGGATCGTATACAGCTCTTCGCTGCCGCCGTCCAGCCGGGGAATGGAGCGCAGCAGCCCCTGGGTGTAGGGGTGCAGGGGCTCCCTGAACAGCCGGCGCACCGGGGCGTATTCCACCCCCTTGCCGGCATACATCACCAGGATGCGGTCCGCCATCTCAGCCACCACGCCCATGTCGTGGGTGATCAGCATCACGGCGGTGCCCAGATCGTCGCGCAGCTCCCGGATCAACTCCAGCACCTGCGCCTGGATGGTCACATCCAGCGCGGTGGTGGGCTCGTCGGCAATGAGCAGCGCCGGGTTGCAGGACAGCGCCATTGCGATCATGATCCGCTGGCGCATCCCGCCGGAAAACTGGTGCGGATATTCCCTCATGCGCCGCTCGGGTGCGGCGATGCCCACCTTTTCCAGCATGGAAACGGCGTGCCGGGCAGCGGCGGCGCGATCCATGCCCTGGTGGATCATGAGCGGCTCCATCATCTGGCGGCCGATGGTCATGACCGGGTTCAGGCTGGTCATGGGATCCTGAAAGATCATGGCAATACGGTTGCCCCGCATTTTGCACATCTGCCCCTCGCTCAGGGCAGTGAGCTCCTGTCCCTCCAGGGCAATGCTGCTGCCGGGGGCCAGCGTGCCGGAACTGGGCAGCAGCCCCATAATGGACAGGGAGGTGACGCTTTTGCCGCAGCCCGACTCTCCCACAATGCCCAGGATCTCGCCCTTGCCCACGCCAAAGCTCACCCCGGCCACTGCGGTCACCGTTCCCTTGCGGGTGGTAAAGCGGGTCTCAAGGTTTTTTACGCTGAGTAGTTCCATGGTAGCACCTCGCTGCACTCATTGGGTCTGCGGGCAGGTTTGCCCTCACCCGGGCGCGCCGCAAAGGCCGTGCGCCCGGGTGAAGGCCGGGGGAGGGCCCTCTGCCTCCCCCGGCCCCACACATGGGGAAATGGTTCGTTCGCTGTGCAAAGGCCCGCCCGGGGCGTCAGTCCACCTTCCACTCCCAGGTGGCCCAGTTCAAAAAGTTCGAGTCGGTGGGCTGCACGTTTTGAATGCGCTTGTTGTAGGCGAACAGGGTGTTGGGCGAATAGAGCATCGAAAGGTTGCAGATCTCGCGGAACTTCACCTGTTCCTCGTCGTAAATGGCCTTGCGCGCCTCAAAGCTGGTGGCCTCCAGGCCCTTTTTCATCAGCTCGTAAAGGGTGGGATCGGTGAGCAGCGAAAAGTTGGTGGAGGAGCCGGGCTCCAGCGCGGGCTTGTGGTCGTCCGGGTCTGCCGCGGGGCTGGCCCCCACCAGGCCGAAATCAGTTTCACCGTTCTGCATAGAGGACATCAGTGTCGGGAAGTCTACGCTCTGCAGCTTGATCTTCACCCCCACCTTTTCCAGGTCCTGCTGGATCAGCACAGCGCTGCGCTCGCGCACCTTGTTGCCGGTGGGCACCATCATGAGCAGCTCGCGGCCCGTATCCCAGCCGGCGTCCGCCAGCATCTGCTTTGCGGTCTCGGGGTCATACTCGGGGGGATAAACCTCCTTGTTGCAGTAGGGGTGGTTGGGGCCCCAGGGCGTGGCCAGGATCTGGCCCTCGCCCTTAAGCAGCTGATCCACGATGGTGCTGCGGTTGATGGCCATGTCGATGGCGCGGCGCACCTCGGCGGTCATATATTCGCGCTGGGTGTTGTACACCATGTACTGGTAGGAGTAGTTCTCAATGGAAACACAGTTCAGGTTTTCCTGCGCCTGGGCGGTCTCCCAGTCCTCCAGAGGAATGGCGGCCAGGCCGCTGCCCGCCAGGATGTCGATGTCGCCGCTCATCAGGCCGGCCACCAAATTGGCCGACTGGGTCACCCGGATGACTAGCTTGTCAAAATCGGGTTTGCCCAGGTGATAGCTCTCGTTGCAGTCCAGCTGGATCTCTTCGCCGGCAATCGAGCTGCCGAACTTGAAGGGGCCGCTGCCGATGGGTGCCTCCCACAGGTCGGGTCCGTTCACCTCTTCCACGGTCTTGTCTTCCAGAATGTGCTTGGGCAGCACAAAGAAATTTTTGTTGAACACGCCCAGAATTATCTCCGGGTCCATGGGGCGCTTCAGGTTGAACCGCACCTTGTTGCCCTCCAGCACCTCCACGCCGATGGAATCGGCCGAGAGCTCGGCGCCGCTGTCGTCCACGCCCTCAAAGTAGTTCAGGAACGAGCGCTTGGAGGAGTTGATGGCCGGGTCCGAGACCAGCTGGGCGGTAAAGGCCACGTCCTCGGCGGTCACCGGCTGGCCGTCGTGCCATTTGGCGTTGGGGTCGATGGCAAAGGTGATGGACTTCGCGTCCTCCCCTACCTCCCAGCCGGAGGCAAGGCGGGGCTCAAAGGTGTTGTCGCCCCGGTTGAACACCAGCCGGTCATACAGCTGGTCAAAGATCACGTCGCCATAGTTGCTGGAGGTGTTGAAGGGCATCAGGGTCTCCCAGGTGGAGCTGATGGCCATGGTGACCACCTTTTCGCCGGCAGGCTGCGCCGTGGTGGAAGAGGGGCTTCCGGCCGGGGTGGAGTCGGTGGGCGCCGCCGGGGGCGCGCAGGCGGTGAACATCAGCGCTGCCAGTAACGCTGCGGATATGGCTTTCAGTTTCATGGTCGTTTTTCCTCCTTAAATGTTTGGGGTCATGGTGTATCGTTCAGCCCCCTCCGGGGCGGGTGACAAAGGACAGCTTGCTCAGATCTTCATCTTGGGGTCCAGCGCGTCGCGCACGCCGTCGCCGAAAAAGTTGATGCTGAGCACGGTCAGGATCAGGCAGATGCCAGGCGGCACCCACATCCATGGCCGGCTGGACAAAACGGTGATGGACTGCGCGTCGTACATCATGTTGCCCCAGGACGCCTGCGGCGGCTGTACCCCCATGCCCAGAAAGCTCAGGGCCGATTCCATGATAATTGCCTGCGCGGTGCGAAAGGTCATGGCGATGAGCACCGGGGTAAAGGCGTTGGGTAGGATGTATTTCAAAATGACTCCCGTGCTTTTTGTGCCGATGGCCCGGGCCGATTCCACGTATTCCTTTTCGCGCACGGCCAGCACGTTGCCGTAAATGAGCCGGGCGAACTGGGGCCAGCCCATCACGCCGATCACCAGCGTGACCGACCAGACCGAGGGCCCCACCACCGCCACCAGCACCAGGATCAGGATCATGGCCGGGAACGACATGAACACGTCCGCCACCCGCATGATGATGGTCTCGGGCCATTTGCGGAAATAGCCCGCAATGAGCCCCAGCGGCACCCCAAAGCACAGGCTGATCAGGGTCGAGGCCAGGCCCACCATCAAAGAAACCCGCCCGCCGTATACCAGGCGTGCCAGCAGGTCGCGGCCCACATCGTCGGTTCCCAGCACATGCCCCGGCCCAGGCTGGGCGCCGAAGGCCAAAATGTCCGAGGTGTAGGGGTCCAGATGCAGAAGCGGCGGCAGCACCGTTACCAGTAAAATCTCAAGCCCCAGGATGCACAGGCCCGCCACCGCCAGCTTGTGGGCCGAAAATCGCTCCAGCACGTTGCGGAAATAGGTCGCCTTTGCACTGCCCGCAGGGCTGTTTTTCTCGCTCATTCAAAAGCTCCCCTTTCCTTATTTGTAGCTGATGCGCGGGTCCAGCAGGCCATAGGTCAAATCCACCAGCAGGTTTCCCACCAGCACCACCGCGGCTACCATGACCGTGATGCCCATGATCACAGGGTAATCCCGCGCATTGATGGACTGCACCATCAGCGAGCCGATCCCCGGCCAGTTGAAGATCTGCTCGGTCACAACCGCCCCGCCCACCAGCGCCGGGATGGACATGCCGATCTCGGTGACCACCGGGATGAGCGCATTGCGCAGGCCATGGCGGTAAACCACTGTGTTCCACCGGAGGCCCTTGCTCTTGGCGGTGCGGATGTAATCCTCGCCCAGCACCTCCAGCATGCTGCTGCGGGTAAAGCGGATCCAGCTGCCCATCTGCTGAAACGACAATACTACCGTGGGCATGATCATGTGCCGCGCCAGCATGGCGTAGGTGCGCACGCCGGTGGTGTCGTACATGCCGCCCATGGGCAGGATGCCCAGCTTTACCACGAACCAGTAGATAAAGATGAGCCCCACAAAAAAGTTTGGGGTGGCCGCCGTTAAAAACGACAGGCCCGAGGCGCTGTAATCCCAGAGGGAATAAGGCTTTTTTGCCGCCAGAATGCCCAGCGGCAGCGCCACCGCCAGCGAGAGCACCAGCGAGGAGCAGGTGAGCAGCAGGGTGGGCCCCAGCCGCTCGCCGATCATGGTGAGCACCCCGCGGCCGGTGCGGTAGGAAAAGCCCAGATTGCCCTGCAAAAATTGCCCCAGCCAGGTGAAATACTGCACGATGACCGGCTGGTCCAGCCCCAGGGCCGCCTCCCGGCGGGCGATCTCCTCGGCGGTCATACGCGGGTCGGCCAGCAGCATGTCCAGCGGGCTGCCCGGCGCCATGGAGGAAATGATGTACGCCAGGATCGTGATGCCGAAAAAGGTGGGAATGGCGATCAGCAGGCGTTTTAAAACGTATTTTGTTTTCATGGCAGCTTCCCTTCTTTCCCCGCCTCCGGGCCCGGGGCCCGTGGGCGCGGCTCCCGGTCAGGGGCGGATGATCTCCTCTTCCATGCAGGCAATGTCCTTGCGCAGCAGGGCCACGGCGGTATCGGTGTCACGGGCGCGCAGGGCCTCCAGAATGCCCTCGTGGGAAGTGGTGTCGGTGCGCTTGCTCTTCTCCCAGGAGTTGGTATAGTATTGCAGGGCCCCGCGGGAGAAAAAGCGCAGGATCCCCACCAGCGTTTTATAGAGATACAGGTTCTGGCACTGCCTGCACAAAAGCAGATGAAAGCTCATGTTGTGCCGCCAGTGCTTGAGCACGTCCTTTTCCTCGGCCAGGTACGCCCCGGCCCGCACGTTTTCTTCCAGCTCAGCAAGCTGATCGTCCGTAATAAAGGGCACGGTGCGGCGCAGCGCACTCTCCTCAATGATCAGGCGCAGCTCCTGCATATCGCGGAACTGGCCCGGCGTGATGGGCACCACCTGGTAGCCGAAGCGCGGGATGTTTGTGAGCACCCCCTCGTTGCACAGCTCCACCAGCGCCTCCCGCACGGGTGATTTGCTGGCGCCGTATTTTTCCATGAGCGTGCCCTCGTTGAGCACCGTGCCCGGCGGGTAAATGCCGGTGGTAATATCCTCAAAAATGCTCTCAGAGATCTGCTCCTTGATGGATTTTTTCTCCTCGCGGTCTGGTCGTGAAGCGTACACGCCGCTGCTCCCCTTTCCCATTTATTCCCGCGCCGCTTCCACGGCGGCGCGGATCAGGCTGTAATCAATGCCGGTGGGCAGCGTGCAGTCCGCCCCCAGGATGAACCCGACGCGGCCGGCCTCCGCCATTGCCTGGCGGGCCTGCGCCTTTACCGCCTCTGCCGGGCCGTCTGCCAGCACGGTGCCGGCGTGATTGGCAAAGCCGCCCATCACCGCGCAGCCGCCGAACAGCTCCCTGCCCTGGCGCAGGGAAAACCCGGTCTCATATACGCCCCAGTTCACCACGTCGGCCAGGGGCGCGTAGCCAGCGTACCGCTGCATGTTCAGGTTCTCCTTGCAGATGTGCAGCAGGGTATGCCCCCCCGCCCGCTTTACGGTTTCCAGCACCTGCAAATCCAGCGGTTCAATGTACTCAGCGAACTCCTCGTCGGTAAAAAAATGGCGCTCGCCGCCCAGGCTTGCAAAAAACACGCCGTCCATACCCGCCTCCACATAGGCGCGCGCCAGCTGGCACAATACCTCGTTGATGCGCTTCATGGCGTCCAGCACAGGGGTCTTGTTTTCGCGCAGGTGCTCACACAGCATCTCCCGCACCTCGCGGTACCCATAGCGGTGCTCAATGGGGTGGATGGCCGAGGCGCAGATGCCGTGCAGGGTCCCCACCCGGAAGGCCTCCGCCGGGCTCTCTTCCAGCAGGCGGCGGCACAGCTCCATCTGGCGCACCATAAAGCCGTCCTTCATGGAAAGGGTGCGCACCTGCGCCCAATCGGCGGGGCTGCGGATGGACCCCATATCCGGGATCAGATTCTCGTTCATCAGCTTGAGCACATCCGTGTCGGTCTGCCGAAAAAAGTCAAGATGCTGCCGGATGGCCGCTTCGCCCGCGTTCTGGTCTTTCGGGAAGTGCATGGAAAAGCAGGTGGGCACCGCATCCGGTTGGCGGCCGCCGATCGCCGCAAGCACGCGTTCCTTTTTGGTCATTTGTTTTTTCCTCGCTCTCGATTGATCCGTTACGCCCCCGGAAGGGCGAAAACGATTTTGTTTTTCTAGTGCGCTTTCTAAGCGTATCAGTGATTATACTAGAAATGATAGCACCTCTTCGCCGCGCTTTCAATGGCCTACATCCACAAGCTTTTTCGACAAAATTCGTCCGCTTGCACAAACCTTAGGGCTTTTTACACAGAAAACAGCCCCTTCGGTAAAACATTTTCACCGAAAGGGCTGTTTTAAAAAAGCTTTCCTGCGCCTGTTCCTGCCGCTGCTCCAAGGGGCCGCAGCACACCGGCATTGGGCTGCCGGGCAGCAAGCGCCTTGTTATTTTGCGCGCATAAAGCAGTCGCGGTTCTGCCACAGGTAGATCACGCCGGACAAAAGGGTCACCGCCGCCACCAGCCAGCACAGCGCATATCCCACGATCTGGCTCAGGTAGACGCTCACGCCCATGCTCCCCTGCCAGGCCTCCAGGGCCACGCCGAAGTAAAACACGATGATGGTGAGCATCTGCAGCACGGTCTTTACCTTGCCCCACAGGTTGGCGGCCACCACCCGGTTCTGCGCCGCTGCCAGCATGCGCACGCCGGACACCGCAAACTCCCGCGCCAGAATGACGACCAGGACCACCGGGCTGCAGGCGCTCATGGTCATCATGTACAAAAAGGCTGTGGTGGTGAGCAGCTTGTCGGCCAGGGGGTCGGCAAATTTTCCAAAGTCGGTGACCATGTTCCACCTGCGGGCCAGGTAGCCGTCCAAAAAGTCGGTCAGGCTGGCAAGGGTGAATACCAACGCCGCCGCCAGCATCCAGGCCGGGTGGAAGGGGTGGCTTGCGCAAAGCATAAAAACCGGGACCAGAGCGATGCGGGCCAGGGTAAGCTTGTTGGGCAGATTCATGGCGTTACTCCTCCAAAACCGATCCGTACAGATCGTACAGATCGCTCTCCTCAATATACACTTTGTAAAATTCGCCAGGATATAACGTTTTGTCGCTTTTTACACACACATTTCCGTCGATCTCGGGGGCGTCGGCCGCCGAACGGCACAGGTACAAACCGCTCTCCTCATCCACCCCGTCGCAGATCACCTCGAGGGTGCGGCCCACCTTTTGGGCCAGGGCCCCGGCGCTGATCTCTGCCTGGATACGCATAATGGCGTCGGCCCGGCGCTGCTTTTCCTCTTCCGGCACCTGATCCGGCAGGGCGGCGGCCACCGTGTCCTCTTCGGGGCTGAAGGCAAAGCAGCCAAGCCGATCGAACTTCGTCTGCCGCACAAAGCGGCACAGCTCGTCGAACTCGGCCTCGGTTTCCCCCGGGTAGCCCGCGATCAGGGTGGTGCGCAGGGTGATGCCGGGCACGCCGGCACGCAGCCGGGCAATGGCGCTCTCCACCACCGCCCGGTCCCCCCGGCGGTTCATGGCTTTCAAAATACGGTCGCTGCAATGTTGGATGGGCAGGTCCAGATACGGCACCACCTTTTCATTGCGGCGCAGCGCGGCAATGAATTCATCCGTGACGCGCTCGGGGTAAGCGTACAGGATGCGGATCCAGCGGATTCCCTCCACCCGGTTCAGCTCGTCCAGCAGCTCGCAGATGCTGTTTTTGCCCCAGTCGCTGCCGTAGGCGGTGGGATCCTGCGCCACCAGCACCAGCTCCCTGACCCCTTCGCCTGCCAGCCACCGGGCCTCGGCCACACAGTCGGCCAGCGGGCGGCTGCGCAGCGGGCCCCGGATCAGCGGGATGGCACAGTAATGGCAGCGGTTGTTGCAGCCCTCGGCGATCTTTAAGTAAGCGTAGTGGGCAGGGGTGCTGATGACCCTCTTGCCTCCCAGGGGCAGGTCTGTCTTGGGGCCATAGCATTCCTGCGGGCAGGCGGCAGGCCCCGCAAGCCGCTCCAGGATGGCGGGCAGCGCGGTGTTGGAGCCGATGCCCACCACCGCGTCCACCTCGGGTATTTCCTTCCGGATCTCGGCCTGGTAGCGCTCGGCCAGGCAGCCGGTCACCACTACCTTGAGCGCCGGGTTGTGCTGCTTGTGGGCGCAGGCGTCCAGAATGTTCTCAATGGCCTCGGCCTTTGCACTCTCAATAAAGCCGCAGGTGTTCACGATGATCACGTCCGCCTCGGCCAGATCGGCGGTGGTGGTGTGCCCTGCTTTCAGGAGCGCGTGGCACATCACGTCCGCGTCCACCTGGTTTTTGGGGCACCCCAGCGAGATAAGGGCGATCTTCAAATCCGTTTCTCCTTATGGTAAAGTTGGTAAATTCAAAGCAAAGGGCGGAGGGCCGTTTCCAGCTCTCCGCCCTTTATTGTAGCACGCTTGGGGGGCAAATGTCCAGCGCGGCCCCGCGCCCTCACTCCCCCTCGCCGGGGTTCTCCTGCTGCCAGCGCTCAATGGCCGCCCGCGCGTCCCGCAGCGAAAAGCCCCGCCGCGCCAGGGCGGCCAGCACGTTTTCCCGCTTGCCCTCGGCCAGCCTGCGGCCATAGCTTTTTTCCACAAGCCGCAGGGCCGCCGCCGCGTCGGGCGGCAGCTCCTCCCCGCCGCACACCGCGTCCTCGTAAAATTCAGCCAGCACCGCGTCCACAGTGGCGCGGTCCACGCCTTTTTCCGCCAAATGCCGGGCGATCTGGCTGCGGGACTTGTTCTGCCCCAGCAGATATTTCGCCCTGTGCCGGGCAAAAGCCTCGTCGTTCAACAGGCCCAGCTCGCCCATTTTCGCCACCGCCGCAGCCGCAGAGTGAGGGTCAAATTTCAGGCAGAGCTTGTCGTACAGTTCGCCCGAGGCGTAGTCCCGCAGCGAGAGATACTGCAGCGCCTTATCCTTTGCCTTGCGGGTGTCGCTTTTGGCCCGCAGCTCGTCCAGCTCGGCTGGCTCAAACTCCCGGCCCTCCGCAAGACGCTCCGCAAAAAAGGTCTCGCTGTCCACGCTGAACAAAAATTCTTCCCCGCAGAACAGGGCAAAGCGCCCGCGTTTTGTCTGGCTGATGCGGGTGACCGTGATCGTTTCCACGCCCGGTTAATCTTCCACCATGATGTCCAGATCGTCCTCGCTGGCCTTGGCCGCCTTTGCGGCGGGTGCCGGCGCGGGGGCAGCCACCGGGGCAACGCCGCCCTTGATGGGCTTTTTGCCGGCGGCCAGCAGCTTGTCGGCGTTGGCGCGCACCTGGGCCTCGATCTCCTCCATCAGTTCAGGGTGCTCTTTCAGGTAGATCTTGGCGTTGTCGCGGCCCTGGCCAAGGCGGGTTTCGCCGTAGTTGAACCAGGCGCCGCTCTTCTGCGCAATGCCCAGCTTGACGGCCAAATCCAGCACCTCGCCCACCTTGCTGATGCCCTCGCCGAACATGATGTCGAACTCGCCTTCCTTAAAGGGAGGCGCAACCTTGTTTTTGACCACCTTGGCCCGGGTGCGGTTGCCGATAAACTGGCCGCTGGAATCCTTCAGGCCCTCGATCCGCCGCACGTCGATGCGCACGCTGGAATAATACTTCAGCGCGCGGCCGCCGGCAGTGACCTCCGGGTTGCCATACACAATGCCCACCTTTTCGCGCAGCTGGTTGATGAAAATACACACGGTGCCGGTCTTGCCGATCACGCCGGTGAGCTTGCGCAGGGCCTGGCTCATCAGGCGGGCCTGCAGGCCCACATGGGAGTCGCCCATTTCGCCCTCGATCTCGGCGCGGGGCACCATGGCAGCCACCGAGTCAATGACAATGGCGTCGATGGCGCCGCTGCGCACCAGCGCTTCACAGATCTCCAGCGCCTGTTCGCCGGTGTCCGGCTGGCTCACCAGCAGGCTGTCGATGTCCACACCCAAAGCCCGGGCGTACACCGGGTCCAGCGCGTGCTCCACGTCGATAAAGGCCACCTCGCCGCCGGCCTTCTGCGCCTCTGCCAGCACATGCAGCGCCAGGGTAGTTTTGCCGCTGGATTCAGGGCCGTAAACCTCGATCACGCGGCCGCGGGGCATGCCGCCTACCCCCAGCGCAATATCCAGCGACAGGCTGCCGGTGCTGATGGCGTCCACCTGCATGGCCACGTTGGCGCCCAGCTTCATCACGGCGCCCTTGCCGAACTGCTTTTCGATCTGTGCCAGGGCGGTTTCCAGCGCGTCTTTTTTGTCCCCGGCCGCCTTGCGCTCGGGGGAGGGGATGGGTTTCTTTTCTGCCATAGCTAAACACTGCTCCTTACATGCCGGCGGCAGCCGCGTTGAAGGCCCAGGGGCCCGGCCGCCGCCCAAATGATCTTTCCTGTTTATTATACACGATTTCGCCGCATTTTACAACCTTTAGTTGTAAAAACTTCTTAAAAGACCGTTTTAAAGGTCAATTTCCGTTTTCTGACCCAGAACGACCCGATCGTTTCCGGAAAGATCCTGGCGGCACTTCACGTTTTGGTACCCCGCCGCCAGCAATAGCTGCTGCACCGCCGCACCCTGCTGCCAGCCGATCTCAAAGGCCAGCCAACCGCCGGGCGCCAGCGCGGGCTGGTAGGCAGGCGCGATGTGCCGGTAAAACGCCAGGCCCTCCCCGGGGGCGTACAGCGCCTCCCGCGGCTCAAAGCTGAGTTCCGGCGCAAGGAGGGCAAGCTCGGCTTCTGTGACATAGGGCGGGTTCGCCAGGATCAAATCCAGCCCACCGGGGGCGAGCTGCGCCTCAAAGCCGAACACATCCCCCTGCACCGCACGCAGGGCCGGGGCCCCGGTGCTGCTGCCCGGCAGCGCCGAGGCGGCGTTTTTTTGCAGCCAGTGAAACGCTTCCGGGCTTTTTTCCAGCGCTGTCACCCTTGCGCCGGGCACGAGGCGTTTCAGCCCCAGCCCCACGCAGCCGCTGCCGGCGCACAGGTCCAGCACCGCGGGCTCCGGTTTTCCCGCCAAAAGTCGGGCGCCTGTTTCGCACAGCAGCTCGGTGTCCGCCCGGGGCACAAGCACCCCCGGCCCCACCTGCAGTTCAAAATCCAAAAAGGGCCACCGGCCCGCAAGGTATTGCAGCGGTTCCCGCGCGGCGCGGCGTTGGGCAAGCTCGCTCAGGCGGGCCTGCTCGCCCCCGGTGAGAGGTTCCTCGCGCCAGCGCCAATCCCTGCCCGCGGCAAGTTCCATCAGAACGCCCGCGTCAAACGCGGCGTCGGGCACACCCGCCTGCAAAAGCAGGTCGCGCACGCCGCGAAAAGCCTCCCGGCTCTTCACCATGCGGCCCCTTCGGGGGTTTCGGGCAGCACGGGGGTCACGGCGGCAATGGCCACCTCGATCATCGAGTCGTCCGGTTCAAAGGTGGTAAGCCGCTGAAGCCACAGCCCCGGCGCGCTGATGATCCTTGTAAACAGGTTGTCGTACCGCCCCGCCAGCTTGATGAATTCATAACTGATGCCCATGAGCAGCGGCAGGAGCAAAAGCTTCAGCACCACCCGCAGGCCGGTGCTGGTCCAGGGCAGCACGCTGAACAGCACGATGCTGACAATGAGCACCAGGATCAAAAAGTTGGTGCCGCACCGGGGGTGGAAGCGGCTCTTGGTGCGCACGTTTTCCACCGTGAGCGGCTCGCCCGCCTCGTAGCAGGCAATGGTCTTGTGCTCCGCGCCGTGGTACTCAAACACCCGGTGGATCTCTTTCATGCGGGTGCACAGGAACAGGTACCCCACGAACAGCGCCAGCTTAAGCGCCCCCTCCACCACCACCTTTAAGCCGCCCAGCGGCAAAAAGCGGTCGATCAGCCCCACAATGGCGGTGGGCAGCACCAGAAACAGCACAATGGCCAGCAGGCCGCCGCACACCGCCGCCAGCGCCAGCAAAAAACTCTGCAGGCGGGGGCCAGCGTGCGCCTCCAGCCATTTGTCAAATTTTGATTGCTCGGCCTCGTAATCCTCCCCCATGCTGATCTCGGCCGAGTGCATCAGGTAGCGGTAGCCCAGCACCAGGTTTTCAATCATGTTGGCGGCCCCCCGCACCAGCGGGATTTTTTGCCAGGGGTGGCGTTTCACCTGGTCGTAGCTCAGGTCGATCAAGCCGTCCGGCTTGCGCACCGCCACGCAGATCTTTTCGGGGCCGCGCATCATGATGCCCTCCATGAGAGCCTGCCCGCCCACGCTGGTCTTGAAACATGCCTTTGGTTTTTCCATCTGTTTTTCCTATTCTCCTTGGCCCGGAAGGTCCAGCCTTACCAGGGCGCCGTTTTGAATTTCGTACGCAGCGCCGGGCCGGAGCGCCCGGCCCTCGCTGTCTGTAAAACCGCACTCCGCGAGCAGGCCCCCGGAATCCGGTGCACACCAAACATTAGTATACCGCTGATTTGTGAGCAAATCTTGAAGGGCCGCCGCAAAATCCCCATATTCCACAGGATTTAGGGAAAGGGTTCCCGCCGGTGCAAAAAAATACTTGAACAGCCGGGAGGAATGACCCCAGGCGGGCTGCTCCGTCAAAATGGCCACCCGGTTTTCGCTCCGCCCCAGCACCGCTGCGGCCCCTGCACATTCGGCCTCATACTGCCCGTACTCCGCGTACCAGCCAGGTTGGCTACCGGCCAGCTGTGCAGTATAGCCAACCGGCGTCAGCCGGCTGAAAGCGCCCCAGCCAAAGGTGACTGCCAGCGCCAATGCAGCTGCCGCGCCCTGCCAACAGCGGCCAGGCCGCCACAGGCGCCGCAGCTGCGGCGCCAGAACTGCGGCTGCCAGCATTCCCATGGCCAGCGGCATGGGCATGATATAGCGGTGATAGGCCGAGAGCTCCGCCCCTTCCCAATCCTCGAACAGGTACAGGTAGGAATAGCACAACATGACCGCGTAGGCCAAAAAACAAGCGGTAAGCAGCCCGAACATCGCCAGGATGTGCCCCCGGCGGGCAGGCTGCCAGCGCGCCGCCAGCACCGCCAACAGCCACACTGCCGCCAAAAACACCAGGGCGGAAAGGCCAAAATGGGCCTGATTCATTGCCTCCGTGCAGAAATATTCCAGATAGTGCATCACTACCGGGCGCACCCTGGGTCCAAAGCTGAAAAACTCTTTCAAATTTGCGGCGCTGTACGCACCGGGCGCATCCTGGGTAAAATAAGAACTGGTATGCTTGAGCGCACACAGCAGCCTCCAACTGCCCCAAAACGCAAAGGGTGCGGCCACCGCCACCAGTGCTGTGAGCGCTGTGATCGGCTTGTGCAGCGCCGTCCACAGCGGTTTTGCCCATAAAAGAAGCACCGCGGCCAGTCCAAACACCGCGTACATAGGGCCGGTACTCTTGGCGATCATGAGCAGCGAAAGGGCCATGCTGACCCCTGCGGCGTCCAGCAGCCGGGGCTCGCGCGCCTGCCAGGCCGTGACCAGCGTATACCCCAGCAGCAGGCCCATGACCGCTTCGGCGGAGAGCGAATATGTATAAAATTTTGTGAACCAGGCGGGCAGGCCAAGAAGCAGCAGGCCGCCGCCCACCACCCACAGGGCATTTTCCCACCAGCGGTTTTTCCACTGCGCCTCTTTCAGCAACGGCAGGGCCAGGGCCGCCGCCCACAAAAATTGGGCTGTGAACAGCATGGCATGCCGAAAGGGCACGCCGATCTGCAAAAACACCGCCAACAACTGCACCCCCGGCGGGTAATCGGCAAAATCCGAGGCGCTTTCCAGCACATTTGGAAAATGTTCCAGCCCGCACTGCTGGCGGGTGTAAAGGGCCCAGTGAGCCACATCGTCGAAATTGATCAGCCGCATATGGCCCGCACAGAAAAATGCGGCCGCTGCAGCCGCCAAAAATGCGGCCAGCGCGGGGCCTGCCAGTGCGCGCCAACGCAACGCGCCGCCCTCTTTCGCGCTTTTTATCCCCGCCAGCAGCACCAACGTCAAGGCCGCCGCCCCGACCAGGGGCAGGGCAAGGCTTTTATACCCCGCCCCGGTGCACAGGTAGGTCACAAGCACCGCGGCCAGCACCGTAAGGGGCAGGGTCTCGGCAAAACTGCGGCGCGCAAAGGCGGCCAAGCCAATCGCAGCTGCAAGCAGCAACAAAAGCGGTATCACCGGGTCCCTTCTCCTTTCTTTTTTGTTTGCGGGTTCAGTCCAGGCGCTCCAGCTCAAACCGCCCGTCCTGTGTTACGGCGTACACCGCGCCGGGCTCCAGCGGGGCGCCCAGCGCGTCCTTCATGCCATATGCCTCCAGGGTGGGCCCGCTTTCCGGCGCGCACCACACATAGTTGTAACCGGCTTCCACCAGAGCATTCTGCCAGGCCTCCCCGGCCTTTTCCCGGCTCCCGTACTGCGCCTCGGACCAGTTCAGGGTCTGCACGGGCAGCAAAAAATACTTGCGCAGCTGGTTTGGCCGGTCGGTGGCAAGGCCCTCGGTCACCAGCACCATGCGCGCGCGCTCCGGGGCATTGAGATCTTGCAGCACAGCGCCGCATTGCCGCCCGGCCTCCTCATACTGCTGCCGGTCGATGCCCTTTGCCGCCGCCTCATACCCGGCGGGCGTCCAGTAGGTCAGCGGGCCGGCACACACCAGCAGCGCCGCGGCGCAGCCCGCACAGATTGCTGCGCGCGGCCGTTTTTTCAACCCCTCCACCGTGCCCAGCACCGGTCCTAGGGCCAGCAGCAGCATGGCGGCGGGCAGCGGGGCCATATAACGGCTGAAAGAGTTCAGGCTCTCGGCCTCCCACTCATCGAAAAGATACACATAGGAATAGCATACCGACACCGCATACACCGCAAAGCATCCGGTGAGAGCTCCCAGCGCCGCACAAAAGCGCCGGGGCACGGCCGCGGGCCGGCGGCGGCGCGCCCAAAGCACCGCCAGCCATACCAGCATAACCACTCCCAAGGCGGACAGGCCAATGTGTTTGTTCAGCGGCTGAAGAAACAAACTTTTGATAAAATGGGGGATCACCTCGCCCGCCAGGCCCTCGCCCCGCAAAAACACTTTCACGTGCTGCCAGGTGTAGGCCGCGGGCGCGTCCTCTGTAAAATAGGAAACCGTGCCGTTTTGGGTGCACAGCCATTTCCAGCTGTACCAGAATATCAAAGGCAAGGCTCCAAAGGCGGCCCCCGCCGCCCAGCCACGCCGGCCTGCCTTGTATAGGGCCGGCCCCCACAGAATTGCCGCGCCCACCAGCCCAAAGCACAGATAGGCAAGGCCGGTGTTCTTAGCCAGCGCCAGCAGGCAAAGCGCCATGCAGGCCCCCAGCATCCGCAGCGCCTCCGGCCGCTCCATGCACTCCCAAGCCATGTACAGGGCATAGCCCAGCAGCAGCGCCATCAGCGGCTCGGTCACCAGGCTGATGGTATAATAGCGGTTGTACAGCGCGGGAAACGCCAGCAGCGCGGTCGCTCCGCCCAACACCTGCAAACAATCCGGCAAGAACTTTTTGCGCCACCGCAGCCGCCCCAAGAGGGGCAGCTCCAGCGCAAACAGCAAAAGCAGGTTCGACCAATACAGCAGGGTCTTGGAAAAGGGCCGGCCCAAATGCAGAAAAATCCCCAGCAGCTGGCCGCCGGGCGGGTAATCGCCGTAGGTGCTGGCGATCTCAGCCGCGGTGGGAAAATGCTCCATAAAACAGAGCTGCTTTGCGTTCAGCGCCCAGTGCACCAGATCGTCCAGGATCGCCATGCGCTGCGGCGCCACGCATACCCAGGCAATGGCCAGCGCTGCCGCCAGCGCTGCAAAGGCAGGGCTGAGCACCTCGCCCCAGCGCGCCGCAAGGCTGCCGGCCCGGGCGCGCCAAAGCAGCAGGCACAAAAGCCCGGCGCACACCAGCGCGGCCAGCGGCAGTGCAAGGCTTTTGTGGCGCAGCACCGTGCAGGCATAGGTCAGCAGGGCCGCCGCCAGCGCCGCCGGCGGCAGGGTTTCGGCGAAATCCCGGTGCGCCAGCGCCGCCAGGGCCAGCGCCGCCGCCAAAAGAAGTATAAATGTGATCAAAGAGCGGTGTCCTCGCTTTCTCCCTGCATCGGCGCGCCCTGTGCGCGGCCGGGCAAATCCCTGCGGTAAAGGGGCAGGCGCAGGGTAACCGTGGTCCCCTTGCCCAGCTCGCTGGCCAGATCCACCGAGCCGTCCAGCGCGGTCATGATCTCGTCCACCACCGCCAGGCCGATGCCGCTGCCCCGCACCGCGCCCTTGCCCTTAAAAAATTTCAGCTTAACGTTTTCCAGGTCCTCCGGAGAAATCCCCCTGCCCTGGTCCCGCACCAGAACATACGCGTTCTCGCCATCCTGCAAAAGGTCAATGGCAATGGTGCCGCCGGGGGGCGAATATTTGATGGCATTGTCCAGCACGTTTACGAACACCTGCCGCAGGCGGCCCGGGTCTGCCCAGATGGGCAGGGGCAGCTCCGGCTCCTCGTATTCCAGAGTAAGGCCCTCCTGCTGCATGCGGGCTTCCACAAACAGCGCGGCGTCGGTGAGCTCGGCCACCAAATCCAAAGGCTTGCAGTCCAGCTTGACGCCGCTCTCCAACCGGGAAAAGCTCAGCAGCTCTTCCACCATGCCGTACAGCCGCTCGGTCTCCCGCCCAATGATGGACAGGCCCTTGCGGTAATTCTCGTCCTCAGGGTCGCGGATCTGGGCAATGGTTTCCACCCAGCCCCGGATGCTGGTGAGCGGGGTGCGCAGCTCGTGGCTCACCGAACTGATGAATTCGCTCTGCATCCGCTCGGTCTTGGAGAGCTCTTCCGCCATCTGGTTGATCGTGCCGCACAACCGGCCGATCTCATCGTCGTAGGGGGCCTCCGGCAGGCGGGCCGCCAGATCGCCCCGGGCAATGGCCGTGGCTGCGGCCTCGATCTGGCCCACAGGCTTTACGATCGAGCGCACAAAAAACAGGCCGCTCCACACGCTGAGCAGCACCACCACCGTTCCGAGGCCCAGCGCCAGCAGGTTGCGGCGCGCAAGAGCCTGGTCGATCAGGGTGAGGCTGGTGATCATGCGCATGGCGGCGGCGTCCTCGCTGGCATAAGGCACCAGCGAGGTTACAGCCATAACCCGCTCTCCCTCGCTGGTGGTATAAATCTGCTCCCCGGTGCCGTCGCTACTCTCCAAAGCGCGCACAAAATCCGCCGGGGCCTGGGTGTAGGCCAGGGTCGCGCCCGAAGAGGTGGCCAGCGGCCGGCCGGCCGAATCCAGCAGCATAAATTCAAATTTATCCTTTGCGTCGAACTGCTCCACCATGCGGTAGAGCATCTGGCTGCGGTTCTGTGCCGCCTGGCCCGTGCTGGAACCGCCGGTGAGCTTGAGCTGGCCGGTGATGCTGGAAATACGGCTCATCATCGCCTGCCGTGCCCCGCTGTAATGGCTGGTGTAGCCCGCATAGATATAAATGCCCACCGCCGCCACTACCATAAGAAGGGTGATGAGCAGGCTGCCCCGCAGCCAGCGCTTGGTGATGCTGTTCACAGGGCAGCCCTCCTCCCTTGAGCGTTGAAGCCTCTCAGCCGTTCCAGCGGTAGCCGTAGCCCCAAACCGTGAGGATATGCTCCGGCTTGGAAGGCTCGTCCTCTATTTTCATGCGCAGGCGCCGGATGTTCACATCCACGATCTTCACATCGCCGAAATAGTTGTCGCCCCAAACGCCCTCCAGAATCTTTTCCCGCACCAGGGCCGTGCCCGGATTTTGGAAAAACAGCTCCATGATCTGGAATTCCACCTGGGTCAGGTCGATGGGCTGCCCCGCTTTGTAGAGAACACGGCTTTTTTGATCCAGCACGAACCGGCCGCTTACCATGCGGCTCTCCGGCGCAGGGCTTTCCGGCGCGGCGCCGCGGCTGACCCTGCGGCACAGCGCCTCCACCCTTGCCAGCAGCTCGGACACGCTGAAGGGCTTGGTCATGTAGTCGTCCGCGCCGATGGACAAACCCCGGATCTTGTCCTGCTCCATGCTTTTGGCGCTCAGGATGATAATGCCGATGGCCGCATCGTCCCTCCGGATGGCCTCGCACAGCGAAAAGCCGTTCATGCCCGGCAGCATCACGTCCAGCACTGCCGCGTCACATTTGCCCTCGCTGCCCAGCAATTCCAGGCCCTTCTCCGCGCTGCCCGCCTCCAGGACCTCATACCCCGCCATGCGCAGGTTCAGGGCAATGAGCTCGCGGATGCTCTCCTCGTCTTCCACTACCAGAACTCTTCTCATTGGTTATACCTCCCTTGGGAAGAATTTTTTCTTTTTACAACCGGCCCCAGGGGCCTTGTTCTGTTTGCAGCAAGGGCCGGCCCGGCGCTCACAGCACCACAAAGCCGCCGGCAAGCTGGGCCGGGCGCAGGCTCGCGTGGGCCGAACCGATGCGCGCCTGCACCTTCTGCGCCCCGATGTTCCCCAGGCGGAAATAGCCGGCGCCCTCCACCCCGGGGGCGGTCACCCGCACCGTCAGATACAATGTTTCGCCGTCGGCGCTTCGCACCTGCCAGGAATCCGGCAAATCGCCGTCGGTCACCATCACATCCCCTTTCAGGGCATCGGGCAGTTCCAGATAATAGCCGTACTCCAGGTCGGCCACACCGAAGCTTTTTTCCTGCTCATACTCGCTGGTGTAGTCCATCCAGGCAATAAAGGAAAGGCGATTTACCGTAAGCGCCCCCAACCCCCCCGTGTCGATCTGGCGGGGAATCTCCACCGTGCCGTCGCCGTCGATGTCCTGGCTGCGCAGCAGGGGGGAATACCGCTGGGTAGCGTTGTACAGGTCGGTCTCGGTGATGGCCGCATACTCTCCCAGCTGCTGCAGGCGGGCGTCGTAATACAGGATCGCACTGGCCAGGCTCACGCCGCTGCCGGTCTGCCCATCCAGGATCAGGTAGTAGCTGCCATCCTCGCCAAGGCTGGAATACAGGCCCTCACAGCTGGTAAACTGGGGGTTCAGCGCCAGCTGCTGGGTAGAAATGAACCGCCCGCTCTCGGCGGTGAACAGCTTGAGCTGCATCCCTTCCCCCTGGGAGGAGCTGATGATCACCAGGTCATTTGCACCGCTGCCGGTGATATCCCGCAGCTCATATTGGGAATAGCTTTCATGCAGCACCTCGCTCAGGGTCTGCTGCTGGTAATCGTAGACCGCCAGATATTTTTCGCCCGAGACGCTGGCATAGCCCACCAGCAGCTGGGTGCCGCCGGTAGCCTGGATCGAAGCGGTGGCTATGCTCTCCACCGTGGTTGCCAGGCCCTCCTTTTCCTGGGTCACGGCCCAGGCGCCCTCCTGTTGTTCCAGCACCGCCACATGAACGTTCTGGCCTTTGGCCACGCTCACATAAAACACCGCAGCGTCGGTGCGGCCATCGCCGTTCCAATCACCGAACACAAACGGCGAAAGCGGCCCGCCGGTGGACTGGGTCGGATATTTCAGCTGCGGCGCCTCGCCCAGATACGCCGTAAGCGCTTTCTGCACCTGGCTCTGTTCACCGGTAAGCTGGGGCGCGCGCAGCAGCTCGTCCACCCCCGCGGGCGCCATGGAGCAGCCGGAAAGAAGGCAGGCGGCTGCCAGCGCCAGGCACAAGCGCCGGATCCATCTCATAGGGCCGCCTCCTTTCCGGGAACACGATAAGGGTCCATTCCGTTGCCCGCTGCCTCACAAGGGGCGAGGCCACGCGCCAATAACCATAACGTGGTTATTATATCACGAAAGCACGCTGATTCCAAGTGCCATCACCATCAGGCCCGCGCCAAAGCCCGCGGCCGTCCACCCTTTTTTGTCAAAGCCAAAGCCCGTGGGCAGCAGTTCAAACACGCTTACCCAGCTCATGATGCCCGCCACAAGCACCACCAGGCCGTTCAAAAAGCCGGGGGTCAAAAAGCGGCCCAGCACAAAAAACGCCAGCACCGCCCCCACCGGCTCGGCCAGGCCGGACAAAAAGGCGGCCCCCACCGCCTTTGCACGGCTGCCTGTGGCATAATAAAGAGGCGCCGCCACCGCCAGCCCCTCCGGCAGGTTGTGCAGGCCGATGGCCAGTGCCAGCCGCAGCCCCACCTGGGGGTCCGCCACCCCCGTGAACAGGGTCAGGATGCCCTCCGGCAGGTTGTGCAGCAGCAGGGCCAGGGCGGTGACCAGGGCGCTGCGCAGCACCCTGGCCTTTTGGCTGTCGCCCACGCCCCGGAACGCCTTCTCCTCCGGCAGAACCCCTTCCAGCAGCCCCGCCACCACCATGCCCATACACAGAAGACTCGCCGCGGCAAGGCCCGCCCCCCAGGGCGAAAAGGCCGCCAGATATTCCCCCAGGGCAGCGGGCAGCATATCGGCCAGGCTCACGGTAAGCATCACGCCCGCCGCAAACCCCATGGCCAGCGCCATGATCCGCTTGCCCGGCCGCCGCACCACCGCCGCCATGCCTCCCAGCGTGGTGGCCAATCCCGCCAGCGCTGTAACAATGAGCGCGTGCAACATAAACAACACCCCATATCCTTGTTTTTGTACAAGGATATGGGGTGTCCGCTTCGGTTATGTGGGGCTGCGCGTGCGAAACGCCGCTCAGTAGCCGGCCGCCTCTTCGCCTGCGAGCAGTTTTACCGCGCGGCTGGTGCCCAGCCGCGCGGCTCCCAGCGCAATGAATTTCTCCATATCTTCCACCGTGGAAATGCCGCCCGCCGCCTTGATCTTGCAGCGGCCGCGGCAGCACCGGGCGAACAGTTCAATATCCGCAAAGGTGGCGCCCGCAGTGGAAAAGCCGGTGCTGGTCTTGATGAAATCGGCGCCCGCCTCGCACACCAGGTCACACATTTTTTCTTTTTCCGCGTCGGTGAGCAGGCAGGTTTCGATGATGACCTTGAGCACCTTTGCGCCCACCGCCCGCTTCACGGCGGCGATCTCGTCCCGCACAAAGTCATACTCGCCGTTTTTCAGCCGGCCGATATTGATCACCATATCCACCTCGGCGGCGCCGTTCTCAATGGCGGTGCGCGCCTCGAACACCTTGGTGGCGGTGTCGGTGGCCCCCAGGGGGAAACCCACCACCGTGCACACGGGCACCGCGCCCTGCAGGTACTCCACAGCCTGCTTTACATACCCGGGGTTGATGCAGATCGAGGCGGTGTGGTGCGCCCTGGCCTCGTCGCAGATCGTTTGAATGTCCGGCCAGGTGGCGGCCGCGGTGAGCAGGGTATGGTCCACCCTGGCCAGGATGGCTTGTTTCTCCATTATTTGATGTGTCCCCCCAGCTTGCAGTTTTTGCACTGGCGGGCCTTGCTCATGCCAATGGCGCTGAACACGATGGCGGTGACCGACACGGCTGCGCCGATGATGCCCAGGATCAGCCCGGTGAGGCGAAATGCGAACCCTTTCATAAAAAAGCCTCCTGTCGTTTTTGTGGCCGCAGCGGCCCGCGTTTGGCCGCGGTTCGGCCATATTTCCTGGCTTTAGTATACCACAGACCGGCCCGGCCTGCCACCCCTTTTTATGGGGCCTAGGTTTTCAAACGCCGCTTTTCTCCCGTCGGCGGGCGTACCGGCGCACCAGCAGCGGCGACAGGACCGCCGTGAGCACGGCGGCCATGGCAAGCTGGGCTGTGGCCGCAGCGGCGCCCGCGGCGTACTGCGGCATCAGCTGGGCCGCCATGGCCGGCACGGCGGTGGTCACCCCCGCCACGTTGCACAGCGCAATGCCCGCGGTCCCGTCGCCTCCCAGCGCCAGCCGGTCCAGCAGCAGCATTGCGGGCAGGCTTGCCGCAAGGAACAGCGCCGTCAGCAAAAGGCCGGCCGGCCCGGCCCGCAGCGCCGCGATCAAATTGATCGAACTGCCCAGCCCCAGCCCGAGAAACGGCAGCAGGATCGCGCTGCCCGGCGCCATAAAGGCCGCCAGCTCCCGGTCCAGGTTCCCCAGCAGGATGCCCAGCACAAAGGGTACAAGTGTGACCAACAGGCTTTTGAGGTCCGGCGCAGCGCCTGCGCTGACACACAGTACAAACAAGGGCAGCTGCGGCACCCCCAGCAAATTCAGGGGTCCATAGGCCGCCCGCTGGCTCTCGCCGCCGTACTGCTGCATCAGCGCCAGATACAGGCCCGGGTTGCAGCTGGCAAGCGCGGGCACCAGGGCCAGCTCGGTCAGGCCCCAAAGCCCTCCGCTCTGCCAGCGCCCCAGCGCCCAGCCCGCCAGGCAGGCCAGCCCTATCTTCACAAGGGCCGGCAGCAGGCTGCCGCGCAGCGCCCCGGGGAGCTGCCTCACCCGGATCTGCGCGCCCGTGATAAAAAGCACCATACCGATGCAGGCCATCACCCCGCCGGAGGAACACACCGGCGTGACCGGCCCGCCCGCCAAAAGCGCGCCGGGCCACAGGGTGTTGATCGCCGCAGCCAGCAGCATGGGCAGCAGCAAAAGCCCGCCCGGCACCGCCCGCATCCCCCGGAGCAGTTTCATTGCACCCATTCCTTTCCTGTCAAAAAAGGCCGCCCGGAAAACTCCGGGCGGCCTTTACATATTTTACGAAAATTACTCTTCGCCCTCTTCGGCCTGCTCGTCGTCGTTCAGCAGAGCCTTCATGGACAGGCTGATGCGCTTTTTGTCGAAATCGACGTCCAGCAGCTTCACATTCACCTCGTCGCCGACCTTCAGCACATCGCTGACCTTTTCCACCCGCTCGTTGCTGATCTCACTGATGTGCACCAAACCGTCGATGCCGGGCAGGATGCGCACAAAGGCGCCGAACTTGGTGATGCTCACCACCGGGGCGGTAAAGGTGCTGCCGATGGGGTAATCGGTCTTGAGCTGCTCCCAGGGGTTGTCCTCGGCTTTTTTGAAGCCCAGGCTCACCTTGTGATTCTCGGGATCCAGCGCCTTCACATACACCTCAATGGTATCGCCCACACTCACCACTTCGCTGGGGTGCTTGATGCGGTTCCAGGAAAGCTCGCTGATATGGCACAGGCCATCCACGCCGCCAATGTCCACAAAGGCGCCGTAGGCGGTCAGGCTCTTGACCACGCCGGTGTAGGTCTTGCCAACCTCCACATCGGCCCAGAACGCCTCGCGCTTGGCGGCGTTGGCCTCAGCGGTGACCTTGTTGATGGAGCCCACGATCTTGCGGCCCGCGCACTCGGTGATAACCAGCTTGACGTTCTGTTTCACCAGGGCGTTGATGTCCTCGTCGCGGCGCATGGTGGCCTGGCTGCGGGGCACAAACACCTTTACGCCCTTGACCAGCGCGATCACGCCGCCCTTGTTGGTCTCGGTGACCACGCCTTCCATCACGGTGCCGTCCTCGGCGGCCTTGGCCACTTCTTCCATGCCCTTGCGGGCCTCCAGCTTTTTACGGGACAGGTAGGCAACGCCTTCCTGATCGTTTACTTTTTCCACGACGAGGTCCAGCTTGTCCCCAACCTTGACCATGTCTTCCACGCGGATCGCGGGGTCGTCGGTGAGTTCACTCAGTTTTACAAAACCGGTGTGCTTGGTGCCGATATCCACCTGCACCTCGTTGGGTGTAACGCTGGTAACAGTGCCCTCCACTACCTTGCCTGCAAACACAGGCTTGAGATTCGCTTCGCTTTCGGCGAACATCTCCGCAAAGCTCATCTCGTCACGGATTTCTTCACTCATACTGTTAAGTACCTCCTCAATTATAGACGACGGCGTGGAAGCCCCCGCTGTAACGCCCACCGTATTCACGCCCTGAAACCATTCGGCCTTCAGCTCGCTTGCTGTCTCGACCGTGACGGCCCGGGTGTGCTTTTCGGCGACCCTGACCAGCTTTTGGGTGTTGGAGGAATGATGACCACCAATGACGACCATCAGGTCGCACCGCTGGCTGAGGTCCTCCGCTTCCTGTTGCCTCGCCCACGTCGCACTACATATTGTATCAAAAATTTTGGCGTTTGTATAGCCTTTTTTTATAAAGCTTGTGCATTCTAACCATTTTGTTACCTGAAACGTGGTTTGTGCCACCACAAATATCCCATTTTCGCCATTTTTAGGCCCGGGCCATGCTTCCAATTCAGCCAAATCAGCAAAAATGAATACCTCGCCGGCCGTGTGGCCCGCAATGCCCTGCACCTCCGGGTGGGCCTTGTCGCCCGCCACAAGCAGGGTTCTGCCCTCCTCGCTGGCCTGTTTCGCAATGCGGTGGATCTTGGCCACGAAAGGGCAGGTCGCGTCGTGGCAAACAAGGCCCGCCGCCCGGATCTCATCATAGACCGAAGCGGGCACCCCATGGCTGCGCACCACCACCTCGTATCCGGCGGGCACACCCGCCACCGAAGGGGCGGTCACCACCCCCCGCGCTTCCAGATCCGCCACACACTGGGGGTTATGGATGAGCGGCCCCAGCGTGGCCACCCTGTGGCCCCCCTCCACCAACTCATAAGTGAGCTTTACCGCCCGGTCCACCCCAAAGCAGAATCCGGCGGTCTTGGCCTTGACGATCTGCAAAAGGCAAGCCTCCTTATTGGAACTTGTTTTCCTGGTAAAGCTGCTCCCAGGCGTCCAGCAGCAGCTGCTTGTTCTGCCGCAGCTTTGCAGCAGAGCGCACCTCGCCCAGATCCAGCTCTCCCGCGGGGATGGGCTTGCCGAAGCACACCCGCACCCGGCTGAACAGTTTCATCTGGCCCCGGCTGTAAATGATGCGGCAGGGCACCATATCCGCCCCGGCGGCACTGGCCACCACAAAGGCCCCGCTCTTGAGCCGGCCGGGCTCGCCCGTCTTGGAGCGGGTCCCCTCCGGGAAGATGAGCAGGCCCTGCCCCTCCCGGACCTTTTGGATCACCCCATCAATGGTGGCGGTATCGCCCTTGCCGCGCTCCACACCGAACACGCCCACATGGTTGAAGAACCAGGTGATGAACGGGTTCACGTGCATGAGTTCTTCCTTGGCCATCACCAGCATCCGCCTGCCCCAAAACCGGGCGATGACCACAAACACCGGGTCAATGGCCGAGATGTGATTGGGGGCCAGCACAAACCCCCGCCCGTCTTTCGGCAGGTTTTCCCGGCCCACCACCTTGATGGCAAAGACCAGGTGCCAGATTACCCAGGCCAGGGTGACGACAATCGCATAAAACATGGCGTAAGTACCCCTTTTTACAAATTCAAACGCGGGCCAGAATAATTGCCTTGAGCGCCTGGAAGCTCTGCTCAAAATCCAGCTCGCTGGTATCCACTAAAACCGCATCCGGCGCCTGCCGCAGCGGTGCCGCCGCACGCTCGGTATCCTGCCGGTCGCGCCGGCAGATGTCGGCCAAAACCGTATCGTAATCGGCCGTCTGGCCTTTCTGCAAAAGCTGGGCCAGCCGCCGCGCCGCGCGGGCCTCGGCGCTCGCCGTTAAAAAGATCTTCACCGTGGCGTTCGGCAGGATCACGGTACCGATGTCCCGCCCGTCCATAAGCAGGTCATGGGTGCGGGCCAGCCGGCGCTGCAGCTCCAGCAAAAAGTCGCGCACCCCCTGGTGGGCCGACACTCCGCTGGCCGCCATGCCCACCGCCTCGGTGCGAATCGCCTCGCTCACATCCTCGCCGTTCAAAAACACCCGCTGGGCGCCGCCCACATAGGCAAGCTCGATCCGGATGCCCGGCAAAAGGGCCAGCACCGCGGCGGCGTCCTGCGGGTCCGCCCCGGCGCGCAGCGCGTACAGGCCGATGGCCCGGTACATGGCCCCGGTGTCCACATACAAATACCCAAGCTCCTTTGCCAGCCGCTTGGCCAGGCTGGACTTTCCGGCCCCCGAGGGCCCGTCAATGGCAACAGAAATCATAACAACGCAACTCCTAAAATCGTTTTGGAACGCCGCCCGCAGCGCGCCGCCCCGGCGGGCCCTGGCCTCACAG
>ERZ857882.333-NODE-333-length-59281-cov-14.802148_pt1 | contig 59281 bp, 51 predicted proteins | sample MGYA00519697_ERZ857882 | MGnify/ENA primary metagenome ERZ857882 (study PRJEB31778, sample SAMEA3449373) | human gut metagenome | biome: human gut; feature: human-associated habitat; material: faeces | place: United Kingdom | collected 2010/2012 ...
CGGCTGACTTCACTCAGCCGGAGCCTGCAAATAAATTTGCGCATAAATCTTGACGGGACCCTCATGTATCTGTGACCTTGCGTCAGGCTCCTACTACCGGCGGCTAAATAAATCCGGTTATCTGGCGTGGTTACTGTAACTTCCATTTTTCTCCTCTTCTTTACTATACGACCGGCCATCTCTACAGATGGCCGGTCGTATAGTTTTTAAACAGAAAAGCTCCCGGTCGTCAAACCGGGAGCTTTCTTGTTATGCGATTCATGCTCTTACGGAAGCAGTTCTGCGCGTCGACGGACGTGTATTGTGATTGGAAAGAGTCCAAATCCTTTAAGCTTTTTGATTCATACGACCATCTATCAACTGCGCAATGCCTGTTGGATCAGCCCAAGAATGAAGAGGTGCAGGGGATAGTAGAGATAGAAGAACCACTTCATGATACGGTTGACCGACGCGTTCTTACCTCGCTGGCCGTTGTACAGGAAGAGCAGGGGGATCGAAAGTACCGTGCATAGCTGAAGCAGGCCATAGATCCGATCCAGTGCGAAGAAGTAGACGGCCGCGTAGAGCGCCACATAAAAGACGCACCATGCGATCTGCTTTCTGGCATTTCCTCGGTTGGAGCCGATAGACAGGATGCAAAGAGATGCGATGCAGCTCCAGTCCGCGGGGAATGTAAGTACACACAGCAGCAGGACGCCCGCGACCTTTACAGGCGTTTTCAATGTCTTGTTGTCGCAGAGCCACAGCATCAGCAGTCCGCCCAGCAGCGACCAGGCCACGCTGGTCTGATTCAGAAAGGAGCCGTAGTAGAAGGGGATAAAGGAGCGCCAGCCCACAAAATCGTTTGAGGCAAACAGGTACGCAAAGTGCGACACGACCGCCAGCAGCAATAAGCGCCCCGCATAGCGCGCTTTGCTGCGCGTATAGTGAAAGCCCTCCGCAATGAAGTAGCACATGATGGGGCAGGTCAGCCTGCCGATGATATGCATCAGGATCGGCAGAGGCTGCTTATCATAGCCGGGGAAGAGCAGCCACGCAAGGTGATCCGCCGTCATGGCCAGGATCGCGATCAGCTTGAGCGCGTTGCTGTTCAGGATGCTATGTGATTTTTCGGGTTGAATTGACTTGATCGACTGCATGCGTTTGTCCTCACAGATCAGGAATGATTCTACTATACAACGGATAGTATCGGTGCGCAAGAGGAATGCAAAAACTCCCATCTGAAACGGTATTGCCGTTTTGGATGGGAGTTTTATGACCTTCACGGGAAAACTATTGCGGCTTGACGAGACACTCGTAAGCATTGCGCTGGCGCAGCTTTCCGGCGCAGATGGGACAGCCGCATTTCTGACGGCCGGTGCGGGAGAATATGGCCGCTTTCCAGACGTGCCCGTCGCCGCAGCGCCACCAGACCTTTTTATGGCTGCCCAGCGTTACCATCTCCGGCGTCAGCTTGCCGTTCAGCGTATCGTCCCACTGGGCGGCGGTCTCCGGCTGAAGCGTCGCCAGATCGTTGAAGCCCGCCAAAACGCGCCGTCCGGAGCAGTAGGGGCAGCCCACGCGGCTGGCCGTCCGGGAAGCGATGACCGCCTGCCATTCATGGTCCAGGGCACAGCGCCACCAAACCTTCCGATTGCTGTAAGCCGCCACCTGATCCGGCGTCAGCTTCCCGTTGCGTGCCGTGTCCCATTCCTCCGCCAACGCCGGGAACATGGTGGCCAGATCCGTCTCTCCCGGCATGGCCGCCCGCCCGCTGCAAACGGGGCAGCCGTTGCCCCGGCTGCGGCTGCGGATGCTGGCCCGCCAGGAATGGCCTTTTTCGCAGCGCCACCAGGCGTACCGTCCGCTGCCCGGCAGCACATGCTCCGGCGTCAATGATCCGTTCTTCTCCGGATCCCACTGGGCGGCCAGGGCGGGATCCACGGCGGCCAGATCGTTGCTGCCGGTCCACAGGATGCGGCCCGCGCAATAGGGGCACCGTGCGCCGCTTGTCCTGACACGCACCTCAGCCTGCCAGGAATGACCGGCATCGCAACACCACCAGACCTTTTTATGGCTGCCTTTATGGATATCATCCGGCGTCAGAGGTGCGTTTTTCTCTGTATCCCACTCCGCCAGAAGCTTCTCCGTGCCCTGCTGACAGCAGAATGAGCGCAGCGAGTATTCTTTTTCCATGGAAACTCCTATCTCTGTGTCATTTTCATTATTCCGTGTCCTGCGTGCTGCGGAACACGCCCGCGCCGTAAAGCTCGTAATAGCACTTGGCGCAGAGCTGCCCCTGTCCCTCCAGATAGTACTTGCGCTGGCTGACCGGCGTGTCCTTCGGGACATCCGTCTCCCTCCAGCACAGGACGCAGCGCTCCATTTCACCGGGAACGGTACACTGCTGTTTTCGCTTATTCATGTCTGCTCTGTCCCCCCTTGACCGTCAAACCTGACCGCGCATTGACAGACATGAGACAATAGTAACGCAACGTTGCGAAACGTTCCACCACACTGCATATTGGGAACGCCGCTCTGGACATGTCCCACGGCTATGACACGGAACAGCGAAAAGCGCTGGCTTTTCGCTTGGCTTTGCGGTATAATGTTTGCATGAAAAACAAAGAGGTACAGACCGCGCAAAGTCTGCTGCCGTGGAATACTCCGGCAGAGTGCGCTGCGCCGGTTTCGGGGAGGTAAACGCACAGGTGAAACTCAAAAAGCACGGATTGGAACTTGTGAACTTCGTGATTGATTTTGCGAATGGCGATATAAGCCGCATGGATTTCGACTTGGATTATTCGTATTACGTGAAGAAGGATTTTCCCGAGTTTGAGCGGGAGCACCCCAGACTTTCAAGGAGATTCGCAGATACGATTGACCGCACTTATGACGCCTGCTCTTATATGAAGGATGAAGCTTTCCGGGATGCCATTTCAGATGCCGTGGATGTATTTCTTGGCAACGCGCCGGAAGCAGATATATTCTGATCTGTACACCGGATGCCATCATCAAGGTATCCGGTGATTTTCCTTATTCACGTTTATGCTGTGCTCCCTCGTATACGTAATGTCTAGAGGAGTATTGGGAATCCTCGAACCTTCCCGAGACACAACTATGCCATACTTACTGCGGAAGGAGCGGGTACGGATTATTTACCGTTTACGATCATGAGGCGCTTGCCGAAAAAGAGCCCCGCCCCTCCGGATGTGATCCGGAAGGACGGGGCTTGTGCGATTCAGTTGTGATCACACGGCGTCATGCAGGGGCGGCAGGCTTACTGCTCTTCCTTGCGCTTCTTGCCCAGGAACACGATGCCGGCGGCAGAGGCAAGCATCATGCTCATCCACAGGGTCATCTGGCTGCCATCGGCAGTCTTGACGGAGGTGACATCCTTGGTGGGTGTGCTGGGACGGGTCGGATGGGAAGGCTGGGTGATGGTCAGCACGCCGATAACAGGCTTGACGTTGTAGTTTGCGGTCACGTCGGTACCAGCGGCGTCCTTGATGACGATCTGGCGGCCGGTGAAGGAGCCGTTATACTTGCCGGGATCCTTGCCCTTGGCGCTGTAGATCACGCCGGTCATCTCATGGCCCTTCACCAGGTTGCTCACGGTGTAGCCGTTGATCTCCTGAGTCTGGCCGTTGTAGACCTTTGTGGCGCTCTCGCCGGTGACGGTGACGTCGCGCTTGGCGATAGTCAGCTTGCCGTCCTCGACAACAAAGGTCACATTGAAGTTGGTGTTCTTGTTCTCAAAGCTTTCCTTCGCCAGGCCCATCATATAGTCACCAGCGTTGGTGCCCTTGGCCTCAGCCTTGGCGCCATCCTTGAGGGTGACGTTATCCGCGGAGTACAGGTCGTTGCTGATGCTCTCGATGGTGTAACCGGTGACGGTGTACTCGGTGCCGTCATAAGTTTCGGTCTTGGTATTACCCTTGATGGTCACAGTGACCTCGACAGGCTTGATGGTCAGCTTGCCGGGAGTGGCCTTGGTGACGATATACTTTTCAGTAGTATCGACCGTGCCCTCGGTACCCTCAGCAAAGTTGGCGGGATAAGTGCCAACATTGGTACCCTTAGCGCCGACGGTGATGGCGGGAGTAAAGGTCAGCGTCACATCCGAACTGTCCAGAGCAACCTTGCTGGTGAAGCCGCTGACGGACTTCTCGGTGCCGTCATAGGTTTCGGTCTTGCTGTTGGCGGTCAGCTCTACGTTCTTGTAGTAGTAGAAGTTGATCACGTTCTTGGAAGCGTCGGCGCCAACGGTCAGGTTGCAGGTCTGGTTGGGCAGAGCGGTGTAACCCTCGATGGCAATGGCGGTCTCGGTCGTGATAACTGAGCCAACAGTCTGCGCGGTGAGCGTCTTGGAAGTGGCAACCGTATTGGTGGTTTCGTTCCAGTAGTAGTTGACAGTCACATCGGCCTGGTTCAGCTTGAAGTACAGCTTCAGCACCAGAGATCCGTCGGCAGCGACGGTGCCGGACTCCACGTTAGCGGTGTTGTCTTTGTCAAACGTGTACTTACCATTCTCCTTATCTGCCTTGTCGGCATCGGTAACGGAGACGGTGGCGTCGGTGGTGCCGGTGCGCGGTTCGGTTTTGCTGGCGGTGCTGGGATAAGAGCCGTCATCGCCCTGATAATAGAACTCCACCTTATACGCGGTATTGGTGTTGGGGGTCCACTGGGCGTACAGGTCATTGGGGCCGTCCTTGTTCACGCGAGCGGAATCATTAGCGGAGAAGGAAGTGCCCTCGTTGTTTTTCCAACCAGCGAAGGTGTAGCCCTCGCGCGCGGGCAGACCGGTGGCGCTGTAATCCTCAACCGTGATCTGACCGTTGTTGGCGATATCTTTTACCATCTTGGTCTGGTCAGTGCCGAAGTTGCTGTGATAGGTGACACTGACAGTGGACGCCTTGTCGCCCCACTGGGCATACAGCGTCACATCGCCGGTGATCTCCACGGTACTGTTGGGATAGTACGTCTTGCCGGTGCCGTCAGCCGCGGTGTTCCAGCTCAGGAAGACCTTGTCGCCGTTGGTGAAGCCGTTGTTGCTCTTGACGGTGGCCTCGGCGCCCTTGGCGTACTTCTCGGTGTCGGTCACGGAGCCGGCGCCGCCGTTGGGAGCGTAGGTCACAGAGTAACCGGTGCTGTTGCCGACCTTGGCGTACAGCTCATAGTTCGCGGTGATCTTGGTGCCCGGATTGAAGGGCAGACCACGATTGATCGTCCAGCCCAGGAAGCTGTCGCCAGTATCGAGCGTGAGCTTGAGTTGAGCTTCCAGCTTGGACAGCTCATCGGTGACGGTATCACCCTTGCTGACGGTGATACCGTCAAGCTTGGTGCCATTCTGATCATACACCGTCACCGTATAGGTGGGAGCCACCCACTTGGCGTACAGGGTAATGTTGTTGGCGGGCATGGTCTTGCCGGTGAAGTCGTAAGCCTCGCCGGTGCATTCCTGGCTGGCGTACCAACCGGCAAAGACATAGTCTTCCATACCCGCGGGAGCGTTGCCGGGCTTATTGCTGGCATAGTCCGCGATGCTGGCCTGATACTTTACAGACTCGGTCTTAACGGTTTTACCACCGCTGATGAACACGAGGTCGTAGCTGTTACGGGTGTAATAGAACTTGGCCCCGTTGTAACTCTGGCCATTTTTGGTGCTGACGTCTGTGTTGCAGGTGAAGCCGGTAATCGGATAACGCTCTTCGTCGGTAACTTTCAAGCCCCGACCGGCTTGGATTGTATCCGTATGGTCGAGCTTGTAGGTGCGGCTACCGACGGTAGTATCTCCGGTTTGGCCAGGTAGCACTTCGGTATAGTAATATGCATTGTACGTCTGGTAACCCGATTGCTGGCCATAGAAGTTTTTGCCGTTCAGCGGCATGGTGTCAATGTTGGATTGGGCCGTACTACTCCACTTACTCAGAGGACTTACATACCAGCCGCCGCCGGGCCACTTGTCAGAAATGTTGGCACCGTATTTCGCGGTAATGCGTAAGCTGGTGTCCTCATTTTTACCATTGCGGTCGGTAAAGAACTTCACCTCATACACATTGCGCTTGTAGTACACACTCACAATGGTAGAACCGTCGCCCTTGATGGTCTCCTGAGTGATGGTTTGGGCGGTGAAACCGGTGTAGCTCTTGGCCGTGGCTTTGGTCTTGCTGCCGGTAGTGCCGGTCTTGGTCTCGCTCGCCTGGTAGGAATAGCCGTCATCGTCGGCGTTCTCCAGCCAGTGAATGACGGTGTAGCTGGTGTTGCCCTTTTCCGTCCACTTGGCGTACAGGGTGGTGGTCGCCGTGATGTTGGAGACGTCAGCAGTCTGCGTCAGTTCCTTGTCAGTGAACCAACCGGCAAAGGTATAGCCGGACTTGGTGGGCTTATCAGGATCCGCGGCTGGTGTGCCATTGGCGTAGAACGCCGGGCCACATAGCTGCCGCCGTTGGACTCGAAGGTGAGCCAATAGCCCTTTTCCACCTTGGCATACAGGGTGATGTCGGAAGTCTCGATGGTGACGGACTCGACCTTTTGGGTATGCGCTGCGTCGGTGTACCAGCCGGTGATGGCTTCATCACTGCCAACGGGGAAGTTCACTTTGGCAACGGAGACTTTGGTGCCGCTTGCGCCCGTCTCGGTGGCGATGATACGGCCATTGTTGTCCTTAAAGTAGACGTGATAGCCATCCTCAAACTGCGCATCGACCCGGATGTCCTCGGTCTTATCGACGTTAGAGACCGTGCCGAAGGTGACTTTGGGGTTCCAGCCGGTGAAGGTCTTGCCCGCGGGCGCGGTGACGGGAGGCTCATAGAGCGTTTCGCCGTTCTTCACGATCTGCTCGCTGAGCAGAGTCTCACCGGAATAGAATTTGTAGGTGCGATAAGCGCCCGTATCGGGCACAACGCTCAGGACGCTGACATCGCTGCCGGGCGTGATGGCCTGAACGGCGGCGTCATTGATCTGTTGGACATCATCATCGGCCAGTACCGTGACGGGTACCAGCGTCAGACACATGCAAAGAACCAACAGAAAACTGAGAATTCGTTTTTTCATTGCATTTCATTCTCCTTTATTCCCTGTGTTTTTGTGGTCATTTCCTCTCGTGCGGCGTCGGACCGCATATGGCGAACGGGGACAAGCGGCGTCGCGCCGTTACACAGTCGGGGTCAACCTCCCGGCTGTGGCTCCTGTCCTCTCGCGGCCGCGATGCAAAACCCCCTTTCCGCTGCCGTTACGATGTTCGCTGTTCCCACGTTTCCTGCGGCGAAGAGCCGGAACAAACCTCCGGTGTATTTCTTCGCCAAATCAATTATACCGCAATTCCTACAGAAAATCAACGATTGCAAGAAAAATATTATGGTATCTCAACAAAACAGGAAGAGGCGCAGATGTAAAAGCTGAGCATACATGAGACAGCAGGAACGTAACGTTTTGCAGTTGATGACGCATGGGCCGGAAAACGGCTGCCTCCCGCGAGAATTCAAAGGTGGAATTCAATGACGAAACTATAAATTCATAAGCTATAATTGATAAAACCTAGAATATGGGAGAAGATTTCAGATATGCTTTTGGGGAACGGTGTGTTGAGGTCGTTGTGACTATTCCATTTCGCTTTGCAGAAAACTTTCCAGATAGTTCCGGTCAATGCGCCATTCACGCCCACCTTCAATGCGGGAATAAGGTGCTGGGCGATCATCTTGCGGACCTGCTGTTTTGTCGTCTTCAGCAGTGCGGCGGTCTCCGCCACGGTCAGCAGCTCCATCATGCCCAGGGCCCCTCATCCTTCTGGCTGCCCGAATTCTTCCGGTCCTCATGGTATAATGTGTGATGGAGCTTGCGAAGGTCGTAGCGGGTAAGGCCCCATTCGCCGACCTCATTGCGCTGGGGACGGATCGCATACGCCTCACACTTTTCTTTCAGCGTCAACTTGTCGAATTCGAGCAAATGGCAGACGCGCTTTAGCGGATAGAATTCGTCGTCCAGCGTTCTGTAATCTATGTAAGCAATAGACATTTTTGCCTCCTGGTAAGGTGAGATAGATTTTGCTTCAACAGATTTGATTTTCTGTGCGCAAGTCACCCTACTTTATAGTAATGTTAGGTAACTCACGGCAAAATTCTTCAAATCATTCGCTTTTGCAAAAGAGCTTGCTATCTACAAAAGCAGATAGCAAGCTCTTTGCCGTGGTTCAAAGGTTCAAATTAGCTGTTTTCCTTGAGAAATGTCCGAACGGCATTAAGAAATGCATCGATCTCAGCCTTTGTCGTATAGTAGTGGAAGGATACACGAACACCGCCCAGACCAGTTGAACAGCGAACCGTCACAAAAATATCCTGTGCACGAAGCGCTTGCAGCAGCGCACGTTCCTTGACAACACTGTTGTCCTTCAGCCCATCAAAGTTGAATACCACGATGGAAGACATGTGTTAAAAGAGATACCAATTAGGCAAGCTGCGCAGCGTTTTATTTCGCATCAGTACAAAAACGCCGGTGGGAGCGGTGGGAATTCCCACGTCCCACCGGGTGATAAAGACGAAATGCGAATTCTGATTGACGGCGCGGGCGTAATCCTTGCATTTTACGGGAAAATGTGCTAATGTACCTGGCGTTGATTCTTCCTGCCTTTTACGAGGCTCTGCGAGGTATCTATGAAGTTGTTACAATGGTGCAAGGCCAACGCCATGCCGGTGATCGCGGTGCTGGCCGCGGCGGTGACAGCGGTGTTCGTGCCGCCGGACTCGGCCTATCTGGGCTACTACGATGTGAAGACGCTGTCCTGCCTGCTGTGTGTGCTGGCGGTAGTAGGTGCTCTGCGAAGCGTGGGGCTGTTCCCGCTGCTAGCGCAGAAGCTGGTGCAGGTGTTTCACACCACCCGCGGCGCGGTGACGGCGCTGGTAGGCATCACGCTGGTGGGCTCCATGCTGCTGACCAACGACACGGCACTGCTGACGTTCCTGCCCCTCAGCTGGTTTGTGCTGGAGCGCACCGGCCAGACGAAATGGACGGCGCTGACGTTCATTCTGCAGAACTGCGCCGCCAACCTGGGCGGTATGCTGACGCCCTTCGGCAATCCCCAGAACCTGTATCTGTTCAACCACTACAACATCCCCAACGGGGAGTTCCTGTCCATCATGCTGCCGCCGTTCCTGCTGTCCACGGCGCTGATCCTGCTGTGTTGCCTGCTTCTGCCCCGTGAGAGGCTGACCGTACCCCGGCAGGAGACACTGCCGGACAAGCGCCGTACCGCAATATATGGCGTGCTGTTCTGCGTGGCAGTGGCCATGGTACTGCGGGGCATCCCCTACTGGCTGGGACTGCTCGTTATCGTGATGGCTCTGCTGGTGCTGGATCGCCGTGCGCTGCTGGGCGTGGACTGGGGACTGCTGGTGACGTTCGCGGCATTCTTCACCTTTTCGGGCAACATGGCGCGGATTGAGCCGGTGCGGGAGCTGTTCCGGAAGCTGCTCACCCACGGAGTCATGCCGGTGGCGGCGCTGACCAGCCAGGTCATCAGCAATGTGCCGGCAGCTATCCTGCTAAGCCGGTTCACCGACGACTATCCGGGACTGCTGGTAGGCGTGAACATCGGCGGCGCGGGGACGCTGGTGGCGTCACTGGCCAGCCTGATCACCTTCCGGGAGTACACAAAGCACGTCAAGGGGCAGACGGGGTGGTTTCTGGCGCTGTTCTCCGTCATCAGCTTCGGCTTCCTGGCCATCTTGCTGGCAGCCATGACACTATTGGCGTAATTGGCAGTATAAAACAAGGCATGCAGGTCACACTGACCTGCATGCCTTGTTTCATGTATTCTCTTGTCATCCACAAAAGGAAGCCGTAAAACGTAACCGCGCAGAGATATGCGTGGTGCGCTCTGATGGCTACTCAGCAGTCGTAAATATCGTCGCCTACAGGAGGAATTGCCTCTGCGGCCTCCACCAGAATTGCCTTATCATGCACCAGCCCAATGCGAATGCAGTCTTTGACATCCTCGCCGTATGCGATTCCCGGCGTTACCAGCACGCGGGCCTTATTCCACAGCCGCTTGGTAAACTCCATAGAGTCCTTTACAGGGATCTTTGCCCAGAGGTACATGGCGCCCTGAGGTGCATATACCGTCCAGCCCTTGCGCTCCAGAACGGGTACCACCGCATCACGGCGCTCCTGATACCAGCGCCCCTGCTTTGCGGCCACATCACGGGAGAAAAACACGTCCAGCGCGGTGACGCCGGCGTATTCGATGGGATTGTATACGCCGGAGGCGTAGTCAGCCAGAGAGTCGAGAAATACTCGGATCATCTCGGCGTTACCCACCATGCAGGCGCAGCGCCAGCCCGCCATATTGAATACCTTAGAGAATGTAAAGATCTCCACGCCAACGTCCTTTGCACCCTCTGCCTGCAAGAAGCTGACCGGCTTCCTGCCGTCGAACAGGATCTCGCCGTAGGCGTTGTCGTGGCAGACCAGATAGCCGTTTTTCTTTGCCATGGCGATTGTATTTTCAAACACAGACAGGTCGGCACAGGCGCAGGTGGGATTGTGGGGGTAGTTGATATACAGCAGGTCACAGTCGTCCCGATCCATATCGGCATAAACCGGGGCAAAGTTGTTGTCGGGATCCAGTCGGTACTCATGCTGCACCGCGTGGGCCAGCTGTGCGCCGATCCGATAGGTAGGATAGCAGATGTTGGGCAGGAGAATGCCGCGCCCGGCACTGCAGAAGTCCACCGCCAGATCCAGCAGTGCCCGCTTGGCGCCGGGAATGGCGATCACCTCGGTAAGCGGATCAAGAGTGACGTTGTAGCGCTTCTGATAGAACTCCGCCACCGCTTTCCGGAAATCAATGTTGCCGGACAGCGAGGCATAGGTGTGATTTCCAGGCTCGCGCACCTGCTGCACCATGGTTTCGACGATCTCGTCCTCCGGCATGCCATCGGGAGAGCCCACCGTCAGATTGTACATCTTTTCATCGGAAGAGACATTGCGTTTGATCTCCTCCAACCATGTAAAAGCCCGCGATTCCATGCCGAAGCTTTTCAGCAGGTCAGAGCGAATATCCTTCTTTTCCATCGTCTTGCCTCCTCAGATATTGATAATGTTATTCAAAAAGGCCTGCGTACGCTCAGAACCGTCACCGCGGAAAAATTCCTCGGGACTGCGTGTTTCCACAATGTTGCCATCCTCAAAAAAGCTGATGTGGCTGGCAACTTCCTTGGCAAAGCCCAGCTCATGGGTCACAACGATCATTGTCATACCGCTGCGGGCCAGATCCTTCATGACCGCCAGCACGTCCTTTATCATTTCCGGATCCAGAGCGGAGGTGGGCTCGTCAAAGAGAATGATGTCCGGCTCCATTGCCAGGACACGGATAATGGCCACACGCTGCTTTTGACCGCCGGAGAGCTGATACGGATAAAAGTTCATGCGGTCCGCCAGTCCGACGCGCTCAAAAAGCTCCTCCGCCCGCTTACGAACGGCTTCCTTGTTCATCTTTTTGATCTTCACGGGAGCCAGCAGAACGTTTTCCATGGCGGTCAGATGGGGAAACAGCTCAAAATGCTGAAATACCATACCAATGTGCGTGCGGATCTGCCGGAGGTTTTTATGGGTGATCAGTTCATCCTTGAACCAGATCTTTCCCTCTGTGGGCTTCTCCAATCCGTTGATACAGTAGAGAGTGGTGCTTTTGCCGCTGCCGGAGGGCCCGCAGATAACGTGGGTCTCGCCCTGGCGGATGTTTAAGTTCACACCCTTCAGTATTTCGGTATCGCCAAATCTTTTGTGCAGCCCCTCGATACGAAGGATGTATTCCTGTTGGTTGTTCTGTTCCATTGGCGCACTCCTTAATTTTTGCCCATCATCTTTTGCTTTCCGCGTGCCTCAAACTTTTTGGCAAACCGGGCAAGAAAATGGCAGATCACAAAGTACAAAAGTAAAATGTAGATAAAGATAATGTGGGGATTTCCAAACTCCTGCATGGCGACATATCCGGTCCTGGTCACCTCTGCGTAGCCGATGGCGCTGCAGGCAGCGGTTCCCTTGATGAGAATGACCAGCTGTCCGATCAGCGCCGGCATCGTCAGGTTCAGCACCTGCGGCAGGATCACATACCAGATAGTCTGTATAACGCCCATGCCCATGGAGTAGGCGGCCTTGATCTGTCCGGTGCCCAACCCGACAATACCGCCGTAGATGATCTCGCAGATATAGGTGGAATTGTAAATGGTCAGCGCCACAAGACTCGCCCAGTATTTATCCTTGATAGGGGTGCAGAAAAAGATCAGCAAGAGCAGCAGAAGGAAGGGAACACCCCGGATAATGGCCAGCCACGCGTCCAGGATCACCCGAACCACCGGGATTTTATAGCTGCGGATCACCCCTAAAAGCACCCCCAGCACAAACGCGGTCACAAGAGCCAGCACCGCCAGAAGCAGCGTCATAGGCAAGCCTTTTGTCAGCAGCAGTCTGATCGTCAAAAGTTGCTTATCTAGTTCCATTTCCGTCTCCTTTGCAGTGCGTTAGACAGTAGCTGAATGACCCAGAAGGTGGCAATATAGAAAATCGCGGCGCCGATATAGGCGGTACCCGGGATCAGGTATTTGCTGTTTAACGCGCGGGCAACTGTTGTAAGCTCCGGGATCGTGATCAAAGTAAATAGTGCGGTATCCTGTAAGATATAGGACACCTGATTGGTCAGCGAAGGGATGATGGCACGAAAAGCCTGAGGAAGCTCGATGCGCAAAAGGCTGTGCAGTTCCGTGAAGCCAAGGGACAGTGCCGCCTTGCGCTGCCCGGCGGGAAGGGCCTCAATGCCGCCGCGGATGATCTCCGCGATAAATGCGCCCTCGTTCAGTACGATGCCCAGCAGACCAGCTACAGGCGCCGAGATCATGACCCCGATGTAGGGCAGACCGTAGTACAGCAGATACATTTGCACCAGCAGAGGTGTCTCACGGAAAAACGTGATATAGCCGCGCAGGATCGGCGTTGCCACAGCCGGGCGGAGGCATAATGTCAGACCAATCACCAGCCCGGCGATTAGCGAAAGAATAATACCGACAACGGCGTACTGGATCGTAACGCCGTAGCCTTCAAGAAAATTGGAGAAAAAACGTATAAAAAGCCGAATGTTGAATTCCATGAATCTTACTCCACAGGCGCACTGCGGCAAAACCGCAGTGCGCCCAATTCGTTATAAGTGATTCGGTTACCAGAAAGAATGATCAGATGCCGAAGTTGCCGGGCACCCAGGGCTGACCCGTCCACTTCTCATACAGGGCGGCATACTCACCGCTGATCATGATCTCCTGCAGGAACATATTCAAAGAGTACTGCAGGCCGGTCTCACCGTACTGCACGGCAAAGCCGTAGGTCTCGGTGGCCAGATAGTCATCGGGGAACAGCTTGAAGTCGCCGGGATAGACCTCCATGCGATCCAGCAGCGTGCACTCTTCCTCAACAACGCAATCAATACGGCCGGCCTTGAGCGCCTCGAACCACTCCGTCTTGGACTGGAAGGTGAGGATCTCGGCTTCGGGGAACAGTTCGGCGCAGGTGTCGGCGTAAACGGTACCCTCGGTAATGCCCAGCTTCACGTCAGGGCTGTTCAGATCTTCCCAGGTCTTGAGGTTTTCCTCGTCCGCACGCAGCAGCGCTGTGGTACCCGTCAGGAAGAAGGGATTGCTCAGGTTCAAAGACGCACTGCGGGGAACGGTGCGAGTCAGGGAGTCGGCCACCACATCCGTGTCGCCGCTGGTCAGGCCGGGGATCAGGGCGGCCCACTCGACCTGCTTGAACTCCACTTCAACACCCAGCTTCTGTGCGTACAGATTGATCAGATCCACCGAAAGACCGGAGATCTCACCAGTGGCGGGATCCGTGTTGGAAATGGGGGGATGGGCAGCTTCGATACCGACAACGATCTTTCCGGATTCCACGATCCGCTGCAGGGCATCCTTTTCACTGCCGACGCTTTCGCCGCCGCAGGCAACAAGGCAGAGCACCATGGCGATTGCAAGCAGCAGAGCCGCGATCTTCTTTGCTGTTTTCATCTTTTTTCCTCCTGTAATTTGAATTGTTTTTGGGGTCTCGCTGTGAGTCTACTGTAAAAGAAATCGACAAATTTGTCAATCTAATATTTCAGCTAAAATATTTTTTCTACAACACGACCAAACGCCTGGCTGAAATTTTGTCTAATATATCAGTTGAAATACGGAGAAAATGTGCTATGATTTTAACTGCACCTTACACCTTTCAATATGCGGGGGACATCTTTATGAAAAAAATGTATGGAGTTACCACTCCGGTCGTCACGCCCTTCACTGCTGACAACGCAGTTGACACAGCCGCCCTGCGTCAGCTGACAGACTTCCTGATCAGCCGCGGCGTTCACGGGCTATATCCCAATGGTTCTACCGGTGAAATGAATAAAATGAGCGTGGAAGAGCGTATGCTCGTGGCGGAAACGGTACAGGATCAGGCTGCCGGCCGTATACCCGTTTTCGTACAGGTAGGCGCTCAGACCACCGCGGATACCCTTAAGCTGGCAAAGCACGCGGTACAGATCGGCGCGGCAGGTATCGGCGTTCTGACACCGCAGTATATGGGTGTTACCGATGATGAGTTGGTTTACTACTATACGACGGTGTCCGCCAGCATACCGGATGACTTCCCGGTGTACCTGTACAACATTCCGCAGTGTTCCGGCAATGATATTACACCGGCAGTGGTGGATCGGATCCTGCGCGAAACGAAAAACGTCGTGGGCATCAAATACAGCTTCTCCGACATGGAGCGCTTTCGGCAGTACCTGCAGTGCGGCGATGGCAATTTTGATGTGATCGTCGGCCCGGATCGGCTGATGCTGGCAGGGCTTATGATGGGGTGCAAGGGCACCGTCGCCGGCTGTTCCCAGTGTGATCCCACGCCGTTTGTTAATTGCTATCAGGCTTTTCTGGAAGGAAATATGTCCGCCGCCCAGCAGGCTTCCGCCGAGATCAATGAGCTCTGTGATATTGTCAAGGCGGGCTCCAACATCGCATATACCAAGGCCGCCCTGGAGAGCGAGGGTCTTGGCCGCACTCATGTGCGTGCCCCGGCTCTGGATCTGGATGACGCGCATCGAGATGTACTTTTGACCCAGCTGAAGGAATATCGCCGGAAGTATTCACGTGTATAAACACGGCAAGGGAGATCGCAATGAACGGTCTCCCTTGTCTGTACTTTTTCACTTGACACGTTAATGGAAATTGTTTACTATAATTACGGTAATGTAAAAAGATGAAGATGCGCGGGAGGAATTGCGGATCCGTGAACAGAAAGAATAGCAAAGATTCTGCAAAAGAATCGCTGACGCAGGCGATCTATGATGATATGCTGCGTAAGTTTATGACGAATGACCTTATTCCCGGCACAATAATTGACCGAAAGACCTTGGCGGAAGAATACCAGGTCAGCATGGCGCCGATCCGTGATGCGCTGCAGCGGCTGACGCTGGAGGGATTCATTGAAACAAAGTCCCGCAGCGCCACAGTAGTAAAAGCAATTCAGAAAGAGGATATATACGGTACATTGATCATGCGCGAAGCGCTGGAATCCGAGGCGGTGCGCTTGATCTGCGGCGAGACGGTACGCAGTCATTATGAGGCGTTGATGGAGAGCGCCCGGAACGTGGACGCCACAGCGGATGTTATGGAATATTGGCAGGCTGACGTGGATTTTCACTGTCAGCTGGTTTCTCTGAGTAATTGTGAGTTGTTGATCGAGACCCATAAAAAGGTAATGAATGTAGGCCGGTTTTACCAGGTCAACAGCTTTTTCATGAACCGTGACCCGCAGAAAAGAGAGAGTCATTGCCAGCTGGTGCAGGATCTGATAACGGACGATGCGAACCTGGCCGAACAGCTCATGCGGCACCACCTGCAGGCCGGCAAGAATGAATTGCGCGAGCAAAAGGGCCACAGATAACAGCCGCAGTTTCAGTGATCGGACTGTACTCTATTCCGGCTTACCGCGGCCACAGAATTTGAACGTAACCGTCAAACGTAGCCGCGAATAAAAGGCCTCCATCTGAAAGTGAGCAGCAGCTCACCGAGATGGCGGTCTTTTATTTATGAGGCATATAGCATTCTTTCGGGGCTCTCGCGGGAAGCAGCTTTTCAGCCCATGCGGCATCCTCTTCGCTCAGTTGCGGTGCGTTTTGCAGGACCCACAGCAAATAGCGGTACGGATCTAAGCTGTTTTCCTTCGCCGTTTCCATCAGGCTGTAGATCACGGCGCTGCCCTGCGCACCACCGGGCGTATTGGCAAACAGCCAGTTCTTTCTGCCCATCACAAATGGCTTAATGCTGCGCTCGGCACGGTTGTTGCTCAGCTCCAGACGACCGTCCTCCAGATACCTTGTCAGATACGGCCAATGCCCCAACAGATAGTGAATGGCCTTTCCCAACGCAGACTTCGGCGCGGTTCTTGCCTGCATCTCATTTGCCCATGACAACAGCGCGTCTAAAACAGGCTTCTCCTGCTCCAGCCGCTTTTCATATCGCTCCTCCGGCGTCAGCTCTGCAAACGCCTGCTCCAGCTTGAAAAGCTGTGAGCAATACCATTCGCCCATGGCCGCGGGAGAATCCTTCCTTTTCTCTTGCGGCAGGGTACTCAGTGCCTCGTCAAATTTTCGCCTCACATGTGCCCAACAGCCTACCACACGAACATTGCCCGGCAGTTTGTGGTATCCCTGGTAGCCATCCGCGTGCAGCCAGCCTGAGAAGCCTTGCAGGAAACGCTCGGCGTGCTCCGCTTTTCTCGTAGGCTGGTACTCATACAGCACAATAGCCTGTTTTGCGCAGCCGCTGGTGCGGTACAGCCACATGTAGGACTTGCTGGTGGAGGAACGCCCCGGTTCTTTCAGCACCTGCAGCGTTGTTTCATCCGCGTGCAGCGCCGACTCCCTGCAGAGCTGTTCATGCAGTGTATCGTAGACCGGCCGCAGCCATTTCTCCGAGACGTTCAGCAGCCAGTTGGCCATGGTCTGCCGGGACAGCTTCAATCCCTGACGATTAAATTCCTGTTCCAGCCGGTACAGCGGAGAGTACATGACAAATTTCTGTGTTGCCAGATACGCCACTGCCTCCGCGGAGGCAAAGCTGCCGGGCAGCAATGCGAGTTTCTTCGCCGTCTTTACAATGTTGGCCTCGCCAGTCTCCTGCTCACAGTTCTTGCAGGCGTAGGTGTAGTATACGTCCTCGCGAACCCAGAACTCTGCCGGCTTCATCTGCAGCGTCCGACGCACATCCTTGCCGATCTCAATCAATTCGCTGCCGCAAGCAGCGCAGATTCGCTCATTCTCCGGCAAACGGTGCTCCACTACCTCGGTGGGAGTACCCTCAGGAACGACATCCAGCACATTGCCGGACTGCCGCTTGCGCTCATGCGCTTTCACGGCGATCTGCTTCTCCGTGGCGGCCTTTGTGCCGAAGGCATAGGCCTCCAGCTCGTTCATGGTCAGGCTCAGCTGATCCATGACCATCTGCTCCGCCTGCTCCGAAGAACGGCCAAACAGCTTCTTTTTGGACAGCTTCAGCTGCTCCAGCAGCCACTCATTCTGCAGCGTAAGACTGGTGATGACCTGCACCTGCTCCTGAAATCGCTCATATTCCGCACGGGAAATGGTCACCATTTCTTCCGTGTTGCTTGTCCGCATTTCTCTGTTTTCCATGCAAATATTATACCACAGAACACGGCAAAAAACCAGTGTTTTCAATGGTTTCCACCCATTTTCCCTGCTCAGACTGTGGCCAATCCCGTTACCGGGCGGTGAGCTTTCGGCTGTTCGATTTGCAGTCCCTCCATGAGCCAGCGGTACTGCTGCGGCGTTAAAGTCTTCACCTCGGATTCAGAGCGCGGCCATTGATACGCGCCCTGCTCCAGTCGCTTGTACAGCAGGATGAAGCCATCCTTTTCCCAGTACAAGCCCTTGATACGGTCTCGCCGCCGTCCACAGAACAAAAACAGCGTGTTGGTAAACGGATCCAGTTCAAACTGCTGTTGGACGAGGCGCGCCAGGCCATCTATGCCTTTGCGCAGATCTGTGTAGCCGCAGGCAATGTAGACTTGATCTGCGCCGGTGAAATCATTCAGCATAGGCGCAGAAGCTCCACCAGCAGTCTCAGCTGTTCCGTATCGCACCCGGGATAAATATCCAGACTGGCCTTCCCAACATGCAGTGTGGCGCAACGTTCCGCTATGTTGCGTGATACCTGCATCGGTGCTGGTAACTCTGCAAAGGTTACAGCCGTTGATGGCGGTGTTCTGTTTCTCCGCACTCCTGTCAACAGTTCACGCTCCCAACGGTAATAAGTGGCTGTCGTAACACCCCGCTGCCGACACCATTCGCTTACGGAGAGACCGCTGCCCCTGCATTCCTGTATAGACATGCTCCATTCCTGTTTCTTGGCTTCATGTTTCAGTTCATTGCTCGTCATTTACTTCACACCCTGAACGTTATAGTGGTGGAAAGTTTCACAACTCGCCACCACTATTGTCCCATGTGTGTCCAGCCGCCCTCTGTTTTGACGGTTACCATGTTTCCCACCCACTGGTGTAAAAACGCGGAAGATTGGTTTCAATTCAGATTGTCGTGGATTTTTTGGTTGTAGTAATTTCTTAGGCATCTGTAGCAAGACGAGTCGCAATATCGACAAAGCGAAATGGATAACCAAACTTCCTCTGCTTCTCCTGTTTTGCCGGATGGTTCGTGATGACAGAGCCCAAGGAAAGAACATCTGGAGCAAAAGCCGTCGGGACATTAATTGAATATCGTTCATTCAAAAAGCACGGCAGTTCAGAAGCTGAACTGCCGCACTTTTGCATCACCCCAGGCGGCGTCGAAGCTGACGGAGCACATCTTCTGCTCCCGCTCCACGCTGTAGATCGGCAGCTGCCGCTGCACGGCGGAGGCAGGCGTCCCGGCGGGATAGCTCACCGCCCAGAAGATGGCCCCCGCCAGCACCAGGGCCCCCACAGCCGCCACCGCCCGCCGCCGCAGCAGAAATACCCGCACTCTCCCGTTTCTCATGGCCATCCCGTCCTTTTCAGAGTTTGTAACAGCATATGCCGGGCCCGGGAGGGGTATGACCGCACTCTGCGGAATGACCATAACCCGGGCGGCATTTTTTTGCAGAATTGTCAAATTTCCTGTTGCAAAAAGGCGGAGAAGGGATTAACTCAGATTCTGAGTTAGAATGCCTGAAAGTATGCGGGGACGGACTCCGCAGCCCCTCGTACAGGGCACCAGAGAATCACATATCAAGGAAAGGAATGAACAAAATGAACCAATCGCAAACACGATCTCCGCGGAAGAGATTGCTGTCGCTGATTCTGGCGGTGATTCTGATGATCGGGCTGCTGCCCATCTCCGCATTCGCCACCTCGGCCAGCGCCCAGGCGGGCGAGGACAAGGCCGCGACCCAGGACAGCGAGTTCCTGCGCATTTTCCACCTGGACTGCGGCAGAAAGTATTTCACCGTCAGTGAGATCAAGGGCATCATCGATCAGCTGGCGGAAAATCACTATACGCATATCCAGCTGGCCTTCGGCAACGACGGCCTGCGCTTCCTGCTGAATAATATGTCCGTCACGGTGAACGGGACGGAGTACGAGAGTGATGCTGTTAAGACGGCTATCCAGAGCGGCAACAGCGGCAACGGCCTTGCCGGTGCAGCTGCCGGTGTGCTGACCCAGAGCGATATGGACGCCATCATTGCCTATGCCAATAAATCGGGCATTAAGGTCATCCCTATGTTTAATGCCCCGGGACATATGTACACGGCAGTCAATGCGATGAACACTTTGGGCGTGGGCGGTAAGAGTAATATAATTAGTAACCTTAATGACGGTAGAACCTCCAACTGGGCTGTGGACCCCACGGACGCGACGGCTGTGGCCTTTGCCAAGGCCCTGCTCCAGAAGTATGTGACATACTTTGCGGGCAAGGGCAGCACCATGTTCAACATCGGTGCTGACGAAAGCGGCCTGGACAAGGACAACTATGCGTCCTATGCAAAGATGGTCAACGACATGAACGCAATCGTGAAGGCGGCGGGCATGACCACCCTGGCCTACAACGACGGCATTTACAGAGCCGAGTTTGCTTCGAGTCAGCCAGGTGTCAAGTTTGACAACGACATTGTCATTTGCTATTGGACAGAAGAGAAATCCATTAGCGTTGCGGAATTCTTGAGCAAAGGCTTCAAAATTCTCAACAACAACGGAGACTGGTACTATGTGCTGGGAGACTACCTGTATAAAGCTTGGTTATCTCCTCAGTGGAGTTATCAGAGTGCCTTAAGCAACCTACAGAGCATACCTGTAACGAAGATGATGGGCTACACGGGGACAGAGCAGCCCATGGGCAGCATCCTGTGCGTGTGGTGCGATGGCCCTAGTGTTGGTTATACGACGGGCTATGGCTATAGGGAAAAGAACCAGACCAACCAGCAGAGTGTCTACAACCTCATCAAGGCCATGGCAGAGTACAACCCCGACTACTTCACCGGTAAGGTAAAGCTGTCCGCCTCTGATGATGCCACGGGTGTCTCCGTTGCGGTGACTGGCGCCAAGGGCCAGAAGGCAACGGTGGAAGTGAAGAAAATTACTTCTGACTTTATCTTTGACACAGAAGCACACGTCTCCTATAACGTGACTCCCGCCGTTGATGGCAAGGCCTATACCGGTGAGGGCACCGTGACGCTGCCTGTTCCCGAGGGCTGGGCCACAGAGGCTTCCCGCATTCGCGCCTATATCATCGACAACGGCGCTGTGAAGCTGATTTCCGGCACCCTGTCCGGCGGCAAATACACCTTCCAGGTCCCCCACTTCTCCGAAATGGGCCTCGTCCAGCTGGCGGAGGGGGCACCTTCCAAGACCGAGAATATCACCCTGACCGTCGGCGGTACGAAGACTGTCAGCGTGGACGGCATACAGGAAATCGTCACCGCTCCGAATGGGCAGTATGCGACAGTTGCAACGAAAGATGTTCCCAGCGAAACGGTGAGCTATGAGGCTTCGGCTTCGGCCTACATTAAAGCATATACGGAAAACGGGAGCTATCCTGCGTCAAACCTCATTGATGGGAATACCAATACAAAGTATTGGTCATGGGGTCCCCAAGCTAAGGGCGCATGGGTGCAAGTGGACCTGGGTGTAGCAATCCCGTTTGATGCAGTGAGACTGACATCTTGTACAGGTGACGCTTGTACGAATGCAGAAGTTAAAGTTTCTGCTGACAAGAATAGCTGGACGACTATCGGCTCCTATAGCGGAAGCACGACTCCAGAGACATTTGATGTCAATGGGAACATTGGCAGTGTGCGTTATATCAGAGTAGAAATCACGGAGCCAAGCAATAATTGGTGGCAGTTGGCCGAAATTGAATGGGGCAACTATGATAACGGGAAATTCACTCGCATGGCGGCCTCTGGCACCGTGACTGTTCCGGAGCGGACATCCATCTCCTTCACCGGTGTTGCGGTTGGTAATACTACGGCCGTGATCGGTGACACGCAATACAACATTACGGTCAATGGCCGCGTGGAGATCCCCATCTCCATCATCGACTACCGCGCCGATGGTTTGCTGTTTGACTGGACGTACAATCCGGGCAGCACATATTCCGACTCTTATCGATATGGCCTGGTGCATACTAAAGCCGTCAACTGGGGTGTAGGTGATGGGAACGGCGTGAACGCATACATGAATGCCGATGGGAATCTGGAGGTAAGCGGCACAGCATACGGCGTTGAGAAGATTGAAGGGACTCTCATCCAACGGACGGGCAATGCAAACACAAGTACGAAGTTCTACCCGAATGGTACGGATAATGACTGGTCCCGTGCGGGCCTGGTAGAGACGAAGCTGGGCACCAATGGCATGCCGGTGTACACCGATGCCGCTGTTCGGTATGTGGCTGGTCTGCTGAAGGCCGGGTACTACAACGATGTTAGTGACAGCGATTATAACTGCAACTCCTATATTTACAAGACCTTTGTCGCGGAGGATGGCAAAAGATCGATTCAAAACGAATCCGCAACGGAGTTTTCTGCGCAGTTTGAGGTCACTAAATCCTATAACGATATCAAGACTGCCTACGACCTGGCCTGGTATCTGCTGAACACCATCTATCAGCCCGACACCGAAGCGACGGTCCCCGTTACCGATGTGAATGGGCAGCAGCGCGAAGTTCCCCTCTACGGTATGGCTGTGGATACCTACAAGTCCATTGTCCTGACGGCGGATGGTGATAAGTATACTTTTAAAGCGGGATACAAGATAAGCGATGAAAAGCAGTATCCCGAGGATGTTAAATTCGACAAGTCTAACGGAACAATTTCCAACGGCGGCGGCGATACAAACAACCTGGGCTTCTATCCCCTGGAGGGCCTTGGCTATGAGCAGAAAGGCCTGCTGAAGAATACCTCTTTCACGGATGGGGAGCACAGAAATGGCAGCTTCACCCTGCGGGGCGAGTCTCAGTTTGTCTACAACGAGGGTGCCAACCTGTACTTCACCTTCACCGGCGACGATGATGTGTACATGTACATCAACGGCGTCCTGGCTCTGGACCTGGGCGGCGCCCATGGCCGGAACACCAAGAAGGTGCAGCTGGACAAGCTGGATAAGAACACCTACAAGCTGAAAGACGGCGAAGTGGCCACCTTCACGTTCTTCTACATGGAGCGCTGCTCCGATGCCTCCACCTTCGCCATCGAGACCAACATGGAGCTGGTCCAGCGCGATATCGCCGTGGAAAAGAATGCCTACAGCGACAGCCAGTACACCAGCCCGGTTAACAGCGGCGCAGTGGTGGATAACGGGAGAGACCTGTTCTATGACCTGGTGGTGACCAACAAGGGAAACACCGTCATGACGAACTTCACCTTTGAGGATACCGACAGCTTCACCGGCAAGGCCAATCTGGGCTTTGGCGTGACCGATGCAAGTGTGACGGCTGGATCGGGCCAGGTTTCTCTGTCCGCCAACGGATATACCTGCTTCGTCACAGATGCAGACGGCAATCAGGTGGGTGAAACCAAGACCGCCGCCTCCCTGGAAGAGCTTTCCACTGCGGTGGCGGGCGTGAAGCTTGCAGCAAACCAGTCCCTGCATGTCCGCTTCCTGAAGACAACGGTGGACGTGGCACCGAGCAAGATCATCTCCTATACCAACACGATCAAGGTCACGGCCAGTGCCGGTGGCGCAAGACTGTGGGGCGATGGCAGCCACAGCATCTATGCCTACAACGATGGCGGTACTGCCAGAACCTATGTGGTGGACTTCGGCCTGCCGCTGAACATCACGAACATCTTTGACCCCAGCGCAAAAAACTACATTGATAATGCCAGCGGTACTATCGCGCTGAATGGGCAGCCCAAATATGGCACGGCGGAGCTTACTGCTGCTGGCTATAACTCCAGCGTTGTGTACCGGCTGAACGCCAGGACCACCATCGATGGTCAGGACACCATTACGTTGAACGTGCCCTATAAGTTCGACAATGCGGAGAAAACCCTGCCCAAGACCCTGAACATCATCCCCGCCAGCAATGTGTACTATGAGGACAGCCTGGCCAGCTTTACCAATGGTTCGGGCGTGGCCGAGAATGCCAAGTGGAGCACTGTGGGCAACAATGGCAACGCGGCTACCGAAGACGGCGGAAGCAATGTTTACCAGGCTCTGGAAGAGCTGGGCAAGAGCGGTGTCTACGGCTACGACAAGCAGTACAACAGCTCCTCCATGCTCTCCATGGGCACCGCCCACAAGGTGACGGTGACGTCCGCTATGGCGGTGGATTCCAAGACTTGGGATGATAGTAAGGACGCCTGGCCCACCGCCAGCTTCACCTTCACAGGCACCGGCTTCGATGTCATCTCCTTGACGGACAACACCTCCGGCGCTATCCTGGTCAAGGTCACCGGCGAGAACTACAACAAGAACTTCCTGGTGGACAACTACTATGGGTATAACTATAACGAGGAAACCGGGAAGTGGACGACCGACAAGACTGGCGGCAACAACGCTCTGTACCAGATTCCCGTCATGAAGGTCACCGACCTGCCCCATGGCACCTATAACGTGACAATCCAGGTGTTCTTTAATGAGTTCTTTGATGGGACGGAAAGCGGGACATACAACTTCTGGCTGGATGGCATCCGCATTTACAACCCCATGGGTGACTATGCGGATTACACCAAGGATAATGAGGGTTATCCGCAGTACATCCAGTTGCACGACGAGCTGGTAAAGACGGCAGAAGAAAGTGGTGAGAAGAAGCTTGTGTTCATCGACGGCGCTGCAAGTGCCACGATTGCTGAGTATGCCAACTATGGTCCCAACAATGAGGTCTATCTGGCAAACGGCCAGGCCATCTCTTTCAAGGTGCCGGAAAATAGCGAGATTGCCAGCATCCAGATCGGCGCCAAGGCCCCCAAGGGCACGGCTACAATGACGGTGAAGGGCGTAAATGTCACCACTGAGCTCGAAAAGCCGCTCGAAACCGCCACGGAGATGTACTATGACATCACCGCACAGGCGAAGGGCGGTCAGCTGGTGACCATCAGCAACACGAGTGGAAGCATTCTGTCCCTGACCAACCTGAAGATCACCTATACGAAGGCGGATCAGAAGGTGACGCTGAGTGAACTGACGGCTGGAGAGCAGGCCAACGCCGTTGCCATGGTCCAGGCCCTGTTTGCGGCTCCGGTGGAGACCTTCAGCCCGGAGACCTTCCAGGCCGACTGGGGCCGTGCGGTTCGCACCGGTAAGCGGGCTACCCTGACGGTAAAGACCTCCGCGGACGTGGAAAGCATCACGGTGGACGGCGTGACCGTCACCAGCTATACTACCCGCACCGAGCGCACCGGCTGGGGCTGGTGGTCTCCCAAGGTCACCTATCACGTGTTCACCTACACCACCACCGCTCCTGCCCAGACCACGGACTACGCAGTCTGCGCAGTGAATGCGGAAGGTACTGCCAGTGAGCCCATCACCGCCACCCTGACGGTGCGGCCCACCACCTGGTGGAACTGGTGGTTCTGAGAAAGGAGCAATCGAAACTATGAAATCCTATGTGACCCCGATGCTGAGCTTCGAGAGCTTCGACTTGACCAGCAATACGGCGACCAGCTGCGGGTGGAAGACTGATACACAGTCGTCTGGCAGTTGTGGACTCGACATCGGTGGACAAGTCATATTTCTGACTAGTGTGGCTGGATGCATCACAAAGGTTGAAGATGGTAAGAAGTACTGCTACCATGCTTTGGCTGATGCAGCTAAAATCTTCAACTCCTGACCCAATCTAATACGCCGGAAGAGCCCTGCCCCCATGGGGCAGGGCTCTTTGCAAAGGAGCAATCTATGAAACGAACCATCAAGTGCGCCGCCCTGCTGCTGACCCTGGCGCTGGTCCTGGCCTGCGCGGGCTGCGGGAAGAAGCAGCCCAGCCAGCCGGACGAATACGGCCTGGCCCCGGAGCCCTCCAAGCTGGACGGCGTGGCCATCGGCAATGACCTGGAAATCGTCAGCACCGGCCGCTACGCCGGGCTGTTTGTGGAGGATGGCACCGACGAGACGGTGTCCGACGTGTTCTGCATCCGGGTGAAGAACACCGGCGAACAGGACGTGCAGTACGCCCACATCACCCTTTCCCGCAGTGGAGAAAGCTATGAATTCGACATCAGCACCCTGCCTGCGGGACAGACGGTCCAGGCTCTGGAGCTGAGCCGCCAGGCTCTGCCGGACAAGCCGGAGGAGCTGAGCACCGCCGTGTCGCTGTACGCCGTGTTCAGCGAGCCGCTGTCCCTGCATGAGGACCTGTTCGACATCACCACGGAGCAGAACACCATCACCGTTACCAACCGCGGCGACAGCGCCGTGTCCCAGGTGTATGTGTACTACAAAAACGCCAGCGGCGACCTGCTGCTGGGGGGCATTACCTACCGGGTCGGGCTGACGGACCTGGGCCCCGGTGAGACCCAGAGCTGCTACGCCGGGCACTTTTCCGACGGCTCCCGGCTGCTTTTCGTGACCTATGCACCGTGATTTTTACCGCTTCGGCGGCATGGCCCTGGCCCTGGAGTCGCCGGAGGAGCTGACCGATTCGGCGCTGTGCCGCCCCTTTCGGACGGCGGAGGGGACGGCGGAGCACACCATCGGCCTGACCTTCAGCGACCAGCTGCCCCAGCCGCCGGATGACGCCGCCCACTGGGGGGTGACGTTCCGCTGGTATACCGATGCCGGACGCCACACGCTGCAGCGGTACAGCGCAGCGGGGAGGGCTCCGCAGTTCACCTATGCCGTTACCCGGGGCAGCCGCACGGAGGTGACCTTCGCCCGGCGCTACCGGGAGTCGCTATCCACCCAGACCGTGCTGGAGGCGGCGAGCCTGTTCGATATTCTGGCGGATGCGGGGATGCTGGTGCTGCACAGCGCCTATATCGTCACCCGGCAGGGGCAGGGGATCCTGTTCTCCGGCCCCAGCGGCATCGGCAAAAGCACCCAGGCCGCCCTGTGGCAGCGCTATGCCGGGGCGGAGATCGTCAACGGCGACCGCGCCCTGGTGCGGCCCGATACGGGGACCGTCAGCGGCGTGTTCTATGCGGGGACCTCCGGCATCAGCCGGAACGTCACGGCTTCGCTGCAGGCGGTGGTCCTGCTGGAGCAGGGGGCGGAGAATCGCGTCTGCACCCTGCGGCCCCGGGAGGCCTTTGCCCGGCTGCTGAGCCAGTGCGCCTACTATCAGCGGGACGCGGTGTCCGCCGGGCGGATGACGGAGCTGGCGGCGCTGCTGGTCACCAACGTGCCCGTCCGGCAGCTGACCTGCCGGGCGGATGGGGACGCCGTCCGGACCCTGGAAGAAGAATTGAGGAGGAGCTGACATGGAAACTGGCACCACGGAACCCCGGCTGTCCACCTATCTGCATGCCCGGGCCTGCCGGACCGGCACGCCCCTGGCGGGGAATTTTGAGCTGACGGCCCGGTGCAACTTCAACTGCAAAATGTGCTATGTCCACCTGACGGCGGAGGAGCAGCAGCGCCGGGGCCGGGAGCTGACGGCGGACCAATGGCTGGCCATTGCGGAACAGGCCCGCAGCCGGGGCATGCTGTTTTTGCTGCTGACCGGCGGCGAACCCCTGATCCGGACGGATTTCCGTTACCTGCTGACGGAGCTGAAGAAAATGGGCCTGCTGGTGTCCGTCAACAGCAACGGCTCCCTGATCGACCGGGACTGGCTGGATTTCTTCCGGCATGAGCCGCCCTTCCGCTTCAATATCACGCTGTATGGCGGCAGCGAGGCCACCTATGAGCGCCTGTGCGGCCGCCCCATGTTCGGCCGGGTGACGGAGAATATCCGGGCTCTGCGGCAGCTGGGCATCGGCGTGAAGCTGAATGCCTCCATGACGCCGTATAACGTGGCGGATATGGAGGCCATCTATGGCATGGCCCGGGAGCTGGAGATTCCCATGCAGCTGGCCACCTATATGTTCCCGCCTATCCGCCGGGACGAGGCCCTGGTGGGCTGCAATGACCGGTTCACCGCCTGCCAGGCGGCGGACTACAGCGTGCAGTGGGACAAGCTGCGGCTGGAGCCGGAGCAGTTCCGGCAGCGGGCCCAGGCCATGAAGCAGGGGATGGCGCTCCCGTCGGAGGACGAGGACTGCCAGGGAACCCCCGGCGAGGGGGTCATGTGCCGCGCCGGGCGCAGCGCCTTCTGGATCAACTGGCAGGGAGGGATGACCCCCTGCGGCATGATGACCCAGCCGATTTTCTCCGTGCCGGAAATGGGCTTTGCCCGGGCCTGGGAGGAGACCAAAGCGGCCACGGAGAAGATCCGCCTGCCGGGGGAGTGCGCCGGCTGCCGCTTGAAGGAGGTATGCCACGCCTGCGCCGCCATGTGCGTGACGGAGACCGGCCGCTTCGACGTGAAGCCGGAGTATGTCTGCCGGATGACCCATGAGACGGTCCGACGGACCATTGAGGAGGCTGAAAATGGAAATTCGTAAGCAGCTGGTAAAGCGGAACATCGCAGGGGACGTGATCCTGGTGCCCATAGGCGATACGTCCCTGGAGCTGCAGGGCCTGGTGATCCTGAACGAGACCGGCGAGCTGCTGTGGGACCATCTGCCCCAGGCGGCGGATGCGTCGGACCTGGCGGCGGCTATGCGGGCCGAGTATGACGTGGACGAGGCCACGGCCCTGCGGGACGCCCAGGCGTTTCTGGAGCAGCTACGGCAGCTGGACATCATTTCTGAGTAAAACAGCGGGAGGGACGCATTGCGTCCCTCCCGCTCAGCCTGTCGAAAAAGTCCGGCAAAAGCTGGGCTTTTTCGCGTTTTTATGATATATGGTCATAGATCAGCTGGTGCCGACGGAGCATTTGCTGCGAAGGATAGATGCAGCGGTAGACTTCACATGTCTGTATGAAATGGTGGAGCCACTCTATTGCGAGGATAATGGACGCCCCAGCATCGACCCGGTGGTGCTGTTCAAGATGGTGCTGATCCAGCATCTGTACGGACTGCCGTCTCTGCGGCGGACTGCGGAAGAAGTCAACGCAGACCGGGAAGCACACGGCAAAAAGCCTTTCGATGACGAAAATGAGCCGCCAAAGCCGCCGAAAAAAACGCAGAGATAACACCTCCCGGAAAAAGCTGGCTCGCCGCAAGAAGGATAAGACGTGCATGGTTACCAAGAGCGTAACCGACCCGGACAGCGGCCTGTTCGCAAAAGGAGACCACAAGCGGAAGTTTGCCTACGAAGCCCATACTGCATGTGACAAGAACGGTTTCGTGCTGGAAACCGTGGCGACTCCCGGAAATGTCCATGACAGCGTGGCTTTTGATGCAGTCTACGACAATGGAACAGAGAAATTTCCACAGGTAGAGACTATCGTTGCCGATTCCGCTTACAAAACGCCTCATGTCTGCAAGAAGGTCTTCAATGACGGCAGAGTTTTATCCACAGCCTACAAGCGCCCGCAAACGATGAAGGGCGGCCATGAATCTGAAAAAGCCGGCTACTTGGAAATGGAAGGAGCGTTTTCGCTATGACCCTTCGCAGCTTTTTTGCGTTATATGCGTCCAAAATCCGACTGCCGCTTAATGCGCAGCCGGGTTTCTCGACAGGCATCCCCCGGCGCGATGCGCCGGGGGATGCCCCTTTTCCTGTTATTCCTCTGATTTCGGTCCCTTCAGCCGGTCCAGCAGACGGCGAAGGGGACTTTTCTTGTCCACCGGTTTGTCCTCCGGCTGGGGCTCCGGCGGGGCGGCCAGCGCGGCCCGGACCCGGTCCAGGGCTTCCTTTGCCCCGGACACTCCGGCCCTTGTCCCGGCCTCATACAGCTCCTCCGCCCGGCGGAGGTCCCGCTCCACCCCCACGCCCCGCTCATACAGCCGCCCCAGGCGGCATCGGGCCAGGTCGCTGCCCTGCTCCGCCGCCCGGCGGTACAGGTTGGCAGCGATAGCGGGGTCCTTCTCCGTCCCCACGCCGGTCTCGTAGCAGATGCCCAGCCGGAGCATGGCCTCCGGGTGGCCCTGCAGGGCGGCCCGGTGATACATGTACGCGGCGTACCGAGGCTTTTTCTCCACCCCGTCGCCGGTTTCGTAGCACACCCCCAGCAGATACTGGGCCCGGGGCATTCCCACGGCGGCAGGCTTTTGCAGCAGGCGGGCGGCCTCCCGGTGGGACTCCGGGTCCTTTCTCCGCCGCAGCAGCCCCGCCAGGCAGTACTGGCCCTCCAGTTCGCCCAACGCCATGGCCCGGCGATAGAGGTCCTCGGCCCGCTGCACATCCTGCTCCACGCCGTGGCCGGTTTCATAGCACACCCCCAGCCGGGTCATGGCCCGGGGATGCTCGCGCTCCGCTCCCCGGCGGAAATATTCCGCCGCCCGGTCATAGTCCTTCTCGGCGCCGTGGCCGAAGTAATAGCACATGCCCGTCTGGCAGAGGGCCTCGGTATAGTCCCCCTGGGCGGCAGCCAGGAAGCAGCGGAAGGCCTCCTGGGCGTTCTGCTCCACCCCGGTGCCCTGGTCATAGCTCAGGCCCAGAAAGTGCCAGGCCCGGGGATAGCCCCCCTCCGCCGCCTGGCGGAACAGCCGGACGGCCTCCCGGTCGTCCTGGTCCACCCCCTTGCCCTGGTGATGCAGCACCCCCAGGGCGCACTGAGCGTCGGGGTATCCGGCCCCGGCGGCCTCCCGGTACAGGGCCAGAGCCCGGGACACGTCCTGCTCCACGCCGTCGCCGAACTCGCAGCACACCCCCAGCAGATACTGGGCCCGGGGCAGCCGCTGCTCCGCCGCCTGGGCAAAGCAATAGGCGGCCTTTTTCAGATCCTTCTCCACCCCCTGGCCGAAAAAATACATCACGCCCAGGTTGCACCGGCCCATGGGATAGCCTCCCTCCGCCGCACGGCGGTACAGCTCCACGGCCTTTTCCAGATTCTTTTCCACCCCCTGGCCGCTTTCATAGCACACGCCCAGGTTGCACAGAGCCGGGGCGTAGTCCCCGGCGGCGGATTCCTGATACAGGCGGCAGGCCCGGTCCTCGTCCTGCTCCACGCCGAAGCCGTTGTCGTAGCACACCCCCAGCCAGTAAAGGCCCGCCGGGTCGTCCGGGGCCGTCTGGGAAAACCACCGGAAGGCCTTTCCCGGGTCCTTGGCCGCGCCGCCAATGCCGTACAGGCAGTTCATGCCCATCTGCACCACGGCGTTGGCGTCGCCGTCCTCCGCCGCCTGGCGGCAGTCCTCCAGGGCCTGACGGCGGCGGTCCGCCAGCTTCAGAAGCTCCGGGGAAAAGACCACGACCTGGGGGTCCTGGGGATTCTGGGGTTCGCGCTGAAATGGTTCGTGGTCCGTCATTTTATCGCTCCTTATCAAATGATTGATTTATCGGAAGGACAGCAGCTCCTCCGTCTCCTTGCGGCCGGGGCCGTTTTTCCACTGCTCGGGATAGCCCATGGCAATGAGGCAGGCAGGGCGCAGGCCCTCCAGCTCCAGCAGACGCCCGGCGGCGCCGACGTCGAATATGCCCAGGATGCAGGTGCCGATACCCAGGTCCCGGGCCGCCAGGCAGAAGGTCTGGGCGGCGATCCCGGCGTCGAACATCTCCCACCCGGCGGCCTGGCTCTCCGTCAGCGGGGCGTCCCCCTGGCCGGACAGGCCCGGCACATAGGCGATCACCGCCAGGGCGGCGGCCCGGTTGATGGTCTTGGTGTTGAAGCCCTGGCCGGGGATGCACTCCCGGGCCATCCGCTCCTTCAGCGCCGGGTCATCAATGACGATATATCGCACGGGCTGGGTGTTCTTCCAGCTGGGGGAAAACCGGGCCAGGTCCACCACCCGGCGGATGTCCTCCCGGGGAATGGGGGTCTCCTGAAAACGGCGGCAGCTGACCCGCTGCCGGATGCATTCTGCGGTGGTCATAGGATGATACGCTCCTTTTGGTAATAGTATTTTTTATTGTAGCACAAATTTTTCTCTCCGTAAAGGGCGGCGGGGCCGTACTTGTAAAATCCGGGAAAATGTGATACAATGCGAAATATTATCGGGACAAAGCCGGGAAATGGGGGGACAAAAAATGGGTCTGCACGACGGGCACCGCCAGCGCATGCGCCAGCAGTTTTTATCCCACGGACCCCAGAGCATGGCCGACCATGAGCTGCTGGAGCTGGCCCTGTTTTACGCCATCCCCCGCCGGGACACCAACGAGACCGCCCACCGGCTGCTGGAGCAGTTCGGCTCCCTGGACCGGGTGCTGACCGCCCCGGAGCAGGAGCTGGAGCAGGTGGAGGGCGTGGGGCAGAACGCGGCGGTGCTGCTGCGGCTGATAGGTGCCATGGGGGACCGGGCCAGGCGGCCGGGCCGGGAGGAGAAGATCGTGGCCTCCGTGGACCAGGCCGGGGCCTATTTCCTGCGGCTGCTGGACGGGCAGCGGACGGAGCAGCTGTATCAGCTGTGCGTGGACGGCAAGGGAAAGGTCCTGTCCTGTCGGATGCTGTCCCAGGGGCAGGCGGACATGACGGTGCTGAGCCTGCGGCAGGCGGTGGAAAACGCCCTGCTGTCCGGGGCCAGCGGCGTGTTCCTGGCCCACAACCACCCCAGCGGCGTGGCCCTGCCCTCCCAGGCGGATGTTCAGGCCACCGTCCAGGTCCGGGACGCCCTGAAGCGGCTGGATATCCGGCTCATCGACCACATTATTGTGGCCGATGGAGACTATGTTTCCATGGCCTCCAGCGGACTGCTGCGGTAGATTCCTGCCATTTTGGGCAAATTCACGAAGAAAATTGACAGAAAAGGGTAGAAATGCCGCAAAGAATCTGTTATAATAAGAGAATCTTATAATCTAATATGAGATATTACTTTTGCTTGTAAAAATGCGAATAAAAAAACAGGAGAAACCAATGGAAACACAGAAAAGACGGCGGGGCGACCGCCGTGACGGCCGGCTGCTGCGGGAACTGGATTCCCTGCACTTCATCACCGGCATTATTTACCCCAACCGCTGCGACAACGAGGCATACATCTCCGAGCGCATCGACCTGACCCCGGTGAAGGCCTATATGGCCCGCCGGAACGAGACGGAGAAGGACTTCCCCTATACCTATTTCCACCTGGTGCTGACGGCCCTGGTGAAAACCATCACCCTGCGGCCCAAGATGAACCGCTTCATCGTCAACGGCAACTTCTTCCAGCGCAATGAGGTGACGGCGTCCTTCGTGGTGAAAAAGCAGTTTTCCGACAAGGGGGCCGAGGCCCTGGCCATGCTGCACACCACCGGCGACGACACCATCGACACGGTCCATGAATACATCCGCCAGCAGGTGACGGAGTGCCGCTCCGACAAGGTGGACAGCACCACCGGCGAGATGGACATCCTCAACAAGCTGCCCCGGTGGCTGGGCAAGGCGGCGGTGCGGTTCATCATGTGGCTGGACAAGCGCGGCTGGGTCCCCGACAGCATGACCTGCAACGACCCGTATTACAGCTCCGTGGTGCTGTCCAACCTGGGCTCCATCAAGCTCAAGTGCGGCTATCACCACCTGACCAACTGGGGCACCTGCTCCGTGTTCTGCATCATCGGCGAGAAGAAGATGAGCCCCTTTTACGACGCCGACGGCAATGTGACCATGCGGGAGACCCTGGATCTGGGTCTGACCATCGACGAGCGCCTGGCCGACGGTTATTATTACTCCAAGTCCATCCGGCTGCTGAAGTATCTGCTGGAGCACCCGGAGGAGCTGGAGAAGCCCTTGAAGGAGGAAGTATCTTATGAGTAAAGCCGCTCAGGTAAAAGCGCCCTGGCTCAACAGCAGGGACCCCGGGGTGCCCGCCACCCTGAATTATTCCACCCTGTCCATGTGCAGCCGGGTGGAGGAGATGGTGCGCCGCTATCCCGACTACATCGCCTATGAGTTTATGGGCAAGTGCACCACCTATGCCGAAATGTGGAAGAAGATCAACGCCTGCGCCAAGAGCCTGAAGGCCATCGGCATCCGGGAGGGCGACAAGGTCACCATCTGCATGCCCAACGCGCCCCAGACCCTGTGCATGTTCTACGCCGTGAATATGGTGGGCGCCATCGCCAACATGGTGCACCCCCTGTCCGCTGAAAGCGAGATCGCCTTCTATCTGCGGGATTCCGGCTCCGTGGCGGCCATCACCCTGGACCAGTTTTATCCCAAGTTTGAAAGCGTCCGCAAGGCCGTGGACCTGCCGTGCCTGATCGTCACCTCCGTGGCCGACGAGCTCAAGCCCCTGCTGAAGGTGGGCTATAAGCTCACCGAGGGCCGCAGGAATCCCAAGATCCCCGCCGGCCGGGCAGGCGTTCTGTCCTGGAAGGAGTTCCTGCGCCGGGGCGAATATGTGGAGATCTATCAGGTCCGCCGCAAGGCCGAGGACCCCGCCGCCATCCTGTATTCCGGCGGCACCACCGGCGTGACCAAGGGCATCCTGCTGTCCAACCGCAACTTCAACGCCCTGGCCGCCCAGATCATCGCCACCAACCCCTTCTTCCGGCCCGGCCACAAGATGCTGGCCATTATGCCCATGTTCCACGGCTTCGGCCTGGGCGTGTCCATCCACTCCATGGTGGCCAACGGCGGCCACTGCATCCTGATCCCCCGCTTCACGCCCCAGAGCTATGCCGAGCTGATCAAGAAGCACAAGCCCAATCTCATTGCCGGCGTTCCCTCCCTGTTCGAGGCCCTGTTGCGGGTGAAGGAGATCGAGGGGGCGGACCTGAGCTGCCTGCTGGGCGTGTTCTCCGGCGGCGACAGCCTGTCCGTGGAGCTGAAGAAGCGGTTCGACGCCTTCCTGAAGGAGCACGGCGCATCCATCACCGTCCGGGAGGGCTACGGCACCACCGAGTGCGTCACCGCCAGCTGCCTGACCCCCATCCACAAGCAGAAGGAGGGCTCCATCGGCATCCCCTTCCCGGATACCTATTATAAGATCGTCAAGCCCGGCACCCAGGAGGAGGTCCCCTACGGCGAGGAGGGCGAGATCTGCCTGACCGGCCCCACCATGATGCTGGAGTATGTCAACCACCCCGAGGAGACGGCCCAGACCAAGCAGACCCACGCCGACGGCCTGACCTGGGTCCACACCGGCGACCTGGGCATGATGGACGAGGAGGGCTTCATCTACTTCCGCCAGCGCATCAAGCGCATGATCGTTACCAACGGCTACAACGTGTATCCCTCCCAGCTGGAGAACATCCTGGACGGCCACGAGTACGTCCACCTGAGCTGCGTCATCGGCGTCAAGGACCCCATCAAGATGCAGCGGGTCAAGGCGTTCGTGGTGCTCAAGCCCGGCTATGTGCCCACGGAGGCCTGCAAGCAGGAGCTGATGGACTACTGCCGCAAGCACATCGCCAAGTACGCCATGCCCTCGGACATCGAGTTCCGGGAGGAGCTGCCCAAGACTCTGGTGGGCAAGGTGGCCTATCGGGTGCTGGAGGAGGAAGAAAACGCCAAGCTGGACGCCAAGGCCGCCGAAAATGCCAAGATCGACGCCCAGCGCCGCCAGCTGGAGGAGGAGCGCAAGGCCGCCGTTCAGGAGCGCAAGGCCAAGAAGGCCGCCGAGGCCAAGGAGGCGGCCAAGGAAGCCAAGGAGGCCAAGGAGGCCGCCAGGGAAGCGGCCAAAGAAGCCGAGACCCCCAAGGAATAAAGCAAGGAGGCTTGTCAATGGACAGGGAAATGAGACGGCAATACACGGTGTTGGTGGACTTCCTGGGCCACATTCTGGGCCCGGACTATGAGGTGGCCCTTCACGAGCTGAAGGACGACTCCAACGAGATCATCGCCATTGCCAACGGCGAGCTGACCGGCCGCCACCTGGGCTCCCCCCTGAGCAACAAAATGCTGGAGTATCTCACCAGCCACCTGTACGAGACCCAGGACTATGTGCTGCGGTTCGAGTCCACCGCCATCACCGGCAAGAAGATGTGCTCCAACTCCCTGTTCATCAAGGGGCCCCACAACGAGCTGGCGGGCCTGCTGTGCATCAACTTCGACAGCAGCCGCTATCAGGAGCTGTCGGCCCGGGTCATGGACCTGTGCAGCAATATGCTGACACCGGGGGTGCAGAGCGGCACCCGCCTGATCGTGGAGGACGACACCGACCCCACCGCCGAGACGCCGGAAAAGACCTATCCCACCTCCATCGCCGGGGCCACCGCCAGCATCGTGTCCGAGGTGGTGTCCAGCTATCCCGTGCCGGTGGAGCGGCTGACCCAGGACGAGAAGATGGAGATCATGGCGGCCCTGAACCGCAAGGGCGTGTTCCTGCTGAAGGGCTCCGTCAGCTATGTGGCCAAGGAGCTGCACAGCTCCGAGGCCAGTATCTACCGCTATCTGGGAAAGCTCAACAACCGGGCATAAGCGCAAATCCCCCTTCGGAGAGGTTCTCCGAAGGGGGATTTATTTGTCAAAAAACCGGGGGCGGACTTTCGTCCGCCCCCGGGGAGATATATGAGAATCAGTCCTGGGTCTCGATGAGGCCGTAGCCGCCGTTGTTGCGGCGGTACACCACGCACACGGCGGAGGTGTCCATGTTGCGGAACACATAGAAGGTGTGGTCCAGCAGGTTCATCTGGAGAATGGCCTCCTCGGTGGTCATGGGCTTCACGGCGAAGCGCTTGGTGCGCACCACGTCGAACTCCGGCTCCTCCACCACGTCGAACTCGGCGGGAATGTTGGAGGTCAGAGCGTCGGGCCGCAGGTTCCGGGCCAGACGGGTCTTGTTCTTGCGGATGCGGCGCTCGATGAAGGCCACGGCCTCGTTGATGGCGCCCCGCATATCGCCGTCGGGGTCCTCCTCCTGGGCGCGGAACAGGGTGCCGTTGGCAGTGCGGATGGTCAGCTCCACCACGCAGCGGTTCTTTTTCTCCACGGCGAAGGTCACAAATGCGTCCGCTTCCTCCGGGAAATACCGATCCAGCTTGCTGATCTTCTTTTCGGCATATTCCTTGATGGAGTCGTTCAGGGCGATCTTCTTGCAGGTAAATGTGAACTTCATAGTTGGTTGCTCCTTTCGCAGGTATCCCTTTCGGGGCAAGGGTCGGGGAGATGGTTCCCCTTATCCTTGGACGTATTATAACATATTGCCGGGCGCTTGAAAAGTAGCCCCGTGCATTTTTGGCAGTTATTCACAAAAAATTAAGATTTTCTTGTCATTCGACGGCATATGACAAAGGTTCCTATTTACACGGCGGCCAAAATGGCGTATCATAAGCATCGGAAGCTTTCCAATATCCCACCCGCTTGGGCCGCCCTGCTTGCAGGGCGGCTCTTTTTTTCCGCAGGCCCTTGACAAACCGGGAGGCTGGGGTATCATGGGCTGTGAGAAAAGCAGCCGGCAGGGAGGAAACCATTATGCGCAGTAAGAAAATGTCCCAGGCCATGGTCTTCATCGTGCTGTTCGGCATCGTCAGCCTGTTTTCGGACATGACCCACGAGGGCGCGTCCAGCATCCGGGGTGCGTATCTGGCCCTGCTGGGGGCCTCCGCCGGAACCATCGGGTTCATCTCCGGCCTGGGGGAGCTGGTGGGCTACTCCATGCGGTATGTGTTCGGCAAGCTGACGGATAAGAGCAAGCACTACTGGCCCATGACCATCGCCGGGTATGTGCTGGACGTGCTGGCGGTTCCGGCCCTGGCCCTGGTGGGAGAACAAGGCTGGATCTGGGCCTGTGCCCTGCTGGTGATCCAGCGCATGGGCAAGGCCATCAAAAAGCCCGCCAAGGACACCATTATGTCCTTTGCCGCCTCCCAGGAGGGGGTGGGCAAGAGCTTCGGCATCCAGGAGGTGCTGGACCAGATCGGCGCGTTCCTGGGGCCGGTGCTGCTGTATGTGGTGATGCTGCTGAAAACCGACGGCACCACCTTCCAGGTGTATGCCACGTGCTTTGCGGTGCTGGCCATCCCCGGGACCATCACGCTGATCCTGCTGCTGGTGACCCGGCGGAAATTCCCCAACCCGGAGCACTTCGAGCCGGAGCCCAAGGAGCACGTCCCCTTCCACATGAAAAAGGAGTTCATCCTGTACATCGGGGGCATCAGCCTGTTTGCCTTCGGCTTCATCGACTATTCCATCATCATCATGCATGTCTCCCGGACCTTCACCGGTGTGGCGGCGGGCCTGCAGGAAACGGGAAGCCTGATCTCCAGCGGAACGCTGCCCCTGCTGTATGCCGGGGCCATGCTGGTGGACGCGGTGGCGGCCCTGTTCTTCGGGCTGCTGTATGACAAGAAGGGGGTCCGGGCCCTGGTGTGGAGCACGGTGCTGTCGGCGCCCTTCGCCATCTTCGTGTTCGCCGGGCACTCGGTGGCCTCCCTGCTGGTGGGCATCGCCCTGTGGGGCGTGGGCATGGGCGCCCAGGAGTCCATCCTGAAGGCGGCTGTCAGCTCCATGGTGCCCAAGGCCAGCCGGGCCACGGGCTACGGCGTGTTCGAGTGCGCCTTCGGCGTGTTCTGGTTTTTGGGCAGCTGGCTGCTGGGGGTGCTGTACGACGTCAGCATCCCGGCCATGATCGCCGTGTCCGTGGCGGCCCAGCTGGCGGCCATTCCCCTGTACATCGCCTCCTCCCGGCGGCAGCTTACAGCCAACCCATAAGCTGCACAAAGCTCCAGAGGAGCTTCGCGCCATAGAAGGTGATGACCCCGCCGCAGACCTTGTTGATGACGTTGAGGATCTTTTCGTTGAACCGGCTGCCCAGCAGGGACACCACCGTGGACAGGGTCAGAAACCACAGGACGGAGGCGCTGCCGAAGCCGCAGATAAACGGCAGGTCGCCGCCCTCCGGCAGGCTGGCCCGGAAGGCCCCCAGCATCATGGTGCCGTCGATCAGGGCCTGGGGATTGATCCAGGTGACCACAAAGGCGGAGGAGATCAGCTTCCAGATGGGGACGTTGACGTCCCGGCCGCCCTCCAGGGAGGCCCTGGACCGCAGAAGTCCAATGCCGATCCAGATGACGATGAGGCTGCCGATGCCCAGGATGACCTTCTGCAGCCAGGGCAGGGCCTCCATCAGCGCCCCGGCCCCCAGGAAGCACGACACCCCCAGGGACACGTCCCATAGGATGACGATCAGGGCGGTGAGATACACCCGGCTGCGCCGCTGGGTCAGGGCGCTGTTGATGACGAACAGGTTCTGCAGCCCGATGGGGGCCACATATGCCAGGCCCATGGTGAGGCCCTGAAGATATATACGCATTTGCTATTTACTCCTTTTTTCTTATCTGCTATAATCGTATCATAATCCCGGGAAAAAGCAAGAGCGCAGAAAATTATGAGCAGGTCAGGAGGAGCTTACCATGTCCCATTACGACTGCCCCTGTATGGAAAAATGTCCCCTGCACTGGGCCATGAGCCGCATCGGCGGCAAGTGGAAGGTGCAGATCCTCTGCTCCGTGGCCAACGCCGGGACCATCCGCTACAACGCCCTGCGGGCCAAGCTGGACGGCATCAGCAACACGGTGCTCTCGGCGGCCCTGCGGGAGCTGGAGGGGGACGGCCTGGTGCGGCGGCAGGCGTATCCGGAGGTGCCGGTGCGGGTGGAGTACAGCGCCACGGAGCGCTGCATGCGCCTGCTGCCGGTACTGGAGAGTCTGTCCAACTGGGCTGAGGCGGAGATGGACGGCCCGGAGGAAAAATTCCCGGAATAGGGGGAATTTTTGAAAAAAAGTGTTGACAACATGGGCGGTGCTGTGGTATATTAATTCTTGCCTGTCGGGGAGACGACATGGCGGCGTAGCTCAGTTGGCTAGAGCATGCGGTTCATACCCGCAGTGTCACCGGTTCGAATCCAGTCGCCGCTACCATCGACCGGTGAGACGCGGGAGCGTCTCGCCGGTCATCCCCTCAGCAAACAAAGACGGCCCGTTGGTCAAGTGGTTAAGACACGGCCCTTTCACGGCTGTAACATGGGTTCGAGTCCCGTACGGGTCACCACTTCGGCAATCCGTAAACGGGATTGCCGAATAAACGGAGGCTTAGCTCAGCTGGTTAGAGCGCCTGCTTCACACGCAGGAGGTCACTGGTTCGAGTCCAGCAGTCTCCACCAAAACCCTTGAAATCGTATGATTTCAAGGGTTTTTTCCTGTTTTCGCGCAAAAGAAAGACATCGTGTCTTTCTCGGGAAAAAACAAAAAGAGGGAACGGAAAAACCGTTCCCTCTTTTTTCATCAGATAGTGGTTGCTTACTTGGCACTCGCTGCGCGGTAGAGGAAGGTGACGATCTGCGCTCTCGTGCAGTTGCTGTTGGGGGCGAAGGTCGTCGCGCTCATGCCGGAGGTCACACCCTTTTCCACCGCCCAGGCAACAGCGGGAGCATAGTAGACGCCCGCGGCAACATCGGTGAAGGCGCTCGTGCCTTCCGCGGCCGGACTGTTGTTCGCCTTCCAGAGGAAGGTAACGCTCTGGCCGCGCGTGACGGTCGCGTCAGGGGAGAAGGTCGTCGCGCTCGTGCCGGTGGTCACCTTGTTTTCCACTGCCCAGGCGACCGCCTTTTCATAATAGGCGCCGCTCTTCACATCGGTAAAGGCCGTGGTCAGGGACTTCGGCTCGGGGCTGCCGGCAGCCTTCCACAGGAAGGTGACCATCTGGCCGCGCGTGCAGCTTGCGTTCGGGGCGAAGGTCGTCGCGCTCACGCCGGAGGTGACCTTGTTCTGGATCGCCCAAGCGACGGCGTCGGCGTAGTAAGCGCCCTCTGCAATGTCGGTGAACGGAAGCGCAACGGATTCGGAGCCGTCGTAGTTCTTGTCGCTCAGGACGGAGGAGAAGAGGAAGTTGCTGATATAGGCATACTCATCTCTCTGGTGCACCTTGTGGGTGAGGGAGTTGGCGAAGAGGACAACGTTCATGCCGTTTTCCTTGTAGGCAAAACCCTGCACGCCACCGTTCATGTAGGCCTTGAAGCCGGCGGCGCGCTCGGCTGTATTCGTGGGAACGAAGCCCTCGGTCGGCGTTCTGGTCTTGTCGCTCTTGACGAGCACCGCTGCGCCAGCGGGGATCTGGGAGAAGTAGCCGAGGCCGTAGGCATAGAGAATGCCGTCGCCGTCAGCAATGTAGCTCGCGTTCACAAGGGTCTTATTGGGATAGACGACAGGCGTCAGGCAGTCCATCGCGCCGTCCAGCTCGGTGTATTCCACACCGGCGATGAGGTCGGAGGCGGAGGACGCCGCGGAATAGCTGTAACCGATGTAGGAAAGGCCGTTCTTCACGGCGGTCTTTGCGGCAGAATCCAGCTTCGAAGCGCCCGCAGCGGCATCTGCCTTGGCCACGTCGGAGGTCGTGGTAAAGCCCATGAGGTTCATCGCGGCGGTGTCGTAGTTCCAGCTTGCGCTCTGGCTGATCTGCGGCGCGTAGACAAAGCCCTTCTCGCTTTCAGCAGGCGTGCCGGGGACGTAGACGGTCGGGGACTTGGTGATGATCTTCGCCTTCACGCTCGTCTTGTCGACACCCGTGGCAGAGAGCAGATACTTGCCCGCGACGGTCTGATAATCGGTGTAGGAGCAGATGAAGTCGCCCATGCAGTCGCCGGAGGTGACCATGCCGACGGTCTTGCCGGCCTTCAGAAGCTCGTTGACGGCGGCGGTGGAATCCTCGGAAGCGTTGGAGATGATGACGTCCTTATCCTTCTCGCCCGCGAAGTAAGAGGTCAGGCCCTTCGTATAGGCGAGGGCGTCATCGTGATCCATGGGGCTGCCGCAAACGGCAGAGATGGTCTTGTAGGCGGCAGGCTCGGCCACGGTGACCATGTCGAAGCCGCGCGTTTCATTGAAGGAGGTGATACCCTCGGAGTAGAGGATCGTCCAGCTGTTGATGAGCGTGCCGTCATAGAGCGCGCCGTTGGCAACAGAGCGCTTGGCCTGATACATCGAGACGATCATCGTACCGGCGGGATAAGTGACACCGTCATAGGTGAAGGGCTTCTCTGTCACGTTGACCTTGACGTCGTTTCTCGTGAGCCACTCCATCATGTCAGAAGCGGCCTGGAGATTGGTCTGGTTCTCGCCGTCGAGCGGAATGATGTAGCACTCGGGATAGAAGTTGCCGTTCTGCCCCTTACCGGTGTACTCGGGACGGAAGAGATCCATCTCCGCGCCCTCGACGTCGTTCTGGTCGCACAGCCACTGGCCGACCAGCTCAAAGGCATCGGAGTTAAAGTTCTTCACGCCGCGCTGGAAGATGGTGACCTGGGATTTGAGATAGGAAAGCTTCTCCGCGGCAACATAAGCGGCGTTGCCGAGGATACCATACTGCGCCGCCTGAGCGGTATCGTCGTTGTAGGCGGGCAGCTCAACGGTGTAGGCAACGGTGCCCTGCAGCATGGCGAACTGGGGGGTGTAGCTCGTGGACATATCGTCCCACGGGTCTTCCCAGTAGGTCTCCGTGCCGCTGCCGGTATAGGTGAGGTAATCGCGCTGGGGAATCACATAGCTGTTGTAGCCATCGTTGTTGGCGACCGCCGCGATGCCGAGCGCCTCGCCGCCGGTGATGAGGTGGTTGGCGAGCAGGTCATACTCGAAGTTCGGCTCGTGCGGGGGATCGCAGGGCTCGCACTGGAAGGACTGCACGCGGCCGTGGAACTCGGCGAGCGATATGGGGTTGAACGTGCCGATGAGCTGCTGCATGTTGGCCGTCTCACTCGTGGTCTGGAAGGAGTTGTCGCGGTTGAGGTCGTAGCCGTTGGTGGAGTGTCTCGTCAGATAGGTACGGCCGTCGACGTTCTCCTCGGGGACAAGGACAAAGAACACGTCGGACAGCAGCTCGTCCTTGACGTTTACAGTGTTGCTCTTCACGGTGTAATACTTTTCAAGGTCGACCTTGCCGGACTTGCCGTTGTTGTCAGCGGACAGGTAGCCGAGGTAGCTGGCTGTATCCTTGACGAGGTCGGGAACGGCAACGCTGCCCTCCGCGCCGACAGGACCCATCTCTTCCTTGAGTTCTTTTTCACCCGCGGCGGTGAAGCCGGTGAGCGTCTTGTAGTCGATGCTCTTTTCGCTCGTGATCATCTTGGCGAAATCGAGCACGCCGTCGGTCGCGGCGACCTCGTCGGGGTGGATGTTGGAGTACATCACGGGCACGCGGATATCGTCGAGCTTGCCGGACTTGATGTCGGCGAGCACGGCGTCAGGCTCCGTCTCGGCCCGCTCGGCGAGGGCGAGCCACTTCGTCACGCTCGCCTTGGAGTCGGCGACGATCAGATAGGGCATATCGCGCCCCGCGGTGGACTGGCCCATGGAGAATCTTTCCACATAGAGGCCGTTCTTCGTGCCGTTCGCCGCGATCGTGTCGAGCTCCTTGTAGATCTCCCACATGGTGTTGAAGTTCTCATACGGCGCGACCTTGACAGGTGCGGAGCCGATCGACTTGCCGCTATTTTTGGCCGTCAGGTCAAAGTAGCCGCAAAGGTCGATGTAGTAGCTGCCGTTCACATGGGGCACGCTGTAGTCGGGTGTCGTCTCGCCGGTTCTGCGGTTGGTGGAATAGAAGTAGTTGTTCACATGGAAGCTCACGTCGAGCACGGCCTTGCCGTTTTTCTCGTTCGCCGTCAGCTTGATGTCTGTGAACTGGTGCTCGTCCTTGCCCTCGGTCATCCAGCTGTCAAGATCCCCGCCCGCATAGGCGTAGGGGAAGAGCTCTTCGTTGACATAGGGGCGGGAATCGTCACGCTCCAGCGCGAGCGTGACCGTCCCGGCAGTGATCGCCGCGGCAAGCGCTTCTTTGCTCATGCCGGAAACGGGAATGGAAAGGGAAACGTCCTTCCCATCCTTGCCCGTGACGAGCGTGATGGTCGCGTCCACATTGAACTTGGTGCCGAGGAGCGCATCGTCCTTGGGGTTCATGTCCTGGAAGCTGACTGCCGCCGCGGAATTGACCGCGAGCGAAAGCGTCAGCACCAGTGCCAGTAAAAGCGAAAACACTTTTGCGGCATAGGAATGCTTCGTCATAATTCTTCCTCCTGTATTGTTTTTCCGCCGCATACAGCCTCGGCGGAGAGAGATTGTACATAGTGTATCTCAATAAAAATATCAAGTCAATCGTTTATTTTGCGCATAATACTCAAATGTTTTTATAAAAGCGAATATTGTTCCATTTATTTTGTGCAGTGCAGCATTTTGACGGTCAAGAAATCTTGTATTTTCTCTCATTCTCGTTCGTCAGAAAGAGAGTTTATGCGTTTTGTGGACATCGGAGAAAGATTGAAAAACAAACGGCCGCGCGCTATAATAAAAAAACTACGATCAATCGTCAGGAGGGGTAGGGCATGCGGCTGCAAAGCGCTGTTTTTACTTTGGAGGATACGCTCTTCACGCCGGACGACGCGGCGCGCGAGGGGCTGGACAAGGCGCTCTCTCTTTTCAAGATGGAGGGCGTGTGGCTCGGCGCGGTGACGGCTATGCGCGCCGAGGAAGCGCAAAGGGCGCTCGAACAAGCGGGACTTTCGTCCTATTTCCGCTTCGTGCTGACGGAATCCGTCGCCCTGTGCGGCGTTTACAGCGGCACGATGTTTGAGCGCGCGATGAAGCGTCTGCACGCGCAGAAGGAGGATACAGTCGTCTTTTCCGGCACGCTTGCGGGCATTGAACAGGCCAAGGCGGCAGGCTTCCGCACGGTAGCGGTATATGGCAGCGCCGGCGCCGCCGACTGGGACGCCATGCAGAAGGAAGCCGATCAAGCGATTCTGCATTACGGCGAATTTTTTGCGCAGATGGCGTAAAAAAGGGGTAAAACCGGCAAAATTCGACATTTCTCAGTTGCAGTTTTTCCGAGCTATGGTATGATAGAAGAACGATCACCGGAAAGGGAGGGACTGTGCAATGTCAGATTTTTACTCAGCAATCGTCTTTCTTTCCGCTTTTATTATGATCATCATGGTTCTGCTGGTGCGGAGCAACGATCTGGTGGAGTACAGCGAAAAGCAGACCATTTACACCATTTCTGTGCTGGTGATCGCCGGCGCGGTGTCGGAATGGCTCGCCGTGTGGATGGACGGAGCAGACCCTTCGCTGCGGCTCCTGCATGTGATCCTCAAGACCATCGAGTTATCCACAGCGCCTGTCATTCCCGTGCTGTGCAGCTCCCTTATCCGCCCCATACGCTGCAAAAAAGCCATTTTCGGCCTGCTCTCGATCCACGTGCTGCTTGAGATCCTGTTCGCATTCTGGGGTCTGGATTACATCTTCTGGGTGGACGAGCAGGGCTGCTATCACCGCGGGGCGTTTTATTGGGCCTATGCGCTGGCGTATATCGGCGGCATGCTGTTTTTCACAGCGCTGCTCCTGAGCGAGAGCACGCGCCACTACGGCACACACCGCACGCTCGCCGCCATTCTGCCGCTGTTTTTCTTCTGCGGACTTCTCATTGAGTATCAGACCGTGACGGTGCGCATCACATGGCTGTGCGCGTCGGTGGCGATCTTGATGGTCTACATTCTCTATTCCGAGCTGAGGCAAAAGACCGACGCGCTGACGCATCTTCTGAACCGCAGCAGCTATGAAAGCAGGCTCGCCGCGCTGCGCGAGCATGCTGTGATCTACTACTTTGACGTGGACGAATTCAAGAGCATCAACGACACCTACGGCCACGGTGAGGGCGACAGCATGCTCTCCGAGGTGGGCGGCGTGATCTATGCGTCGTTTTCCCACGTGGGACACTGCTACCGCATCGGCGGCGACGAATTCTGCGTCATCGCACATCTGCCGGACAGCGCCGCGGAATCCCAGCTTTCCGATTTTCTGCGCAGGCTGACGGCGCAGCGCGAGCAATGCGAGCGCCTGCCGCATGTATCGGTGGGCTATGCCTGCTATCACCCCGAGCGCGACAGCATCGAAGATGTGATCGCGCGCGCCGACCAGATGATGTATCACTACAAGCGGAAGCTCAAGGACACGGTGCAGCTCGCCGGCGATGCAAGCGAATAAAAAAAGGGTTCAGGTAAAAACCTGAACCCTTTTTATCATATTTACGACTCTGATGTCTCCTCCTGCGGGCGGATCTTACCGCCGAGAGCGGCAAGCACCGCGCCTAAGACGGCGCACACCGCGCTCCAGATCATCTCCCCCGAAGAGGCGAAGCCCGTCGGAATAATGGCAAGCGTGGAGGCAAGCACAACGCCGATGACAGCGTGATAGGCGAGGGGATAGTGCGCATCGAAGAGCTTGCTCACAAGGCGCGCAAACAGCGCGACCACACCGCACATGCCGATCGTCCACGGAAGGAGAACGGAAAGATCAAGGTGCGTGATACCGTCGACCATCGGCGTGAGCAGTCCCACGGCCATTAAAATAGAGGACGAGGTCATGCCGGGGATAATGAAGCTGAAACCCCACAGCACGCCGCAGAAGAGGAAGCCTCCGAAATTCGCCGGCATCTCGGAAAAGGAGCCGAAGCGGACGGCCATCAGCACGGCAAAGAGCGCGAGAAAGCTGACCGAGAGCGACAGATACGCCCCCCTGCGCCGTCCCTGCGCGCCCGCCTCTCGCCAAAGCTCGGGCAGCGTGCCGAGAATGAGACCGATGAAAAGGCAGGTTGCGACGGTTTCCGACTGGTGGAACAGCGCGAGGATCGCGCCCCCGCCGCCTAAGAAACCGAGCACCCAACCGATGCCGACGGCGAGGAGCATGCGCCAGTAGCGCGGAAAGGCGCGCTTCGGGTGCGTGAGAAGCTCCATCGCGGGGCGGTAGATGCCGAAGATGACCGCGAGCACCCCGCCGGAAATGCCCGGCAGGATCGCGCCCGCACCGATGATGACGCCTTGCAGCACGCGGAGAATGCAGTTTTTTGTCTGGGTATTTTTCATAAGATCGTCTGTTTCGTTTCTGCGCTCAAGGGAGCATTCGAAAAAATGCAGCGCGGCTCAGTAGCCCTTTTTGCGGTCGACAAGGTGGTGCAGCGGACGGCCCGCGGCGTAATTCTCGAGGTTCTCGCAAAAGAGCGCGACATTGCGCTCGCAGGTGTAGCCAAGCGTCATATTGCCCGCGACATGCGGCGTGAGCAGGAGATTTTTTGCCTTTCGCAGCGGGTGATCGGCGGGCAGCGGCTCGGGCACGACCACATCAAGCGCCGCGCCGGCAAGGTGGCCGGAATCGAGGGAGGCGATGAGCGCCTCCTGATCGATCGCCGTGCCGCGCCCGACATTGACGACGTACGCGCCCTCGGGCAGCAGCGCCATGCGCGCTGCGTCCAGGATATTCACCGTGTCGCTCACCGAGGGCAGCGACATGAAGAGAAGGTCGGTCTCCGGCAGGAGCTTATCAAGCTCCGTGACGGGATAAACTTTGTCAAAGTCCTCGTTTGCGCGGCCGCTGCGGCTCACGCCGATGAGGCTTGCCGGGTGGAACGCACGCACACGGCGGGCAAATTCCGTGCCGATGTCGCCCGCACCGAGGCAGGTGACGCGCGCGCCGTGGAGCGAGCGGATACCGCCGGGCAGCACGCGCCAGTCACCCTCGCGGATCACCTCGGTGTATTCAAGCTCGCGGCGCAGCAGCATCAGCGAGACCATGACCGAATGCTCGGCAATGGTCGTACCGTAAGCGCCGGAGGCGTTGGTGAGCAGGCAGTCGGGATTCTGATAGAGCTCGCCGCGGCAGAAACGGTCGATGCCCGCCCAGCAGCTTGCGTACCACTTGAGATTCTTTGCCCCCGCGATGACCTTCTGCGAGGGGTGGCCGTAGAGAATGGTGCAGTCGTCCACGTTGCCCGCCGCCGCCTTGGACGAGGGGAAGAAGACGATGTCATAGCCGCAGCGCGCGGCCGTGTCGCGCAGGGTCTTTTCGTATGCAGGGGTCAGAAAGTCGATGATGACGCCGATTTTTTCACTCATGCTGCAATTCCTCCAAAATTCGTTCCGCGACGCGCAGGCCGTCGGCCGCGGCGCTCATAATGCCGCCGGCGTAGCCCGCGCCCTCGCCGCAGGGATAGAGCCCCCGCAAGGCGGACTGATAGCTTTCGCTTTCGCGCACGATGCGCACGGGGGACGAAGAGCGCGTCTCCACCGCCGTCAGCACGGCGTCGGGAGAATCAAAGCCCCGGAGCTTTTTCCCCAGCAGGGGGATCCCCTCCTCAAGCGCCTCGCAGACAAAGGGCGGGAGACAGTCGTGCAGGTCGCACCAGCGAACATCGGGCCGATAGGTCGGCGCGACGCTTCCTGCGCCCGTGGACGCGCGATGGGCAAGGAAATCCTCCACCCGCTGCGCGGGCGCGCGATAGCCGCCTCCGCCGAGGCGGTAGGCCGCGTCCTCCAGCGCGCGCTGGAAGGAAACGCCCGCAAGGGTATCGTCCGAGGGGAAATCCTCGGGCGTGACGGAGACGAGAAGGCCGCCGTTGATGTTCACGCCGTCGCGCGTGAACTCGCTCATGCCGTTCGTCACGACGCGGTTTTCTTCCGACGCCGCGGCGACGACCTCGCCGCCGGGACAGACGCAGAAGGAGAACACGCCGCGTCCTTTCCCTGTGTGGCAGGAAAGCTTATACGATGTGGGCGGAAGGCCGGGCGTGCCCGCCGCCGCCTTATACTGCGCTGCGTCCATGTCGCGCTGGCGGTGCTCGATGCGCACGCCGACAGCGAAAGGTTTCGGCTCCATCGGCACGCCCCGCTTTTGCAGCATTTCGAAGGTATCGCGCGCGCTGTGACCGGGGGCAAGGACAACATGGCGCACAGGGAGAACATAGTCCCCCTCTGGGGAGGAAACGCGCAGCGCGCGGACGCTGCCGCCGTCCATGTCAATATCCGTAACCCTATGGGAAAAGCGCACCTCGCCGCCGCGGTCGATGATCTCGCGGCGGAGGTTTTGCAGCACGGTGTAGAGCCTGTCCGTGCCGACGTGGGGCTTGGCGTCGAGCAAAATATCCCCGCTCGCGCCGAAGCGGACAAATTCTTCTAAAATAAATCCGTGGCGCAGATCTTTTGTGCCGGTGTTGAGCTTGCCGTCGGAAAATGCACCTGCGCCGCCCTCGCCGAACTGCACGTTCGACGATAGATCGAGCTCTCCCGTGTGCCAGAAGCGCTCGACATCGCGCTTTCGCTGCTCGACGGCGCGCCCGCGCTCTAATAAGATAGGTCTTGCGCCGCAGCGGGCAAGCAGCAGCGCACAGAAAAGTCCCGCAGGCCCCGCGCCGACGACAACGGGGGACAGCGCCGGCGCGCCAATGGGCGCGGGCGGGGCATAGCGCCTGGGCGCGTAGGACTGCACATTTTTATTCTTGCAGCGCTTCAAGGCCGCCGTTTCGTTTTTGACCTCGACCGCGCAGGAGCAGACGAGCTTCACGCCCTCGCGCGCGTCGATCGAGCGGCGCAGGAGCTGCACGGAGGAAATTTCCGCCGCGCTCACGTGCAGCGCGCGCTCGCAGGCTGCGCGCAGAGCCTTCTCGTCTGCACCCACAGGGAGCTTCAAATTGTCGATGCGAAGCATCTTGCGCCGCCTCCTTTTTCTCAGATGGCTCTCATTTTAGTATGGCGGGGCGCAAATCGCAAGGGCAATCGTGTGAATATCACAGAAACTTAAAATTTGCGCGCCGGAATTTAAGAAATTGCCAAATACCGTTCAAGAATTATACATAAATATCCCCTATGATAGCAGCATCGAAAGACAAGAGACCGCAAACACGGAACTCTTTCCACAGGAGGTCAGAACCATGTACGAAGACGAAAACAACCTGTATCATTACAGCTATCGCAAGGGGAATGAGCACGATCCCAACGTCCCCATCGACACAAAGAACTATGCCGACGAGCCGTCGGATCAGAACCGCGGCAGCGGCAAGAAGAAGGGCACCGCCAAGATCGTTGCGCTTGCGCTGGTGTGCGCGCTCGTCGGCGGGCTTGTCGGCGCGGGCGCAAGCAGCGCCGCCGCCAAGGTGAACCACACGAGCGTGCAGGTCAGCGACCGCGAGGTCGCGCAGGTGCAGACCGTCAAGGTGGACGGCAAGACGCAGATGACGATGCCGGAGGTCTATGCCTCGAACGTCAACAGCGTGGTGTCCATCAACGTTTCCGCCACGACCAACTACTTCGGCCAGACCGTGCAGACCGCCGCGAGCGGCACGGGCTTTTTCATCACGGAGGACGGCTACATTCTCACGAACCACCACGTCATCTCTGATGCGAGCAGCGTGAAGGTAACGCTCTACAACGGCGAAACGTATGACGCGACCGTCATCGGCAGCGATGAGGATTACGATATCGCCGTCATCAAGATCGACGTGACGGGCGCAACGCCCGTGGTGCTGGGCGATTCGAGCAAGGTCGCCATCGGCGAATCCGTCGCCGCCGTGGGCAATCCCCTCGGCGAGCTGACGTTCTCGATGAGCGAGGGCATCGTTTCCTGCGTCAACCGCGCCATCAATGTTGACGGCACGCCGTTCAACATGATCCAGGTCGACTGCTCCATCAACCCCGGCAACTCCGGCGGCCCGCTCTTCAATAGCTACGGCGAGGTCATCGGCATCGTATCGGCCAAGTATTCGAGCTACTCGAACACCACCGTGGAGGGCATCGGCTTTGCCATTCCCATCAACGACGTGGTCTCTCTCGTCAAGGACATCATGACCAACGGCTATGTGACCAACAAGGCCTACATGGGCATCACTCCGCAGACGATGACCGCGCAGATGGCGCAGCAGTATCGCTACGACGTGACAGAGGGCGTGTTCGTCTGCTCCGTTGACCCGGACAGCGCCGCCGCCAAGGCGGGGCTCAAGCTGGGCGATGTCATCACGAAGATGGACGACAAAACGATCTCCTCCTGTGAAGACCTCGTCGCCGCTAAAAAGAGCTACAGCGCGGGCGACACCGTGACGCTGACCGTCTACCGCGAGGGTAAGACGATCGAAGTCCCGCTCACCTTCGACGCTGTTCCCGAATCGGCGGAAACGAACAATTCCGACCAGAGCACCGACAACAGCTACAACGGCAACGGCGGTTATGGCAATGGCGGCAACGGCTACTACTCCAATCCCTGGGATTTCTTCAATAATTTCTTCGGCTACGGCGGCTGAGCGCCGCGAAGCAGCAAAAAGGCGGAACCTCTTTTAGAGGTTCCGCCTTTTTTATTCTTTGTTCGCGGTTTTATTTGCTGCGCTTGAGCACCTCGCACACGAGCTCATAGACGCGCGCGGTGGAGGCGACGTTCAGCCGCTCGTTCACGGAGTGAACATCGTGCAGCTCCGGGCCCATGGAGACCGCGTCGAGACCGGGGATCTTCTCGATGAGAAGGCCGCACTCAAGGCCGCCGTGGGTGGCTTCGATCTTCCCGTCGTGGCCGGTGAGGTCACGGTAGACCGCTTCGATCTCCTTGCGGAGGGCGGAATCGCGGTCGTACTGCCAGCCGGGATAGTTGCTGCGCTCGCCCACGGTGCCGCCGCCGAATTCGACGATGGCCTTCACGCGCTGGATGAGCATATCCTTCTGCGAGGCGATGCAGGAGCGGACGGAGAAGGAGCACTTCACGCCGTGCTCGCCTGTGCGCATCACGCCGAGGTTGAGAGAGGTCTGCACAAGACCGGGGAAGTCGGCGCTCATCTCCTGCACGCCCTGCGGCAGGGCAAGGAGCACGTGCAGCAGTCTCGACGTGTCCGCTGCGGAGAACGCGGCCGGAACGTCAGCCTTTTCGCACACGAGGGAAATGCCGCCGTCGGTGACGGCGTACTCATTTTTGAGCGTCGCGTCGAATTCCTTGATGAATGCCTCGAACGCGGGCGCGTCGGACGCGGAGAGCGCGACGAGCGCGTCGTTTCTCAGGCAGATGACGTTGTCGAACTGTCCGCCCGTGAGATCACTCACGCGCAGCGACGGGCAGCGCTCCATCGCGCTGTACAGCGTGCGCGCCATCAGGCAGTTGGCGTTGCCGCGGCCCTGATTGATGTTCATGCCGGAGTGGCCGCCCTTGAGACCCGAGATCGTCACGCGGTAGCCGGTCATATCCGCCGCGCGCTCCTGCTTGAGTTCGAGCGCGCAGTCAAGGCGCACGCCGCCCGCGCAGGACACGGTGAAAACGCCCTCTTCCTCAGAGTCGAGGTTCAAAAGCTTTTTGCCCTTCAAGTCCGAGCAGTCCAGCGCGAATGCGCCGTCCATGCCGACCTCCTCGTCGACGGTGAAGACCGCCTCGATGGGGGGATGGGGAAGCGTCTCGTCGGAGAGGATCGCGAGGATCATCGCAACGGCAATGCCGTTGTCACCGCCAAGCGACGTCTTGTCTGCCCAGACCCATTCGCCGTCGGTACGGACGTCGAGTCCGTCGCGCGTCATGTCCTTGGTGCAGTCCTCGGTCTTGGCGCAGACCATGTCGATATGGCCTTGCAAGATAATGGGCGCGGCGTTCTCGTAGCCCTTCGAGCCGTCCTTCCAGATGATAAGGTTGTTGCACGCTTCCTGACGGTACTTGAGGCCAAGCTCCTTGGCAAAGCCGACGCACAGGTCGCTGATTCTCTTCGTATTTCCGCTGCCGTGAGGAACGGAGCAGAGCTGTTCGAAATAGTAGAATACCTTTTCAGGTTTGATACCGGATAATGCAGCCATGATACCCTCCCATAGCGATTAGTTGATCTGCTTGCGGCGGCTCAAGTTCATCGTGCCGTCCTGCATGTCCTGAATGCTCTCAAGGCTCTTGCCCGTGCCCACTGCCACGCACTGGATGGCGTTCTCCGCGACCGTTGCATGGATACCGGTGCGCGCCGTGATAAGCTGGTCAAAGCCGCGCACCAGACTGCCGCCGCCGGTCATGACGATGCCGTTGTTGGAAATATCGGCGACCAGCTCGGGCGGGGTCTTTTCGAGCACCAGGTGGACTTCCTCCATGATGCGCTCGACGGGCTCTTCAAAGGCCTCGAGCATTTCGGCGGAGGAAACGGTGATCAGCTCCGGCAGCCCCGTAATGAGGCTTCTGCCCTTGACCTCCATGGTCATTTCCTCCTCGGGCGGGAAAACGCAGCCGATCTGCATCTTCATCTGCTCGGCCGTGCGCTCGCCGACGAGCAGGTTGTGCTTGCGGCGCATATACTTGATGACGGCCTCGTTGAACTGGTCGCCCGCGATCTTGATGGAGGACGACTCGACAACGCCGGAGAGGGAGATGACCGCGATGTCGGACGTACCGCCGCCGATGTCGATGATCATGTGGCCCTCGGGCTGGGTGATGTCGATGCCCGCGCCGATGGCGGCGGCGACAGGCTCTTCAATGAGGTAGACGCGGCGCGCGCCGGCCTGAATGCCCGCGTCGATGACCGCGCGCTCCTCGACCTCGGTGATGCCGGAGGGAACGCAGATGATGATGCGCGGCTTGAAGAGCTGGAAGCCGATGACCTTGTGCAAAAACTCCTTGATCATGCGCTCGGTGACCTCGTAATCGGAGATCACACCCTCGCGCAGGGGGCGAATGGCGATGATGTTGCCGGGGGTGCGGCCGAGCATGGCCTGCGCGTCCGCGCCGACCTTCAGGAGCTTGCCGGTATTCTTGTCGAGCGCAACGACCGAGGGTTCGTTGAGCACAATGCCTTTATCCTTAATGTAGATCAGCACCGACGCGGTGCCAAGATCCATGCCGATGTCTTTGGTAAAAGAAAACATAGCGTGTTACCTCTTATTTTCTGAAAACTAAAATGAGCAAAGCTCATACTTTCCCATAATGGTTTCATTATAGCGGCTCGAAATAGAGTTTGCAATAGCATTGTGTACGATTTTCTGCACGGTATCAGGGAAAAATAAGGAAAAAGGGAGCTCAGCGCCGCAGACTTTCGCGTCCGCAGACGCGAAACGTCAGTCTTCGTCCGCGGAAGCCAGGGTCGCGCAGATGACGCTCTCCGCACCTGCTGCGCGTAAAACGCGCGCGGCTTCGCGCAGCGTAGCGCCCGTGGTGAGAATATCGTCGATGAGCAGAATGCGCGCGCCCTTGATCTTCTCCTCGTTCACGGCGGCGTAAACACCGGAGACGTTCTTCTGCCGCTCCTCGCGCGAGGAGAGTGAGGACTGCGCGGGGTTGTCCCTCGTCTTTTGCAAAAGCGCCGCGGGCGCGGTGTCCCAGTGGCGGCAGGTCTCGCGCGCAAGAAGGTACGACTGGTCGTAGCCGCGCTCCCGTCTGCGCTTTTTCGACACGGGAACAAACGTCACAAGGTCGAACTGCCCGCCAAAATGCTCGGCCACGCTCTGCGCGAGAATGTCGCCAAAGCCCGTGCAGCGGCTCTGGCTTTCATGGAACTTGTAGGCAAGCAGAGCCTCGCGCACAACGCCCTCGTACCGGAGCGGGGCGAGGCACGCGCCGATCTCCGCGCGCTCGTGAAACGGCGTTTTGCAGTAGGGAAGCGTTTTTTCACAATCGGAACACACGCCGCGCACGCCGACTTTTCCACAGAAGGCGCAGTGCGGCGGGAAGAGCAGGGCGGCCAGCGAATCCAAAAGTCGCATTTACTCTCCCCCTTTCTTCATCTTCCATTTCAGGCCGCTGTAACGGCGGCTGCGGCGGTCGTTCTCCGCCATTTTGTTGATGGCGGAATCGTCGCCGACGATGACGAGCAGCTCGCGCGCGCGGGTGATGGCGGTATATAAGACACCGCGCACCATCAGCGACGGCGCGCATGGCGCGCCGACGAAGATGACGCCGCGGTATTCGCTGCCCTGCGCTTTATGTACGGTCATGGCGTAGGCCATGTCAAGCTCCGCGAGCATATCGGCGGTGTAGACGGCGGTGCGGTCGTCGAAGACAATCTCTAAAAGCTCGCCGCTTGGGTCGATCTTTGCGATGTGTCCCACGTCGCCGTTGAAGATGCCCGTGCCCGCCGTGCCATCCGTCTTCTGCCAGACAACGTCATAGTCGTTGCGCGTCTGCATGACGCGGTCGCCCTCGCGGAAGGTGAGCTCGCCGAAGCGGCGCTCCTGTTTGCCGGGTTTCGGCGGGTTCAGCGCCGCCTGCAAGGCAAAGTTCAACGACCTTGTACCCGCGTCGCCGCGGCGGGTGGGCGTCAAGACCTGCAATTCCTCCGCGGGAATGCCCATCTTGTCGGGCAGCCGCGTTTTGCACAGCTCCACCACCGTTTCGACGAGCCGCACGCTGTCGCGCCGGGGAAGGAAGAAAAAGTCGTTCGCGGCAGCGTTTTTGAGCTGCGGCGGCATGCCGGTGTTGACAAGGTGCGCGTTGCGCACGATCATCGACTGCCCGGCCTGGCGGAAAATATCGCGCAGGGCGACGGTCGCAACGCGGCCGCTGCGAATGAGGTCGGAAAAAACGTTGCCCGCGCCCACGCTCGGCAGCTGGTCGGGGTCGCCGACCAGAACGAGGCGGCAGCCCGGGCGCAGCGCTGCAAGCAGCGCGCGCATAAGGGCGAGGTCGACCATGGACGTCTCGTCCACGATAAGCGCGTCCGCCTCGAGGGGTTCCTTTTCCCCCTTGGTGAAGGTGACCTCGCCGGTCTGGTCGTTCCATGTCATGCCGAGCATACGGTGAATGGTCTGCGCCTCGCGCGAACACAGCTCGCCCATGCGCTTGGCGGCGCGGCCCGTGGGCGCGGCAAGCAGGACGGAAAGTCCCATGCGCTCAAAGAGCGCGACGATGGCGCGCACGCTCGTCGTCTTGCCCGTGCCGGGGCCGCCGGTGAGCAGCAGCAGCTCTTCCTTCGCCGCAAGCTCAACGGCCTGACGCTGGAGCGGCGCGTACTGCACGCCCTGCTCGCGCTCGATCTCTGAGATGACGCGCTCCACGCCGCGCAGCGCGTCGGGCTTGTCCGCAAGCATCGCCGAAATGCGCGTGACGACATAGCTTTCGTCCTCCCAGGACGCACGAAGATAACAGGCCGTGACGTTTGCCACCGGCTCCTGCACGATGCGTTTGCGCTCGATGAGATCATCGAGGCTCTTTTCCGCCGCGTCGACATCGCAGTCCAAAAGCTGGACGGTCGCGGCAAGGAGCTTTTCGCGCGGGAGAAAAACGTGCCCGCCCGCCTCGCGGTTGTGGGAAAGCTCAAAGGTTAGTCCTGCCTCGGTGCGCAGCGCATCGTCGCCGCCGAAGCCCATGGAGAGCGCGATCTCGTCGCAGACGGAAAAGTCCACGCCGAACGCGCTGTCGGAGAGGAGATAGGGGTTGCGCTCGAGCGCGGCCATCGCGTTTGCGCCGAAGCGCCGGTAGAGCGGCACGCTGAGCGCGGCGGGCAGGTCGTAATGGGCAAGAAACTCCATCACGCGCCGCAGCCCCATCTGCTCGTTGAAGGCATTTGAAATTTCCTGCGCGCGCTTGCTCGTCATGCCCTTGATGGCCGTGAGCTTTTCCGGCTCGGATTCGAGCACGCGCAGCGTCTCTTCGCCAAAGCGCGCGACGAGCTTTTCCGCCGTGGCGGGGCCGACGCCGCGCACCACGCCCGAGGCAAGGTAGTTTAAGATCTCCGTCTCGTTCGAGGGCAGATACCGCTCGACCTCGAGCGCGGAAAACTGCTCGCCGTACTGCGGGTGGGAGGAAAACGTGCCCGTCGCCGTCAAGTTTTCGCCGGGCGCGGCGCAGGGGACGCAGCCGACGAGCGTCAAAAGCTCGCCGTCGTCCGTCACAAGGCGCAGCACGGCATAGCCGTTTTCCTCATTCTGGAAAACGACGGACAAGACCGTGCCGATGATCGTCGTTTCTTCTCCCATGTCTGCCTCCTCAAGTGAAAAAATCGGTCAAGTCCTCTTTTTTGCAGAGGTAGACCTCGTATTCGCTGCGGCACAAAAGCTCCGCCACGTTTCTCGGCTCTTCCGAAAGGCCGCAGTCCACGATCACAACGCGCGAAAAGCCGCCCTCTTCGTAGCGCGAGCGCAAAAGCGCGCGCACCGTGTATTCAAGCGCCCGCCCGTCCCCGCAGGCCTCGACGACCGCCGTGGCGGGCAGCGTATCGCGCCGCCGCGGATGCACGATAGCCGAGAGAAAAAGGAAGATGAGCGTTGTCAGTCCTATGGCGGCGAGCGCCGCCACAACGCCGTCCTGCAAAAGCCGCATTTCTCGATCACCTCGCGCCATTCTACGGCGCGGACGGGCAAAGGGTGCAAAGGATCAGAGCATTTTTTTAAGATACTGCCCCGTGTAGGACTGCTCGCATGCGGCGACCTCCTCGGGCGTGCCGGAAATGACGAGCGTACCGCCGCCGCTGCCCCCCTCGGGGCCGAGGTCGAGGAGGAAGTCCGCGCACTTGATGACATCTAAGTTGTGCTCGATGACGAGCACGGTGTTGCCCGCGTCGACAAGGCGCTGCAAGACCTCAAGGAGCTTTTTCACATCGTCCGTATGAAGACCCGTGGTCGGCTCGTCGAGGATATAGATGGTGCGCCCCGTGGAGCGCTTAGAAAGCTCGGTCGCAAGCTTGACGCGCTGCGCCTCGCCGCCGGAGAGCGTCGTAGACGACTGGCCGAGGCGGATATAGCCGAGGCCGACCTCGCTGAGCGTGCGGAGCTTCGCTTCGAGCTTTGGAAGGTCGCGGAAGAATTCGAGTGCTTCCTCCACGGTCATTTCCAGCACGTCCGCGATGCTCTTGCCCTTGTAGTGAACCTCGAGCGTTTCGCGGTTGTAGCGCTTGCCCTTGCAGACCTCGCAGGGCACGTAGATATCGGGCAGGAAGTGCATCTCGATCTTGAGCTGACCGTCGCCCGAGCAGGCCTCGCACCGGCCGCCGCGGACATTGAAGCTGAAGCGGCCTGCGCTGTAGCCGCGCGCCTTCGCGTCCGGGGTCGAGGCGAAGAGGTCGCGGATGTCGTTGAAGAGATTCGTATAGGTCGCGGGGTTGGAGCGCGGCGTGCGGCCGATGGGGCTCTGGTCGATGCAGATGACCTTGTCGAGGAACTCTTCGCCCTCGATGGCGCGGCATCTGCCCGGGTGCACCTTCATGCGGTTTAAGTCCGCGCCGAGCTTTTTGTAGATGATCTCGTTGACGAGCGACGATTTGCCGCTGCCGGACACGCCCGTGACGCACGTGAACATGCCGAGCGGGATCGAGACGTCGAGGTTTTTGAGGTTATTTTCCTGCGCGCCGCACACGGTGAGGAAATTGCCGTTTCCTGTTCTGCGCGCCTTCGGCACTTCGATCTTCTTTTTGCCGCTCAGATACTGGCCCGTCAGGGAATTCGGGTTCGCCATGACCTCTGCCGGCGTGCCGCAGGCCACGACCTGACCGCCGTGCGCGCCCGCGCCGGGGCCGATGTCGATGAGGTAGTCCGCCGCGCGCATCGTGTCCTCGTCGTGCTCGACGACAATGAGCGTGTTGCCGAGGTCGCGCAGGCGCTTGAGCGTTGCAAGGAGTTTGTCGTTGTCGCGCTGGTGCAGTCCGATAGACGGCTCGTCGAGGATATAGAGCACCCCGGCGAGAGAGCTTCCGATCTGTGTTGCAAGACGTATACGCTGTGCTTCACCGCCCGAGAGCGTGCCGCTCTTGCGCGAAAGCGTGAGATAATCGAGTCCCACGGATATGAGGAATCCGAGACGCGCGCGAAGCTCCTTGAGTATCTCGCGTGCAACCTCGGTCTCCGCCTCGGAAAAGCGGAGATTCTCTATAAATTCCTTCGATTTCGTCACGGGGAGAGCGCAGAGCGCGCTGATCGTCATATCGCCGACCGTGACCGCGCGCGCCGTCCGGCTGAGACGGCTTCCGCCGCACTCGGGGCAGTCGCTTTCCTCGAGAAACTGTTCGTAATATTCGGCGTCGCTGCCGTTCTGCTCCATCCGCTCCTCTATGGTGGGAATTATCCCCTTATAGAGCACGCGCTGCGGACGCGGCGGTCCCGAGAAGCTCCGACGGATATCGTACACCTCGTCGCCCGTACCGTAAAGCAGCGCTTTTTTCGCCTCCGGCGAAAAATCCTCGAGAGGCGTATCCATGGTAAATCCGTGGCGTTCGCCGACGGCGGCGACGAGCGGTCCGCCGAAGGGGAAATGCCGGCCGTGGCCGCGGCGGCACCGGGCGGTGCGGCGTCTCCGGATGCGAGATGACGCGGCCATGTGCCTGACATGCAATCCATACTGCGGCCGCTGTCATCCGCCGCGCAAGCGTCGGCCTGCGCGCTGCACTGCATGCGGGCGCACCATGCTGCACGAGCTTCCGCGCAGCGCGCAATTTGCGCCTAAAGGCAAAACGCCTCTTATTCCAGGTCTTGCACGAATGGCGAAAGCGAATTCCTAAAGCCCGTGCAATAGCGCATGCGGCATCGTCAAGCAAATCCGCCGAAGAAACCTGACCATTGGTCACCGTGATTACCGAGAAGCCCATCGCTTGCAACGCGTTGCGTCGCTCGGCATCGCTCGAGATGCCAGCCGCGGAAGTATGGAACGCATCGCTATCGTATTCGACATCGAGGCGGGCGCTCTGCCAAAACAGGTCGAGCACGAAGAACTTTCGAGGCGTGCACTTGCGACCCTCGCCAACCACATCAACCCGATAGTTCATCATCGGCAGCGGCAAGCCGTAACCACCCAACGTTTGCTTGGCGCAGAGCAGAGCGACAAGCTCCGACTCGGCGGGCGATGCCGATTTATCGACCGAAAAACTGAGCGCTTTTTTCGCTTTCGCATTTCCAGGATACGATACGGCCGAAGACGCAAACGACAAAAGAGACGCAACGCTTGAAACGGGTTTCGCAGAGACGAAATCAGAGCCATCGGGCTTCATTGAATACAACCCGCACAGTTCGCACGCAACAAGCGCAAGAGCTTCTACCGATAAGGAGCGAGCAAGCTGGAGAAACAGTGCCTCCGGCGACAGCACGAACGTCTTTTCGTCGATGCGCATCGCTTTTCCCGCGAAACA
>ERZ857882.340-NODE-340-length-58812-cov-5.519649_pt1 | contig 58812 bp, 54 predicted proteins | sample MGYA00519697_ERZ857882 | MGnify/ENA primary metagenome ERZ857882 (study PRJEB31778, sample SAMEA3449373) | human gut metagenome | biome: human gut; feature: human-associated habitat; material: faeces | place: United Kingdom | collected 2010/2012 ...
CCTGCGCAATGCTCGTGCGCGAACCGACGGGGCGGTTCGCATCGTTACTTTTTTGGCAGTCTGTCCATCACAGGGCTTTGTTCAGCCACGAACCGTGCGGCCATCAATCGAGCAATGCGTCGCAGGGGTCCAAATAGGGTTCCAGATGGCCGGAACGGATACATTCGTCATGCGTCATCGCATAAAATGCCAAGTCCCCCCTGTCCCACGTCGGGTCGGCGTATGCCCATGCGCCGTTCAGCCACAGCCGGTTCCACTCGTGTTCGCCGTCGGCAATGCCGTCCGAATCCAGGTCCACGCTGCCGCCGACCAGATAGCAGGGAATGCCCGCCTGTGTGAGCAACAGCTGATACAGCTCCGCATATGTTTGACAATACGCGCTTCCCGTTGTCACCGCGTCGTAAACCGTCAGCCGCATGTCGAGCACATACCGCAAATTTTCCACCACCCACAAAAACAGCGCTTCGGCCCATTCCTCCGGAGACGCGCCCGCGCGGCATTGTGACAAGGCTTCATTGATGCGTTCCGAAAACGCGCCGATCAAGGCAAGATGCGTCTCCCGCCCATACACATAGCGAATCGTGAGACAGCCCGTATCGTCTGTATATTCAAACGGCCCCTCCCCCTCAAAGAACTTCACATCATACAACAGCATTTTAGGCGCATACAGCGCGTGAATCGTGCGCTCTACGCGCGCAAAATCCGTTCTGCCGGACAGCTGCACGCTCGTTTCCCCCGCCTCGATGGCCGCAATCACCGCATAATAATCGCAAAGCGCATCGCCAAGGAACGCCTTCGCATACTCCGGTAGGCGCAGCGGATCATAGACCGGCCGCTCGCGCAGCACGGGACCCGCCGTAACGTCGGTTTGAACATCGGGCGCGGGTTCCGGCGTCATGACGGTTTCCAACTCCACCACGCGCTGTGGGGCGGCTGTCGTCGGCGTCGGGGGCCGTCTCTGCGCAGGGGCAGCGCAGCCGCACGCAGCCGGCAGCAAAACCGCGAGCAGCGCGCACAAGGGGCGCAGCTTTTGCTTTCTCATGACAGGCATACCCGATAGGCCGTCGGCAACGCGTGTACCGCCTCATCCATCCATATCCATCCCGCCGGCAGAACCGGCAAATCCACCTCCACCGCACAGACGTGCATCCGCCATTCGACATGGGTAAAGATATGCCGCTGCTCATACAGCCGCCACTCGCCGAGCGGCCGCGCGCCCCACGCATCCAACTGCCGCGCCATCGCATCGGCATCCAGTGTGCCCGCCGCATCCGGGAGCTGCCAGAGCGAGGCCAACAGGCCCGTAGCCGGCCGTTGGAACCCGGCGACCGCATGGCCGGATCGCAGCACAAACACCGTTTTCTCCTCGATGCGCCGCGCCTTTTTCCCGCGCTTGACCGGCAGCGCGGCGGCGGTTCCCGACGCGTGCGCAAGGCAATGCTCCCGGATCGGGCAGGCCGCGCAATGCGGAAGCCCGTTTGGCACACAGACCGTTGCGCCAAGCTCCATCAACGCCTGATTGAATGCGCCCGGCTCGTCCTTTGGCATGGAAAAAAGCAGCGTTTCGCGCACCCGCCGTTTGACAGCGGCGTCCAGAATATCGGAAGGGTCGTTCCTGAGGCGCGCCATCACGCGCAGTACATTCCCATCCACCGCGGGCACGGCAATGCCGTAGGCAATCGAGGCAATCGCTCCAGCGGTGTACTCGCCGACGCCGGGCAGCGACAGCAGTGCATCATAATCCTCCGGCAATCGGCCGTCAAACGCAGCGACGACCCGTTGGGCGGCGAGATGCAGATTTCGCGCACGGCTGTAATATCCAAGCCCCTCCCACAGTTTCAGCAAGCGCTGTTCATCGACATCCGCAAGCGCCCGCACATCCGGCAGAGCGTCCAAAAAGCGCGTGTAATAGCCGCGCACAGCCTCCACGCGCGTCTGCTGCAGCATGATTTCGCTGACCCATATGCGATAGGCGTCCTTCGTTTGCCGCCACGGCAGCGCACGCGCGTGATCGCGATACCACGCCAGCATCCGTTCCATCCAAGTTTCCATGGAAACAGTATACCACAAACCGCAAATCCATGGTATAATGGATGCAATTTGCAGGGAAGAAGATGACGAAAACCATGGAACTGACAAGCATTCGTGAACAGGCGGCTGAGGCCGCCCGTCTATTGATACAGGCGGCCGCGCCCAAGGGCGGCGAACTCTGCGTAATCGGCTGCTCAACCAGCGAAGTCGTGGGAGAACGCATTGGTTCCGCCTCCAACGCAGACGTTGCCAAGGCCATTATGGCCGGCCTGCTTCCCGTGCTGCGCGAGGCCGGGGTGTATGTCGCCGTGCAGGGCTGCGAGCACATCAACCGCTCGCTCTGCGTGGAGCGCGACTGCATGGAGCGGTATCACCTCGCTGAGGTATGGGTGGAGCCGTGGCTGCATGCCGGCGGTGCGTTCTGCACCGAAGCGGCGGAGCGTTTTACCGACCATGTGATGGTCGAGGATCTGCGCGGGCAGGCCACGCTCGGCATCGACATCGGCGGCACGCTCATCGGCATGCATATGCGTCCGGTCGTCGTGCCGGTTCATGCTGCCCTTCGACAGATTGGGAGCGCGGTTTTGATCCTCGCAAAGTCACGTCCGCGTTACGTTGGCGGCCCTCGCGCGCACTATCCGTCGCAGGCCGCGCCCCGCTGAGGCACAAATGCCCGAAAACTGATTGCAAAATTATGAATTTTTTGCCGAATACATACTATTTTTGGCATTTACTCATAATTATGTTTGCAATCTTCCGGCAACATGATCTATAATATACATGGTATCCGCGATTCGGGTCTGTGGTTGTAAATCGATGCCAGTCGCAGGCAAAACGATCCACGTAAGCGAACGAAATAGTCCGTGAGCATGGTGCGGCTTAGACGTTAGTCCAACCGGTGTGTTTCTCATACCGAGAGAGGCAGTAGTGGGGAGCGACATGCTTAGTAGCGAACCCTCCAGTTGGCGGGTGTGGGGTCAAAGACCAGGTCAGCCGAAAAACGGGTGCCAAAAACCAATTTTTGAAGGGGAAAGAAAACAACATGTTCGAGGACAAGATTCTGGTTTGCAAGGATTGTGGCGCGCAGTTTACGTTCACCGCAGGTGAGCAGGAGTTCTACGCAGAGAAAGGTTTCCAGAACGAACCCGTTCGCTGCAAGGCTTGCCGTTCCAACCGCAAGACCCAGCGCACAGGCGGAGAGCGCGAAATGTACGATGCGATCTGCGCAGAGTGCGGTGCTCCCACCAAAATCCCGTTCGTTCCGCGCAACGACAGACCGATCTACTGCAGCAACTGCTTCCAGAACCACAAGCGCTAACACCTGTCTCTTGTCTTGGCCGGCCGTTTCGGCGGGCAATTCATGGAGAAACCCATCCCGATCACAGCATACCGGCAGTCAATCGACTGCCGGTATTTTGATATTTACTTCGATATACGCTTTCTCGTCTGCCGAACGGAAGCATGCGTTTTGCTTTGACGCAATCTGCCGCACGATCTCTGGTCGAGGAATGCTGCGCTATCATTTTGCGAATCGCAGCCTGCACTCCACCGCGAAAAGATTGAAAGATCCCGTGCGTGTCGGCATGGATCACAGCTTCCAAACTGCGCATCGACGCGCTCGGCGCAATCGCTTCGAGCCCTCCCCTTTGCTTCCGGTCTGCGCTGCCATCAATGCTCGGCGCGCTTTGCGTCCTCGCTGGTCTGGTGCACGGTGCCGTGCGGATGATGCGGCGGCGCATACACGGAGGATAGCTTCAGCGGGCCGTCGCCGGTGTTGACAATGTTGTGCCAAGTGTTGCAGGGGACGAACAGGGCGTCGCCGGCGAACAGGCACCAGTGCGTCTCCAGCCGGGCGCGGCAGCAACCCAGCTCGACCATGCACTGCCCCTCCTCCACGCGAATGAATTGATCGGTCTCCGGATGCACCTCAAGACCGATTTCACCGCACGGCGGAATACACATGAGTGTCATCTGCAAATGGCAGCCGGTCCACAGCGCTGTACGAAACGCTGCGTTCTGCCTTGCGGTTCTGCAAATCGGGACGGCGAACGGCGCCGGTCCACGGTCAAATGTCAGACTGCGTGATAAATTATTGCGCATACCATTCTTCCTTTCAGCAGCGGTTATGTCATGCTTTATACTATGCTGCATTCAGCTCACCGCGTTCTTTCTCCAAAGCGGTACGAACATTTTGTTATGCGCTATCGCAGGGATTCGTTGTCTTTGACCAAAAGTAAAAAAGAAGCGTCCTTAAGAACGCTCCAGATTTTGCATTTTGCTCTATTGCTCAGTGAGCGGCCGTCCCTTCATGAAATGCTTCCGAAAGAAACGCCGCAACCGCGGTTACGCCGCGCTCGATGAGTTCCCTGCCCTTTTCGGCGGAGGCCGCTGTGGTGTCGCCCCACGCGCCGCCTTGGCAATAGGCACGGAAATTGCTGTACGTCCGGAACGGCGTTCCGTTCCAGCGACTGACCGCCTCCAGCCCCGGCAGGGGCTTTTCGCATGCCGCCCGTTCCATGCGCATCTGTTCGCCGCACAGCGCCAACGCAATGCTCGTAATCAGCTCGGCGCCATGGCCGCGTCCATTTTGCTGGTCTGCGAGCAGCTCGCCGCCGCGCATGCCCACGGCCGCCCACCAGTCCGCCGTCGCAGCGGCATATCCCTGCGCCGTCAACCGGCGGCACACGGCTGAAGCAGCAAAGCCATTGAGCGAATGCACGTTCAGGAACAGCACCGCGCGCGCACCGCAGGTTTGCAGCAGCGAGGATGCCACGGCGTATATATAGGTCTCCAGTGCATCGGCCGGCACGTGCACCGTACCGTCCATGCCGCAAAACTCAGCGGTGTCCCCATAGGGGATCGCCGGCGCAACGAGACAGCCCGTGCGCCGCGCAATCAAGGGGGCAACAGCCTGCGCCACCGTCAAATCCAGCCCCACCGGCCCGTGCGCGCCCAGAATCTCGATCGACGCCAACGGCAGGATGATTGCGGGCGCTTTGGCCGCGCGCGCTCTGAGATCCGCAGCGGTCAGATTTTGCAGCATGCATTCCTGTTCCATTCGTCCGCTCCCTTCAATCGCGCGGTTTGATCGCGACCGGCTTGCCCGTCATTGCCGATTGTGTCACGGCCAGCGCAACATCCATCGAACGGCAGGCGTCCGGAATATCGCTGCGAACCAGCGTACCCAACCGAATGGCGTCGATGAATTCGTTCCACTCCTCATGGAACGGATGGTGATCGACCGAACCGGAGTTGGGCTCGATCATGGGCAATTCGACCCAATCGCTCTGCTGCGGGAACAACGATTTGGAATAAAGCTTGCCGTTGCGGATCGCGCCGCCGGTGCCGAGCAAATCGATATTGAACTGGTAGGGGAACGCCAGTCCATCCAGCGAGGCCGACATGCGGCCCACGCTGCCGTTGCAGAAGCGCACCGATGCGGAGATCGTCGTATCAAAGTCAAAATCAGGCCGACCAGGACTTGCAAACGCGCACACCTCCGCCACCTCGCCGTTGAGATAGCGCGCAGCGTCCGCCGCGTGACAGCCGCCCGTGATCATCGCGCCGCCCGCAAATTCGCGCTTACGAATCCAGGGATAGCTTGAGAAAGTGGGCTTGATGCCGTGCCAGTAATCCGTACCGGCGTAATACACGTCCCCGATCGCGCCGGATTTCACCAGTTGTTTGAGGTTTGCCACGAGCGGCACCCAGCGAATCAGGAAACTGACCACCGTTTTTTTATCGGTTTTCACCGCAGCGTGATACAGCGCGTCCGTTTCCTCGGGCGTAATGCCGACCGGCTTTTCCAAAACAAGGTGTTTGCCGGCGCTAAGCGCGAGAAGGCTCTCGTTCGCGTGCAGATAGTTGGGCATGCACTCGACCACGATCTCGACGGCCTCGTTATCCAACATGTCTTCATAACGGTCGTATGCCTTCGCGCCGGGCGCGACCCGCTCGATCAGCGCCTGCGCCTTCTCGACAGAGCGACCGCAGACCGCCGCCACATAGACATACGGATTATCCCGGATTGCCTCTGCGTGCTGCACGGCGACCTGACCGGTCCCGCGGATGCCAACACCTAGCAACCCCTCTCGAAACTGTGCCATATTATTTCACCTCAAGCATGTTGTAGATATCGAGGGAATATCTGCTGAACTCCGGCAGCAGCTTTTGTTCCAGCGTTCTGGGGCGCGGCAGATCGATCTCAACCGCGCCGACCATGCGGGACGGGCGCGCGGAGAGCACCACAACGCGGTCGGACAGGAACACGGCCTCGTTGATCTCATGCGTAACAAACAGAACCGTTTTCTTCGCCTCGGCCCAGATGCGCAGCAGCTCAAAATTCATCTTCTCGCGCGTGATCGCATCCAAAGCGCCGAAGGGTTCGTCCATCAGGATGAGCTTCGGATCGTGGATCAATGCACGCGCAATCGAAACGCGCTGCTGCATGCCGCCCGACAGCTCATTGGGATAGCAGCGCTCAAAGCCCTTCAGGCCGACGAGCTCCAGCAATTCCATGGCGCGGGAGACATACTTCTTCCGGTCTAGCTTCAAAATTTCAATGGGCAGCAGGACATTATCGATCACCCTGCGCCAATCGAGCAGCAACGCCTTCTGGAAGACGAAGCCGACCTCCTTCTGCGGATCGAATTCTTCTTTATCAACGATCAACTCGCCGGAGGTCTGTGGCATGAGGCCCGCGATGATGCGCATCAGCGTGGTCTTGCCGCAGCCGGACGGGCCGACAATGCTTACAAATTCCTGAACTCCTACGTCGAAGGACACGCTGCCAAGCGCCTCGAGCTCGCCCTCGCGGGTGGTATAGACCTTTTTCAGGTTACGGATGGACAACAGCGTCTTTTTCTCTTCCATGATGACCGCTCTTTCTATCAGCTTCTGTTTCGTGGATGCTGCGCCGCCGTGCTGCGGCGGCGCAGCGCTTACGGTTGGATTTAGGGAATGTTATTCCATCTCAAAGTTGGTATACGGGGTTTCCGGCAGGAAGCTCGCATCGTAGATTTCTTCCACACCGAAGCTCAGCTCGGTCTGGTAGTTGTTGACCAGATCGTAGGTCTGCTGCATCTTGGCCGGATCAATGTAGCCAATGCCGTTGTCCTTGTAGTTCTGCGTCTTGAGGAACTTGTACTCAATCTGCAAGGATTTGAGCAGGTCGTCCTTGTTGATGGAGTGATACTTGGACAGAATCTCAATGGCTTCTTCGGAGTTGTTCAGCGTGTACTCCCAAGCGCGGTACGTTACATCGAGGAACGTCTTGAGCATTTCGGGATCGTTGGCGATGGTTTCATCGCTGGCGATATAGGAATGCGCATAGCACTGGAAGCCATAGTCCGCCCACAGGAAGTTGCTGAAGCCGCCATCCGGAATGGCGCTCTCAAAGTTCGGATAGCCGGTGAGCAGTTCGAACACGACGTCCGCATTGTGCGAAGCCAGCGCGGAAACCTTGGCCGTGGACTCGATGTTGACAAATTCAACACTATTCGGATCGACGCCGATCATGGCGGCGAATGCCGGCCACATGACCTTATGGCCATCGGTCTCGGGAACCGCGACCGTCTTGCCGACGATGTCCGCCGGGGAGGTCATGCCGCTGTCATCCCAGAAGTACATGGAGTTGGGATGGTTATCAAAGATGATGCCGATGATCTTCGCCTTGGCGTCCTGCGCACGATACTGGAACACGACGGGCGCATCCGCAATGGCGATGTCGGCCGTACCGGCGTCGATGGCCGTCACGGAATAGCCGGAGCCCTGACCGATGATGATGTTGACGTCAAGACCGGCTTCCTTGTACCAGCCCTTATCCAGCGCCACGTAGTACGGGCTGTGGTCGGCGGCGATGGTCCAGTTCAGCAGGAAGTCCACCTTCTTGAGTTCTTTGGGTTCCTCGGGTGCATCCGTGGGATCGGCGGGCTCGGTTGCAGGCGCGTTGGTGGCCTCGGGTGCATCGGTCGGGTCTGCGGGCGCATTTGTCTGTGCGCAGGCCACCAGACTGACGGCCATCGCCAGAACCAGCAGCAGTGACAACAGTTTCTTCATGATCGTTCCTCCTTCATAGTTCTTTGGTTTTGTTTTGTTCTCTCCTGCCGATGCATGCCACAACATCCGCCGCAGCACCGGCGAAGATATTTGAAAACCATGAACGCATCGTTGATTACGCGTCCACGCGCTCCTTCACAAAGTTCCACGGCATCAGCAGGCGCTCAGACAGCGAAACCAACAGATACATGCCCCAGCCGAGCATGCTCATCATGATCAGCGATGCGAACATCGGCGGCGTGTCCATGGTGAGCTGCGCATTGACGATCACATAGCCAAGGCCCTTATCCGAGGCGATCAATTCGCCCACGATCACGCCCATGATGCACAGTGAGCTGCTGATCTTGAAACCGGAGAAGATATAGGGCAGCGCGCCCGGCAGTTGGATTTTGAACAGGATCTGCCAACGGTTTGCGCCCAGATAGCGCACCAGATCGATCAGCTGCCGGTCCTGCGCGTTGAGGCCGGTCACGGTGTTGATGACCATCGGGAAAAAGCTGATCAGGAACGCAATGAGCACGTTGGTCTTGAGTCCGTAACCGATCCAGATCAAAAGAATCGGCGCGATGGCAATCATCGGCAGGGAGCTGATGAAAATGAATGCGGGCATCAGGATGTTCTGCACCGTCTTCGACCAGACGATCAGGATGGCCAGCGCAATGCCGCCGGCGGCGACGACCGCAAAGCTGATGACATACTCTTTGAGCGTGACCAGAATGTTGAGCGCCCAATGATAGTTGGCGTCCGGCTGCGGTACGAACAGGTGGTAGAATGCGCTCGACGGCGTGCAGAGGAACGCCTCCTGCACTTGGAACACGCGCACAAGCACCTCCCAGATGACGAGGAACAGCACGATGGAAATGATGTTCTGCAATCCCTTCATGGACTTTGCGCCATGCTTGGGCAGCAGGCTGCCCTTCTGAACCTTACTCTTCATGGACTATTCCTCCAGTTCCGTTCTGTTCGCCCACGGCATGCACAGATGCTCTGCAACCGAGATCATGCGGAAGAACAGCAAGCCGATGGCCGCCAGCAAAAGCAGGCAGGCAAACATGGTCGCCATGTCGATGTTGGCCTGTGCGGAACGCAGCAGGCGGCCCAGTCCACTCTTGGAGGCAATGAACTCGCCGACAATCGAGCCGGTAACGCACATGGTCGCGCTCGTTTTGATGCCCGCGAACAGATGCGGCAGCGCATTGGGGATGCGGATTTTTGCGAAAATCTGCGCCTTGGTTGCGCCGAGATACCCCACCAGATCCAACAGGTTGTCGTCGATCTCGATGAGCCCCGTCACCGTATTGATGACGACCGGGAAGAACGCGACCAACACCGCAACGAAGATATTCGTTTTAAGGCCATAGCCGAACCAGAGCAGGAACAGCGGCGCAAGCGCGATCTTCGGGATGGAGTTGAGCAGTACGATCACCGGCATGATGAGCTTGTTGAGCGGCTTGGACCATGCGATCAGGAGCGCCAGCAGCACGCCGGCCACCAGCGTGACCAGAAAGCTGAGCAGAATTTCGCTCGCGGTCGTGCCGATGTTGATCCACCAATTGTTCTTCGCGGCCATAGCCGGATCGAACAGACTTTTGAACACCAACAGCGGCGAGGGCAGCACATATTTCTTGATGTGAAAGATTTCAATGGCTCCCTGCCAGATGCCGAGCACAGCCAGTACGCCGACAATCTTCCAAAGAACGGACTTTACGCGCCGGAACGTCTTGGACTTTTTCATGCTTTCTCTCCCTCCGCTTCCGCAGCCTGTCGGATCTCTTCAAGCCGGTACCCAAACCCGGTGCAGCCGAGCGATTCCAGCGAAACGCAGCCGTGATTGCGCTTGTACAGACCGGGATGAATGCGCGCCTCGTCGCGCGAGGCGTCCGGACAGAACTGCATGGAATTGACCTCCACGCCCATGATCGTGCCGGCGTTGGCAGCGAGCAGAACGTGCGGTATGATCGCCAGGCGCGGATTTGTCAAATCCTGCACCATGATGGCCATGCCGTGCTGCCGTGCCCAACAGAGTGAGAGCATCGCGCCGGTCAGCGTTTTGCAGGTCTTGAGCGCGACGCCGTTCCAGCCCAGCGCATAGCCCTGCGCCACGAAGCGCCAGTCGTGCGCGCTCTCATCCATGAGCAGGAGCTTGCGCTCGCTGACCGCGTGCACATCGATGCGATGCTTCTCGAGATCATAGGGAAAGGGCTGCTCGACATACAGGATGCGGTCGAAGATCGCCGGCTCCTCCGCCTTGAGACGGTCGAGCATATCGCATACATACGCCGGTTCTTCCACGGTGCAGTTGAAATCCGTGGTCAGGTTTTCGATATTCTTTTTCAGTGCGATACGACCAACGCGGACAATCCGCTCGTAATCCCAGGCTGCGTCGTTTCCGGTCAGCTTGATCTTGAGGTTTTTCAACCCATCGCGATCGATCCAGTCCTCCAAAAGGACGGGGTACGCATCCCTCGGCTCCTTGCCGGTCAGGTCGTCCACGGTCAGCGGATCCTTGCCGCCGACGAGATGGCACGCGGCGATCGAGGTCGGCGCCTTGCCGCGCGGCACGAGATACTCCTCCGGATACCGGCCCTGAAACTCGGAGCGGTATTCCTCCGTATAATAAGCAGACAAATCCCGATTCATGTACTTGGCGTTGAAGCAGTCGAACACGGGAATTTGGTGGAGCTTTCCATACGCGTCATAGAGCGCCAGATCGAACGCCGAGCAGCACACCAGCGCCGCCAGATACGGCATTTGCTCCGCCTCGGGGCGATTTGCGTTTTCTTTGGTCAGGCATTCGCCAAGCCGCGCCTCGAGAAAATGCGCGCCGATCTCCATCGGATGGCCGACGGTGGTTTCCTGCCGCCATGCCGCGCCCAGCGTCGTGCAAAAGGCGCGCATCCGCTCCACGCGTGTTTTCTGGGACAGCTCGCTCGGCCAGCTCCATGCGGCGGCCAGCGGCGTTTCGCCGTGTCCGCAGGCGGTGCGCCCATCCTCGCCCTGCAGGGTCACGCGCACAAGCACGGTTTCCCCGCCGGTTGACACTTCATGTCCGAATTTGAGCGGCACACGGTTGTCGTACCGAAAAAACGCGGTCGTTACATCCACAATAGCAGCATTCATTCCATTCATGGGCTTACTCCGGTTCTATAATTCTCTGGTGGGGTGTTGAGAAATTTCAGTCGGTATGGATTCCATCCGATCGGTTGTCGACACCATTTTCGTTTACTGTGTACGGTTATGGTAACACGATGCGTTTAATTTGTCAACCACATGGACAAAATATTTCCAGATACAAAAATAATGTGGCCATGTGCCGAAAGTTTACGGCCAAACCGCCTTTTTTCGGTTGTGTGGCTGCAAAAACTTCGATATAATGACAGATATGGAAATGTTGTCAAAACAAATCGAACAGCGAAACCAAAACAATGTTTTACAATGCATCGAGCAGGCCGGGGAAATCTCCCGCGCGGGCGTTGCCAAGCAGTTGGGGCTCAGCCGCACCACGGTATCAAGCGCCGTTGCGCGGCTGCTGGAGGCCGGACTGGTATGTGAAGCCGATCAGGCGGATCCTTCTCAGAGCCGCGGCCGGCCCGGTATCCCGCTGTCGCTGACCACGGACATCTGGTACGCCGCCGGCGCGGCGTTGATCGACAATGAGATGCTGTTTGTCCTGACCGATTTGCGCGGCCGCATTGTAGACCGGTTGGCCGTTCCCGTAGCGGACGGAACGTCGGACTCGTTCCTTCGCGCGCTTTCGGATGGATTTGAGACGATCGTTGCCCGCTGTCCCGGCAAGCTGCTGCCCATGCTCGGCGTCGGCTCGCCCGGTATGATCAACCACGGCCGGATCTTCTGGGCGTCGGATATGGGTTGGGAAAACATTCCCATCTCCGATCATCTCATGGGCGCGCTGGGGCTTCCCTCCACCGTGGTCAACCGCCACTGGGCAAGCTGCCTGAGTGAATACCACTTTGGCGTCGGCAAGGGCATCCAAAGCCTCATCTATGTGGGTATCAGCACCGGTATTGCGGCCTCCATCATCCTTGACGGCAAGCTGTTCACCGGCGCATACCACAACGCAGGCGAAATCGGCCATACGGTTGTGAACCGAAACGGCCCGCGATGCAGCTGCGGCCGGCGCGGCTGTCTGCACGCCATCGCTTCCGAGCTGGCGCTGCGCAAGCATGTCAGCGAATACTATATTGCCCACCCCGGCCCGGCCGCCGTGCCGGATCCGCTGTGGGCGACCGTTCAGACGGGCGACCAGCCCGATATTCATTCCATCTGCCGCGCCGCGGCAGCGGGGCATCCGGTGGCGCTCTCCGAGCTGCAAACCGCAGCGCTGTATCTGGGTCTATCGATCAGTAATCTGACCAGCATGTTCAACCCGCAGTGCGTCATCGTCGGCGGTTCGCTGATCGATCACGGCGGAAAGCTGCTGACCGATCTGATCATCGACAGTGTGCGCGCGCACGGCAGCGCCGACACGCTCGACGCCGTTGAAATACGTCCCTGGTCGCTCGGCCGCTATTCCGGCGCGCTCGGCGCGGCGCGGTTGGTGCTCGATCAAAAGCGCACGTTAGCGACGTCCGGCATGCCGTCGGAGGATGCGCAGGACCCAGCCTAGGCGCGGCTGTATCCCTGGAGGTGCAGCGGCGGCTCCCCGCGCGCCGGGTTTTGTCCCGGTCGTTTTTGGCCGCATGCCGTTCGTACACTGCAATCAAAACAAACACGCCCGTGTTTCCAAGCAATGGGGCGTGTTTTTGTTTGTTTCTGTATTGGTTTTATAAAAACTGCCTATTCGGAGGCGCTGTGGCAGATGCACTCCGGCTTTTATGCCGGTCGTCAGGGGTGGTATCGGGAAGCAGCGCCCTTCCCCGCTCCTTACATTTGATCCAGATACGCCGCACCGATGGTGCCCGCCGTGTTGCCGAGCGCCGCCCTTTCAATCGGCGGTACGCCGATGACGCTGCTGGCAAACACATATCGCGGCGCTTTTTCCCGGATGGGGTCGAGCAAAAAATCGCCGGCGCCGGACAATCCGCCGCCAATGAGCACCATTTCCGGACGAAAGATGCTCACAAATCCCCCAATACCGTTGGCAACATAGTCGGTATACCGGTCGACAACGCGAAGCGCCGTTTCATCGCCCGCTTTTGCGCAGTCGATCACAAGCTTGCCCGTAACCGCGCCCTCTTCGGCTGCTGCCGCATGCAGCGCGGATTCCGGGTGCGCGGCCATTGCATCTCTGGCCTGACGGATCAGCGCAGTCACGGAGGCGTAGGATTCGAGGCAGCCGTTGATGCCGCAGGTACAGGGATAACCCCCCGCAGTCAGCGGCGTATGGCCAAGCTCCGCGCCCATGCCGTCCGCTCCGCAGAACAGCTTTCCGTCAAGGATGACGCCGCCGCCCACGCCCGTGCCAAGCGTCAGCATGATGACATTGCGGCAGCCCTTCGCCGCGCCGGCAATTGCCTCGCCCGCAATGGCGCAATTGGCGTCATTGCCGATATAAACGGGCGCTGGCAGACGCTTTTCCAGTTCTTCGCGCAGCGGCACGTCACGCCAGTTGGTGTTGCCGGAAAACACCAGCCGCCCCGTTCGCGGGCTGATACGGCCCGGCGTGCCGATCCCGACGCAGGGAAAATCCCGCACGCTGCGGCCGGCCTGCTCCGCAACCGTCCCCGCCGCTGCTGCAATGTCTGCCACCACGCGTAAAAACCCGTCCTCCGTCGGCCTGGAGTGTTGGCAAACGATGCGATGGTTTTCATCCACGAGGCCCGCCTTGATGGTGGTTCCGCCCAAATCGATACCAATCCGATACTGCATATCAATCTCCCCCCGCTTTCCGGTTCTTCTGTCATGTCCATGCGCTCGGCCTCCCAGCCGCAGAGCGCCCGATGCGCATATCGTTCCCCGAATCGAACGTCTGCTTCGCTTATCATTCCGGTTCCATGTTTGTTTCCCGGCGGTCCCGGCCGCAGCGCCTTTTCCTATGCAGGGGAGCCGGCCGGACAATCCGTTTGGAAGCGAGCGCTTTCGTTTTTCTCTCATATGGCAAGGCCGCAAGCGACTCGCGTACCGATACGCCAAAGCACCTATTATTTTACAATAAAGTACGGTATGCCGCAACCCGCTCGCCGCAGCATACCGTTCGTTTTTGTTATATGGTCCGGTCTCAGTCCCAGTCGATCAGACCGGACTCCTCGAGATATTCCTCGCTGTAATCGAGGTAATCCTCGGCAAAACGCATGGCGTACATCTTATGCTCCGGAAACGATTCCATCAATGCGGCCTGCACCCGTTCAAACGCCTCGTCGTCATCGTATACGCCGCCGTCGAGCACGCCGCTCTTCTCCATATAGTCCTGCTCCGCCTGCTGTGCTCTCGCAACCATTGCATCGAGATCCACGCCATCGAGCACCAGGAAATCGCCCTGCTCGCGGAATTTGGCCAGGATATAGGCGCGCGCCGCCGCCGCATCGAATACCGCTTCGTTCTGTTCCATCGTTATCTCCTTATTTCAAAAGTTCGCACAGTTCATCCACGCCTCGCTCAAACACCTCGAGCGCCGAGACAATGCTGTTCTTATCGGTCAGATCCACACCCGCGTTCTGCAACAGACGGATCGGATAATCGCTGCCGCCGCTCGAGAGGAACTCGAGATACCGCGGCGTTCCGTTGTTCTCAAGAATGTCCCTCGCAAGAGCCGTGGCCGTGCAGATGCCGGTGGCATACTGGTACACATAGAACGCATTATAAAAATGCGGGATGCGCATCCACTCGCTCGCGATATCCTCGTCCACAACCACGCCGTCATAGTACAGCTCGTTGAGCTTGCGGTAGACGTCGTTCAGGCTCTCGACCGTCAGCGGCTCGCCGTTCTCCGCCATGCGGTGTGCCTTGAGTTCAAACTCGGCAAACATCGTCTGGCGGAAGCAGGTCGTGCGATAGCTCTCGAGCTGCTGGTTGAGCAGGTAGGCGCGCTTGACCCGGTCGGTCTCCTTGCCGAGCAGATACTGCATCATGAGCGTTTCATTGACGGTGGAAGCGACCTCCGCGACCATAATCTTGTAATCGGCTGTCTCGTACGGCTGCTTCTCGTTGGAATGGTACGAGTGCATGGCATGGCCGAGCTCGTGTGCCAGTGTGAACGCATGATCCACATTGTCCTGATGGTTGAGCAGCACGAACGGATGCACGCCATAAACGCCCCATGAGAATGCACCGGAGGTCTTGCCGGCATTCTCATACACATCGATCCAATGGTTGTTGTACGCCTCATTGAGCAGCTCGCCATAGCGCTCTCCCAGCGGCTTGAGCGCCGTCTTCACGAGCGTCTTGGCCTCCTCGTAGTCCATGGGCATGGCGCAGTCCGGCACGATGGGCGTATACAGATCGTACATTTCGAGCTGATCGAGCCCGAGCATGCGCTTGCGCAGCTCCAGATATTTTTGCAGTGCGGGCAGCTTTTCATGCACTGCCTCGATGAGCTGCTCGTACACCGCGACCGGCACGTTGTTACCGTCCAGCGCAGCCTCGAGCGAGCCGGCATATCCACGCGCACGGGCACGGAACACATCCGCCTTGACGGACGCGGCATACGTTGCCGCGATGGTGTTGCGGACGCTGCGATACGTCTTGTACAATCCGCGGAACGCATCGCGGCGCACGCGGCGGTCTGCGCTTTCCAGCAGCAGGCCGTAGGTGCTGTGCGTCAGCTTGATCTCCTTGCCGTTTTCATCCAATACCGTTCCAAAATCCAGATCCACATCGGACAGCATGGTGAACGCATTGTCCGCGCCGCCGAGCGGGTCCTCCGCCATGGCCAGAATGCGCTCCTCCGCGGCGCTGAGCGTGTGCGCGCGCTGCCGGTCGAGATCCTGCAGGAAGAATCGGAAGGACTTGAAGCGCGGCTCCTCCGCCCAGCCAAGCAGCGTTTCCGGGTCAATCGACAGGATTTCCGGCTGGACGAACGATGAGGCCGCCTGCGCGGCGATGATGGCCTGCATGGCCCGGTCGGTCATGCCCTGATATGTGGAATTGCCGTTGTCGGTATCCTTGTGCAGGTGCGCATAGGTATAGATGAGCAGCAGCTGCCGGTCGGCGTCGCTCTGCAGCTTCAGCAGTTCGAGCAGCGTGTCCGCGCTCTCGCCGAGCCGCCCGCGATAGCTCTCAATTCTCTCAATGTTCCTCTGTGCCTCAAGGAGCGCCTGCTCCCAAGCGGCGTCGCTCTCAAAGATATCCGTCAACCGCCACTGGAGCTGCGGATCCATTTCCTGACGGGTTTTTGACATGGTTTTCCTCCTTGAAAATTTTGGTTTATTTTTCTTAATGATAGCACGTTTCTTTCGTCGTGTCACCCCGTGATGCGGGTATTTGCCTGCATTTCGACAAACCATTTTGGATCTTCATAGTAGAGATACCGTTCCCTGCCGCCGATCAGGCAGCGATAGCGCAGACCGGTTCCGCCTGCTTTGAGACTCGCCGCACGGCGCACATCCGTCACGCGGTCGACCGGAAAGCGCCGGCCGTCCTCCCAGATGATACACAGCGGCCTGAGCCCGCCGCCCTCATCGAACCGGGCTTCCACCGCAACATACTGTTTCATGTTTCCTCCTCCGCAATCGTTCGCCGCCAGCCGGCCGGATGGATCGTGTTCTCCTCGCGCGGATTCAGCCCGCCGATATCCGTATCGGTCAGGAAGATCGCCCGACCAATGCTGTGATACCCGAAGCGCCGCCGGATGTCGTCCACCGCCGCCTCGGCGCGGGCCGCGCGGTCGCGCGCCGCCTCATCCTCAAACAGGGAGAGCTGTGACGGCGCATGCGGGCCAAGCAGCTCCGACGTGCCGACAGACAGGCTCCGCACCGGCGTCTGCCAATGATAGTTTGCCCGAAACAGCGCCATGGCAAGCGCGGCAAGCTCCATCGTCAAATTGCTCGGTTTTTCGAGCTTTGCCTGCCGCGTAAAGGAGAACAGTCCGGCGTCGCGCACGGACAGATGCACCGTGCGCGCCCGCTGCCCATTGGCGCGCAGCCGCGCCGCGACCGATTCGCACAGCATGGTGATGGTCAGATATACATCCTGCTCACAGGTCAGGTCGCGCGGCGTTGTGACGCCGTTGCCGATCGACTTTGCCTCCCGCTCCGCATCCATGCGCTCCACCGGTACGCTGTCCCGGCCGTTTGCAAAGTCATGCAGCATCAGCCCGACCTTGCCAAAGTGCGATTTGAGCACCGCCGCGGGCATCCCGGCCAGTTCCCCAATCGTATCCACGCCCATGCGGCGAAGTTTTTCGGTTGTGGCCCTGCCGATATACAGCAAATCGGAGACCGGCAGCGGCCAGACCTTTTCGCGATAATTCTGCGGCGTGATCAGCGTAACGGCGTCGGGTTTTTTCATGTCTGATCCCAGCTTTGCAAACACCTTGTTCGGCGCAACGCCGATCGAAACGGTAATGCCCAATTCGGTTTTAACGCGCAGACGAATTTCATCGGCAATGCGGCGGGCATCGGCAAAATTGTTCGTGATCGCCGTCACATCAATCCAGTTCTCATCGAGGCCGAACGCCTCGACCCGGTCGGAATATTCGGCGTAAATCTCTCTGCCGAGGCGGGAAAAACGCTGGTAGGCCGGAAAATCCGGCTGGACGGTGACGAGCGCCGGGCACTTTTGGCGTGCCTGCCAGATGGCCTCCCCCGTTTTGACGCCGAAGCGCTTGGCCGTCTCGTTCTTGGCAAGAATGATCCCGTGGCGCGCCGCCGGATCGCCCGCGACCGCCACCGGCCTGCCGCGCAGCGCCGGGTCGAGCAGACATGCGACGGAGGCATAAAACCCATTGAAATCCGCGTGCAGAATCCTTCGTTCCATCCCCATGCTCCTCTGTTCTTGTGCGAACATTTGTTCGTATGTCTTTATTATAGCCCATTCACCAAGAAAGTCAATGGGTAATTTTTTACAGTTTTGAAAAGGCGTTGCATGAGGGATTGCTTTTTCCCATACGGTATGCTATGTTTGACCCATGAAGAGAATTGCTTTGTTGTTTCTGTGCGTCGCCTGCCTGTTGTGCGGCTGCCGCCACGGCGGCGGCACATTGAACGTGCACGTGTTTTCCATCGGACAGGCGGACAGCATCCTGCTGACGGACGGCGGCGCGTCGGTGCTCATCGACACCGGAGAAAAGGATGATGGCGGACAGATTGCGGATTCGCTGTCCGCGCTCGGTATCGACCGGATCGACCTGCTGATATTGACCCACTTCGATAAGGATCATATCGGCGGTGCGCCGGAGCTGCTCTCGCGCGTGGCGGTCGATCGCGTGCTGACGCCCGCCTATACGCCGGACAGCAAGCGCTATAAAAAGCTTCTCGAAGCGCTGGATCAGGCCGGGCTCACCGCGCAGCAGCTGACCGCAGATACGTCGCTGTCGGTCGGCGGCATGGCGCTCGACATCTGGACACCCAAAGCGGCCTATGCGGCAAGCGACGCTGCGGAACAGGCGGACACGGACAACGATCAGTCGCTCGTCGTGCGGCTGGCCTTTGGCGATACCCGTCTGCTGTTCCTTGGCGACGCGGAGGATGCGCGCACCGAAGAACTGCTCGGCGGCGGCTATGACCTTGCCTGCGACATTCTCAAAATACCGCATCACGGCCGGTACCATGCGACCAGCGGCGCGCTGCTCGACGCGGCCGTTCCCGCCTATGCGCTCATCACCGATTCCACGAAAAACCCGGCTGAAACCGACCTGATCGCGCTGCTCGACGCACGCGGTATTCAAACGATGCGCACCATGGACGGCGATCTGGTCCTTACCATACAGGGCGGCCGGATCACCGCCGCGATCGATCGCTGAGTGCGGCAGCGGCGGACGCCCGCTGCCCCCGTCGAAAAATCGGGTTTTCTTTGCAAACGGCAGTATCCAAAATCAAGATGCACGGTCGCCTTTTCAAATGATTGCCGGACAGCATCGCCGTATGGATGCGCAGTGCATACCTGCAGCAAAAGGAGTTTGAAGATGGGAAGGAGTTTGGATATGAAAAAATGTTTTGCCTCCCTGCTCTGCCTGATTTTGAGTCTGCCCCTGTTGGGATGTGCCGATGTGCCTCCGGTTGAAGCGACGCCGACGCCCGCGAATGCGGAACCGTCTCCCGCTGCAAGGGATTCTCTGATCACGGTGCATTCCGGGGGGGCCAGCATCGAGCCGTATATGCACTTTTCGTACTCAAGCACATGGATGGGCGACTGTTTTTTAGAGGCTGACGGTACGCCGCTTCAGTGGGAGCTTTCCGAATTGGCCGGGGCGGGCGCACTCCCCACGCTGACTTATGCGGAAGACTTCTCCGTGACATATGCGGAGAACGTGCGCTTTTCACAAATTCTGCTGTTCAGCGATGAAACGACGCAGCTGGATACCCTGTATGATGTGAATGACTTGTCCACGCTGGATGCGGGGTTCTATTATGCCGGCATTGCAATCGATGTGCAGGGAAACCATATCGCCGAGGCCGACGCCTATGAGCACAGCGGATGGGTGTGTGCGTTTATTCTGCGCGTAGAGGAGTGCTTGCCGGACATGCCCGAACTGCGTGGCTGCTTCGACAGCGGCAGCATGGATATCGACGGCGACGGCGTGATCGAGGATTACACGATAGGCTATGGCCCGACGTCAGGGCTGTTCACCTACGGCATACGCGCGTGTGTAAACGGAGAGCCGAAATACTACAACCTATACAACAGTGACGCTTACAGGACGATACGCTTCGAGCAGGCGGCGGATGGCAGCGTTTTCCTGTTGACGGTGGATCAGGCGGGCGGTACAAAGGCGTTCGCCGTCTCCGTTGAAAACGGGAACATCGTATTGACCGGGGAGGACGGCATCGTCGAGGCGTATTGGGGTCCGCAGGGCGCAGGAAAATGACGGTTTTCTCATAGATTGAAACCCGCTGCGCACGAGCGGAGCCGACAGCGCGCTCCCGCTTTGTTCCCATCGTGAAATACAGCGGAAGCGGAGAGGCCCCCTTTGCGGGGGCCGCAGACCATCAAAAAACTCTGTTTTTTGACGGAATTTCTGCTGCGGCAGGGATACACTTGCAGGTTTGACGTTGCAAACCTGCAAGCACGACAGAGCCTGTAGGCTCTGTGTCAAAAGCACCGCAGCCGGCGGCTTCGGCCCGGGATCAGCCCGTCCGCGCGATACGGCTCAGATGATGATGGGCTTTTGCGGCTCGGTCGATGCGATCGGGCCGCCGCCCAGACAGGTTTCCCCATCGTAGAGCACCACCCACTGTCCCGGCGTCACCGCACGCTCCGGCTGTGAGAAGCGGATGTGCGCGCCGTCTCCGCCGCAGCAAACCGTGACGGGCCGATCCGGCTGGCGGTAACGGAATTTTGCCGTGCAATCAAACGTCTTCTTCGGCGGTTCTCCCGCAATCCAGTGCATTTGAGGCGCTTCGAGCGACAGGGAGAACAGCTCCTCGTGCTCGCCCTGCTGCACGATCAGCAGATTGCGCGCCAGATCCTTGCCGATCACGAACCAGCTCTCGCCCGTGCCGTCGGCACGCCCGCCGATGCCCAACCCGCGCCGCTGGCCGAGCGTATAATACATCAGCCCGTCGTGACGGCCGACGATTCTTCCCGTTTCATCGACCGTGTCTCCCGGCTGGGCGGGCAGATACTGCATCAAAAACTTTTTGAAGTTGCGTTCCCCGATAAAGCATACGCCGGTGGAGTCCTTCTTTGCGGCGTTGGAAAAGCCCTGCTCCCGCGCGATACGGCGCACATCCTGCTTTTGCAGTTCTCCGATCGGGAACACCGCGTTTTGGAGCTGCTCCTGCGTCAGACCGGCAAGGAAATAGGTCTGATCCTTGCCGCGATCCGCCGCGCGCAGCAGCTGCGCCATACCGTCCCTGCGGCCGAGCCGGGCATAGTGGCCCGTGGCCAGTCGGGACGCGCCGGTCGTCATCGCAAAATCGAGAAAAGCGCGGAATTTGATCTCGCAGTTGCAGAGCACATCCGGATTTGGCGTGCGCCCCGCCCGGTATTCGGAAAGAAAATAGGAGAAAACGCGCTCGCGGTATTCTCTGGCAAAATTGACCGTATAGTACGGGATGCCAATGGTTTCGGATACGCTTTTGACGTCGGCATAATCCGCTGCCGCCGTACAAACGCCGTCCTCCCCATCCTCCTCCCAGTTTTTCATGAATACGCCGACCACATCATGCCCGTCCCGCTTGAGCAGATAGGCGGCCACCGCGCTGTCTACGCCGCCGGACATGCCGACAACGATGTGTCCCCCCCGCATCGGCTCAAGCCTCGGTGATCGTGCTGACTTCAAACCCGCGGCTCTCGACCGCTTCGCGAAGCGCATCCACCGCGCCGTCGAACCGGACGTCCGCACAGCCGATGGCGCAGTTGTTCACTTGGGCGCCGATGGCGCTCAGGGCCTCCTCAACGCCTCTGACGCAGTGCGCGCAGCCCATGCCCTCAATTTCGATATGATAGGTCTTCATAAAAAACGCCTCCTTTGCTCTATACCATGGATAGTATAGCACAAAGAAGGCGAATTTAGTTTTATGATCTCATCATTTGTTGGGAAATATCGTTAACAACCGCAGGTGCGTACCGTCGAACCGCAGCCACAGCCGCAGTCGTTGTCACGGCCGGTGCCGTTGCAGAAACGGGAAAGCAGCAGAATCCAGATCAAGCTGTCGCAGGTGTTTCCATCATTGTCCAGCAGGAGCAGCAGGATAATGATCCACCACATGCTATTTCCGCCGCAGAAATTGTTCATACAACCCATACGAAACCTCCTCAAAATGTTTTTGTTCCCAACGGCTGCGCGCCGCCGGATACTGTATACTACGCGATTGGCAAAAACCTTGTGCTTGTCCGCCTCCGACCTTGACAAAACGGCATTTCTACCCAATAATATATGGGTGGTAATTTTCAAATGGGCTATGTCCGGTTTTGTTGGAAATTTGAGGAGGGAAAAACAGTTATGGCAGTGGAAAAGACGATGGACAAGATCGTTTCGTTGTGCAAGGGTCGCGGCTTTATCTTTGCAGGCAGCGAAATTTACGGCGGCCTTGCGAACACCTGGGACTATGGCCCGCTCGGCGTAGAGTTTAAGAACAACGTCAAAAAGGCCTGGTGGCGCAAGTTTGTACAGGAAAGCCCGTATAATGTGGGCATGGACGCCGCCATCCTGATGAACCCCGAGACTTGGGTGGCCAGCGGCCATGTGGGCGGCTTTTCCGACCCGCTGATGGACTGCAAGGCCTGCAAAGCCCGCTTCCGCGCCGACCAGCTCATCGAAGCGTATGCCAGCGAGCACGGCATGGACGTGCGCCCGGACGGCTGGTCCAACAAACAGATGGAGCAGTTTATCGTGGACAACGGCATCGTCTGTCCCGAGTGCGGCAAGGCTGAGTTCACCGGCATTCGCCAGTTCAACCTGATGTTCAAAACGTTTCAGGGCGTGACCGAAGATACCGCCTCCGAGCTGTATCTGCGTCCGGAGACCGCGCAGGGCATCTTTGTCAACTTCCGCAATGTGCAGCGCACCACGCGCAGGAAGATCCCGTTCGGCATTGCGCAGATCGGCAAATCCTTCCGCAACGAGATTACGCCCGGCAACTTCACGTTCCGCACCCGCGAATTTGAACAGATGGAGCTGGAGTTCTTCTGCGAGCCCGGCACCGACCTCGAGTGGTATGCCTACTGGAAGGACTACTGTAAGAACTTCCTGCTGTCGCTCGGCATGCAGGAGGAGCACATCAAGCTGCGCGAGCATGAGCAGGCCGAGCTCTCGCACTACAGCAAGGGCACGACGGACATCGAGTTCCTGTTCCCGTTCGGCTGGGGCGAGCTCTGGGGCATTGCAGACCGCACGGACTTTGACCTGAAATCCCATGCCAATCACAGCGGCGAGAACTTCGAGTATCAGGATCCGTTCAATGGCAAGAAGTACGTTCCCTACTGCGTGGAGCCTTCGCTCGGCGCGGATCGCGTAGCGCTCGCCTTCCTGTGCGAGGCCTATGACGAGGAGACGCTCGAGGGCGGCGACACGCGCACGGTGCTGCGTCTGCACGGCGCGCTCGCGCCCTACAAGGCCGCAGTGCTGCCGCTGTCCAAGAAGCTGAGCGAAAAAGCCTCCGAGGTTTATGCGCAGCTCTCCAAGAAGTACATGATCGATTATGACGAGACCGGCTCGATCGGCAAGCGCTATCGCCGCGAGGATGAGATCGGCACGCCGCTTTGCATCACGGTGGATTTTGACACCGAAACCGATGGCTGCGTGACCATCCGCGACCGTGACACCATGGAACAGGTGCGCGTTCCCATTGCAGAAATCGGCGCGCACATTGAGCAGAAGATCGATTTTTGACGACCCGCCATCTGCTCCCGCCGACACACGGCGGGAGCACTTATATTTGAGGAAACGAAATGGATTGGTTCATAGATATCCTTTTGGACGCGCTGATCGACTGTGCAAAGCTGGTGCCGTTTCTGCTGGCCACGCTCTTTTTGATGGAGTATTTGGAGCATCGCGCGGCAGACCGATTCCTGCACGCAGTACAGCGCGCTGGCCGGTTCGGCCCCCTGCTCGGCGCGGGACTCGGCTGCCTGCCGCAGTGCGGCTTTTCCGCCGCATGCGCACAGTTGTTCAACGGCGGTCTGGTTTCCGCCGGTACGCTGGTTGCGGTTTTTCTGTCCACATCGGACGAAGCGGTGCCGATTCTGCTCGGCCATACGGATCAGCTTGGTACGGTCGGCCTGCTGCTGCTCGCAAAGGTCTGCGTCGCGTTGATCGCGGGCTTTACCGTGGACGCGGTGTGGAGCCGCGCCCGCCAGCACGCGGCGTATGCGGCCGTTGCCGGCGAGCATGAATGTGAGTGTGAGCGCGGCGCGTCGGTCGGCCGCATCCTGGTCGAAGCCATCAAGCGCACGCTGTCCATCCTTCTGTTTCTGTTTCTGTTCTCATTGGCGCTCGGCCTGCTGATCGAGTGGATCGGGGAGGAACAGCTTGCCGCCTGCCTGCTGCCCGGCCCGTTCCAGCCGCTGCTTGCGGGATTGTTCGGCTTCATCCCGAACTGCGCCGCCTCGGTGCTGCTGACGCAGTTGTATCTCGACGGCATGATCTCCTTCGGTTCTGCGGTGGCCGGGCTTTGCACGGCGTCCGGCGTAGGCCTGTTGGTGCTGCTTCGCGGCAAGCATCGGCTCAAGACCTATGCAATTCTGCTTGGGAGCGTCTATGCCGCGGCCATTCTGGCAGGGCTCCTGCTGCAATTATTGTAAACCATGCAGATTACAGGTACGATTCAATCCATCATCTACCGCAGCGCCGACACCGGCTGGACGGTGCTGGAGATCGCGGGCGACGAATCCGAACGGGTTTCCGTTGTCGGCGTTCTTCCCCTGTGCAGCGTGGGTGAGCGGGTGGAGCTAACCGGAAATTTCACAACGCATCCGCGCTATGGCCGGCAGTTCAAAGCGCAGTCCTGCACCACGCTTGCGCCCGCAACGCTGCAGGCGATCGAAAGCTACCTCGGCAGCGGCATCATCAAGGGCATCGGTGCATCGACCGCGCGGGCAATCGTCACTCATTTTGGGATGGATACGCTCGACGTCATGGATCATACGCCGGAACGGCTGACGGAGATCGCCGGTATCGGCAAAAAACGCTGCGCAATGATTACGCTCTCCTATCAGGAAAACCGCACGATGCGGGATATACTGCTCGCGCTGGAGCCCTATGGCGTCACGGTCAATCAGGCATGGAAGCTGTACCGCATCTACGGCGCGTCCTGCCTTGCCCGCATTGAAGAGAACCCGTACCAGATCATCGCGGACGTTGACGGCATTGGTTTTATTACGGCCGACCGCATTGCGCAGAAGGTCAACGGTTTTTCGTTCGATTCCCCCGCCCGCCTGCGCGCGGGATTGTTCTATGCGCTGACACAGGCGCGCAGCGAATTCGGCCACACCTATCTGCCGCGGCAATCGCTCATCAGCTATACGCAAAAGCTCCTCGGCGTGCCGGAGGAGCCGCTTGCGGACGCACTGGACGATCTGATCGGCGCGCGCGAGGTCGTCTACCAGATGGTGGACGATGTGGACGGCGTGTTTCTCCCGCGATTGCACCGCATGGAGAATGAAGTTGCGCAAAAGCTGCTCAAGCTCGCGCTGCCGCCGATTGAAAACCCGTTTTTAGAAGCGGCTGCCGCCTCGCCACGGGGCGGTTTACAGCTTGCCCCGCAGCAAGCGGAGGCCGTTCGGCTGGCCATGACGCAGGGCGTACTCGTCATCACGGGCGGCCCCGGCACGGGTAAGACCACCATCATCCGCTGCATTACGGAAATCCTGATGGACATGCAGATGGAGTTCGCGCTCTGTGCGCCAACCGGACGCGCCGCCAAGCGCATGACCGAGGCCACCGGCTGCGAGGCCAAGACGCTGCACCGGCTGCTCGAGTATGTGCCGGGCGAGGGGTTCCAGCGCCATGCCGACAACCCGCTCTTTTTCGATATGATTATTGTCGACGAGGTGTCGATGGTCGACGTTCCGCTGTTCCACGCGCTGCTATGCGCGATTCCGGAGGGAACGCGGCTGATCATGGTTGGCGACAGCGACCAGCTTCCCTCCGTCGGTCCGGGGGATGTGCTGCGAGACATCACCGCGAGCGACGCCGTGCGCGTCGTGCGCCTGACAGAAATTTTCCGGCAGGCACAGCAGAGCCGCATCGTCACCAATGCGCACCGGATCAATGCGGGCAGCATGCCGCTGCTCGAAAGCGATCCGGACTGTGACTTCCGATTTGAGGAGACGCCTTCGCAGGAGCAGGCGCTGCGGCGCGTGCTCGAGCTGTGCGTTCGTCCGGATGCGAGCTTACAGACCGGTGAGCCGCTGCTCGATATGCAGGTGCTTGTCCCGATGAAGAAGGGGCCGCTTGGCGTACACAACCTGAACGTACAGTTGCAGGCCGCGCTCAACCCGCCCGCGCCGGACAAGGCCGAGCACACCTTTGGAGAGATGACGCTGCGGGTTGGGGACAAGGTCATGCAGGTGCAGAACAACTATAAGGTCGAATGGACGCGCCGCGGCGTTGCCGGCACCACGGTAGAGGGGCAGGGTGCGTTCAACGGCGATCTTGGTACGGTCTATCGCATCGACAACACCTCCCGCCGGCTATCCATCCTGTTTGACGACGACCGGCTTGCCCACTACGATTTTACGCAGTCGGACGAGCTTGACCTTGCCTACTGCATCTCGATCCACAAGAGTCAGGGCAGCGAGTTTCCCATTGTCATTCTGCCGCTGTGCGGCGGGCCGCCGGTGCTGCTGACGCGCAACCTGCTGTATACGGCGGTGACGCGCGCGCGCAGGCAGGTGGTCTGTATCGGACGGCGCGATACGATTGCCGCAATGGTGGAGAACAACCGTGCCCAGCGCCGCTACACTGCGCTGAGCGTACGCCTCCGCGAATGGCAGGCGCTTTTATCATGAGCGGCCGTGTGAAGCGGGCGCTTCTGGATGCGCTGTATCCGAACGGCTGCGTTTGCCCATTATGTATGGCGGAGACGCGTCTCGGCAGTGACGGGCTTTGCGGCAGCTGCCGCGCGGCGCTTCGTTACTGTGCCGCCCCGGTCTATGCGGAGCCGCTCGACGGGCTGACGGCCGCCTTCCTATACGCCGATCCCGCGCGGTCGGCGGTTCTGCGGCTCAAGTACGGGAAGGCCACCTATCTTGCGGACTTCTTTGCCGCGCATATCTCCATCCCCGATCACTGGAAGATCGACTGCATGGTTCCCGTACCGCTCCATTGGTTCCGCGCTTTCCGGCGCGGCTATAACCAGAGCGAAATGATCGCACAGGCGCTTTCGGAGCGCGATATAGGGCTTCCCGTTCGTGCCGACCTGCTGCGGCGCATCCGCGCTACGCCATCGCAGACGAATCTGGACGCTGCGGCACGCAAGAAAAATGTACGCGGCGCTTTTGCTGCCGATCCGTCGGTCAAGGGCCTGTCCGTTCTGCTCATCGACGATGTGGTGACTACGCACGCCACGCTGACCGCCTGCGCAGCACAGCTCAAGAAAGCGGGCGCCGTGCGGGTCTACGCCGCCTGTGCCTGTGCTGCCGGTGAGCCGCGCGCCTAAAGGGGCGTTGACGCCAGAACGCAGCGATCCCCAGCGGCGGCCATACCGCATGCACTTGCAAAAACGTCCCGCCATGGCGCATCAAGCGTTGCTTTCCTTGGTCAACCCTCCTCATCGTGGCACTTGTATTTTCGATAGGTCGCCTGTCCGCCGCGGATATGCCGCTCCGCTTTGTTGACGTCCAGCACGCGGCGCACCTGCGCTGCCATGCCGGGGTTGAGCAGAAGCAGCCGCTCGGAGACGTCCTTGTGGACGGTTGACTTGCTGATCTTGAATACGCGCGCTGTGTCGCGGACGGTCGCGCCGTTTTCAATGATATATGCTGCCGATTGAAAGATGCGCTCCTCGATATAATCGTGCAATGCATTGTCCCCCCATCGAACCTTTGCTAAAACGTATGAGGAGAACGGCCGCGATAGTACAAAATAGGGAAAAGGAGGTGCGCTTATGCACCGGATCTATATCGAACGAACGCTTTCCGGCGCAATATTGGACATTGGCGGCGGCGGCGAGGGGATCATCGGCCGGGTCTATGGCCGCCAGGTTACCGCGATCGACCGTCTTGCCGAAGAGCTGGCCGAAGCGCCGGACGGCCCGATCAAGCTCGTGATGGATGCGCGCTCCCTCGCTTTTTGCGACGGCTGCTTTGACCATGCCACCGCATTCTTTGCCTTTCTATTTATGTCCGGCGACGACCACGGCGCGGTCGCGCGCGAGGTGTTTCGCGTTTTGCGGCCGGGCGGCCGCTTCCTGATTTGGGACGCTGCCTTTCACGAGGCAAACCCGTTCCTGGTCGACCTTGCCATTCATGCGGCCGGGCAGACCGTCCGCACCACCTATGGCGTTGTACGGGACGACCGGCAGAGCATAGAGCAGCTCGCCGCCGCCGTCCGGCAGGCCGGCTTTTTGCTTGAGCATACGAGCATCGACGAACCGGCTTTCTTTATGGAGTGGAAAAAGCCGGAACGGGATTGACAAACGGCTCCGAATACGGTTTCTGCGCATCGTTCATGCGCCCTGCATCCCCGTCCTCTGAAAAAATCTTTTCATGCAAAATTGCACCGCATTCCCGTTCGCCTGCGTTTTCAAAAAGCGCAGGCCTTCCTTTTCGCCTGAAACGGCGCATAAATACACCGCGTTGGCAAAAACTACTGGGGAAACCAAATCCATTTGGAAAATGCAAACGTTGGCACGGGAGGAATGGCATTGAAAGCAACCGGAATTGTAAGGCGCATTGATGAACTCGGGCGGGTCGTGATCCCCAAGGAGATACGCCGCACGCTGCGCATCCATGAGGGAAGCCCATTGGAAATCTTTACAGACCATGAGGGCGGCATCATTCTCAAAAAATATTCGCCGGTCGGGGAGCTGGCTGCCTTCGCCGCAGAGTTTGTCAGTACGCTGCATCAGATGTTTGGGCACAGCGCATTGATCTGTGACAAGGACATGGTCGTTGCCTGTGCCGGAAGCTGCAAAAAGGAGCTGTCCGACCAGCCCATTTCCGTTGACGTGGAGCAGGCAATCCTTGCGCGCATGCTGGTGCTGCAGGACACGGAAAGCGGAACGATCCGGCGTCTCACGGAGAAGTGCGACCAGACGCCTGTCGCGCTGCTGCTCGTCCCCATCATTGCCCAGAGCGATGCGATCGGCGCGATCATTCTGTTCTCGTTCGAGCCGCAGGCCGTCATCGGCGAGCCGGAGAGCAAGACCTGCCAGACCATCGCCGCGTTTTTGGCGCGGCAAATGGAGGCATAGCGGCGGCCGCTCCGCCGAGCAAAGCGCACGGTGGGTTTGAATGGTTGCCGTACCCATGGCATATGCCATGAGCGGCTCTTGCAGGAACAGAAAAGCAGCGGGATTCACTTGCATTCCCGCTGCTTTGTTCGTTTTACGGTCGCCGCGTGCCGCCCGTCTATGCGCTCACGCCGGCCTGCCGGATCGCCGCAAGCGGCGTGCCGCCCATCATGAGTCCCATTTTCTCAATGGTTGTCTCGGACGGCGTGACAATGCCCATGATCTGCCCTTCATACATGACCGCAATCCGATCGGAGAGCTTGAGCACCTCCTCCAGCTCGGTCGAAACCAGCAGGACGCCGATACCGTTGTCCCGCTGCTCCATGATCTTTTTGTGGATATACTCGATCGCGCCGACGTCCAGCCCGCGCGTCGGATGCATCGCGATGAGCAGTTCCGGCTGCCGGCTGATTTCACGCGCAACGATGACCTTTTGCTGGTTTCCTCCGGAGAGGTTCTGCGCCAGTTCAAAACGGCCCGGCGTCTTGACGCCAAAATCATCGATCAGCTTTTCGCTGTACGCATCAACGCGCTTCCAGTCCACCATACCGAACGTTCCGAACTCGCGCTTATAATAATCCTGCAAAATGAAGTTTTCGCGCAGCGGCATCGGCATAATCAGGCCGGTCTTTTGGCGATCCTGCGGGATATGCGATACGCCGTGCTTCATGATGTCTCTGGTGCTGCAATGCAGCAAATCCATCTGCCCGTAAACGGCCTTTCCGCTATTGGCGTGCCGCATGCCCGTCAGGCACTCCACCAGCTCGGATTGTCCGTTGCCATCGACGCCAGCAATGCCAAGGATTTCGCCCGCATGTACGGTCAGGTTCACGTCGTCAAGCACGTTTACCTCCGAATCCTTGCGCCGAAGCGTCAGACCCTCGACCGCAAGGATCGGCTCGCCCGCCTGCTGCTGCTTCCGATCCACGCTGAAGTTGACCTCGCGGCCAACCATCAAGCGCGCAAGATCGTTGACGGAGCAATCCTCGATGTTATAGGTGCCGCAGGTGCGCCCCATGCGCAGCACCGTCACGCGGTTGCTGATCTCCTTGACCTCGTTGAGCTTATGGCTGATGAACAGTACCGTGAAACCGCTGTCGGTCAGGCTGTGCACCATGTTGAACAGTTCTTCCGTCTCCTGCGGCGTGAGCACGGCCGTCGGTTCATCGAGGATCAGAATGCGCGCGCCGCGGGAGAGTGCCTTGACGATCTCCACGCGCTGCCGCTGGCCAACCGACAAATCGCCCACCTTGGCAAACGGATCGAGATTCAGATTGTACTTCATAGCGATTTGCTTGATCCGCTCCGCGGCCGTTTTCAAATCGAGCCGCAGGCCGCCCGCATCATGCGCGCCGATGAGACAGTTTTCCACCACGCTCATCGTCGGTACCAGCATGAAATGCTGGTGCACCATGCCGATACCCATTGCCATGGCATCCTTAGCGGAAGCAAACGATACCGGCTTGCCCTCGATCAATATCTCTCCGGCGGTCGGTTTGTACAGACCGCAAAGCACGTTCATGAGCGTACTCTTGCCCGCGCCGTTTTCACCGAGGAGCGTATGCACCTCGCCCTGCTCCACGGTCAGGCAAACATCCGCATTGGCCAGAACGCCCGGGAACTGTTTGTAGATATGCCGCATTTCCAAAATCGTTGCCATATGCCGCACCTCACCCTCTCTTGTACGGCTTTCCAAGCGCGGCCGGCGCCACAGCGCTGCGCGCGAACATGGCCAGCGCGATCACGGTAAGCACGTACGGAATCATCGTCAGGAAATTATACGGGATATTGGATCCGGTCACCATCAGGATATTGGCCAACACGTTGCCGCCCATGAAGATCATGGCGGCGGCCATAATGCCGGTTGGCTTGTAGCGGCCGAAGATCACGGCTGCCAGAGCGATATATCCGCGGCCGGACACCATCTCCTCGGAGAACGAGTTCAGCAGGCCGGTCGATAAAAATGCGCCGCCCATGGCGATGATGGCGCTGCCGACGATCGCAGCAAGATACTGCGTCCTTGCAACATTGATGCCGAGCGTATCGGACACCTTCGGGTTTTCGCCAACGGAGCGCAGGTTGAGGCCGGACTGCGTTCGGAACAGATAGTACGAGATGATGGGCACGAGCAGAAACGCAATGTATACGATGGGCTTCTGCTGGAAGAACGCCTCGCCGATGATCGGAATGTCCTTGAGCAGCGGAATGGCAAGCACGTCGAACGTATCGATGGATGCGTTGTTCGTCGCAACGCCGAATATGATGCGGTACAGCGTTGCCGAAAGTCCGGAGCCGAGCACGTTGATGGCCGCGCCGACAACCGTCTGGTTCGCGCGCAGCGTAACGGTGAGCAGCGCAAACAGCGCGCCGATCAATGCGCCGGAAACGATTGCGCACAGCAGGCCGAGCCACACGTTGCCCAGATAAAAGGAGCCAACGACCGCTACGAGCGTTGCAATCAGCATCGTGCCCTCTGCGCCGATGTTGAGCAGTCCCGCGCGGTTGATGAGCAGCAGGCCAAGTCCCGCCAGTAAAATCGGAGTTGCCATGCGGATATCGGAAGCCAGATAGCTGCCGATCATTTGTACCAAGTCCATCTTCAGCACTCCTTTCCCTCTGCAGTTACATTCTTCTGTTCCATCGCCGCTTTCTTGAGCCGGTGCTCGTTCCAAATCTCCAGCAGCATCTGGCTGGCGACCACGGCAATGATCACCAGCGCCTGCATGACCGCAACGATGGAGTTCGGCACCTTCGCCCGCATCTGCATGCGCGTGCCGCCGGCCCGGAATGCGCCGAACAGCAGCGCGCCGAAGACGATACCGAGCGGCGAGTTCATGCCGATCAGCGCGACGGCGATGCCGTCAAACCCGTAGCCGGGCGAGAACAGCGGGAACAAGCGCCCCTGTACGCCCATGATCTCGCTGGCGCCCGCAAGGCCCGCCAAACCGCCGGCGAGGAACGTAACGAGCAGGATGTTGCGGTCGGTATTGATGCCCGAATAGAGCGCCGCCTGACTGTTCAGGCCGGAAACGCGCACCTCATAGCCCTTCTTGCTGCGCCACAAAAACGCCCAGAACAGGAAAACAAACAACAGCCCGACCACGAACCCCCAGTGTGCTCTGGTGCCCGGCATGATGGGGCCGAACGTCGCCGTGGCAAGCAGCGGGCTGGTTTGGCAGTTGATTCCGGGCGGCTCGATCATCGGGCCGTTGACCATAAACTCAATGAAATTGATGGCAATGGTATTGAGCATCACGGTGGTGATGATCTCCGACGCACCGAAGCGTACCTTCAGCCATCCGGCGAGCAGACACCACAGACCGCCGCCGATAAAACCCGCCGCAATGCACAGCGGTATATGCAGCACGGTGGGTAGATTCTCCAAGTAAATGCCGGCGGCTGCCGCAAACAGCGCGCCCATATACATCTGTCCCTCCATGCCAAGGTTCGTCAGACCGCAGCGGTTTGCCAGCGCATAGCTCATGCCGGTGAACAGCAGCGGCGTCATTTTGACGAGTGTCTCGGCAAAATCGTTTGTGCTGCCGAACGCGCCCTCAAGCAGCGCCGCAAACGCCTTGAGCGGATTGATATCCATGAGCGCAATCAGCACCATGCCAAGAACCAATGCGATGACAATCGCGGAACCGGAAACGATCAGCTGCTGAAGAAAGCGCTCCAGCATCGCCCTCGTCTTTACGGAATCGATTTTCTTCATGCCTACTATTACCTGCTTTCCATTCCTGTGTCCATCCCAAACAACGGGGCGCCGGTTTTCTCACACGGCGCCCCACATCCAGTTCAAATGCGGAACGCAGGGGAATCAATAATCGCCGAGCTTTCCTGCATACAGATCGTCAATGAACGTTTCGATGGCTTCCACTTTCTCTTTGGGAAGCTTCTCGTCCCAGCCATGCCAATCGGACACCAGCGTGCCGTTGTCTCCGAGGTCATAGATAACCATGCCGTTCTGCCAAGTGCCGTTGAGAATGGATTCGAATACATCCACATAGATGGACGGATAGTTGCGCATGACGGACAGCACGATGGCGCCCGGCGCGAGCGAATACTGGTCGCCGTTGAAGCCGAGCGCATACACGCCCTTCTCCTCCGCCGCAAGCAGACAGCCGATCTGCGCGCTGTTTGCGGATGCGGAGATCACATCGTATCCCTGACTGATGTAGGAGAGCGCGATCTCCTTGCCCTTGTCCTGATCGGTCAGCGTGCCGAGATAGTCTGTAGTGGCCAGCGCGTCGGGATTGGTCAGGTGTACGCCCTCCTCAATGCCGGAAACGATATCCGTAATCGCGGGAATATCCTGACCGCCAAGGAACACGACCTTATCCGTTTCCGTCAGGATTCCCATGATGCCGCCGATGACGATGCCCATATTGACCGGGCCGACATAGGCGAGGTTCGGAATGTCCGGGATGTTGATGTTTGCAGCGTCCTCGACCTTGAAGCCGTAGGAGAGGCAGAACATCGTGTTCGGATACTGTTCCGCCAGCTCGGTCACATTGGATTCAAACTGTGAGCCGTGAACGATCACCATGTCATACTCATCGTCACCATACATGCGGATATAGCCGCTCATATCGGAGACGGCGATATTCTCAATGTATTCGAGTTCCGTACCGTATTTTTCCGAGATGGCCTTGACGGATTCGTAGCAGATTTGATTCCAGCCGTTATCCGTGATGACGCCGGAGAGCAAAGCGACAACCTTCATGTCCTTCTCCCCGCCAGCCTGATCGTCCGGGGTCGAGGCGCAGCCGGTCATGGCAAAAACCAGAACCGCTGCCAGCAACAGAGCAAAAACCTTCTTCATGTGTTTACTTCCTCCTTTTGCTTTTCTGCAAACAAACGGATTTGTCCGTTTGCTATCCAACGTCCTCAGACGGTAGGATTTGTAAAGAGCCGCCACCGGAAGCCGCGCATGTGTCCGTTTCTATCCCAGGTAAGACCAAGTAGTTTTTCTGAAAGCCGCCCTGCGGCGCTTTCCCGTTCTGTTCCGTTTTATTGTTTCAATGGGTTTGTTTCTTTGAGATCCTGTTTGTAACGTGATTGTATTTATTAATATAACATACGCATTTCAGAATGTCAAGCGCAATTTATGCTGTTCACATGAATAAAAAAACGGAAGAGCCGGGGCTCCTCCGTTCTGATTGTAATCGGGACGATTCGTTATGCCTCGCCAACGATGGTGAGGCCGGCCTTTTCGATCGCATTGATGATCGGAATATAGCCCGTGCAGCGGCAAAGATTGCCCGCAACCGCTTCGCGAATCTCCTCGCGCGTGGGATGCGGGTTCTTCATGAGCAGCGCATAGGCGCTCATCAGGAAGCCCGGCGTGCAGAAACCGCACTGCACCGCGTCGCCCTCGACGAAGCAGCGCTGCAAAATGCTGCCGATTTCGGTTTCGGACAGGCCCTCCACGGTCAGAATGTCCGCGCCCTGCATCTGGCCCGCATAGACCAAGCAGCTCGTCACGGCATTGCCGTTGATGACGACCGTGCATGCGCCGCATTCGCCCACGCCGCAGCCCTCTTTGGTGCCGGTCAGGCGCAGATCCTCGCGGAGCACATCGATCATGCGGCGGTTATCCTGCGTCTCTATGGAATAGTCCTTGCCGTTGAGGCGGAAAGAAAGTTGAATGTTTGCCATCAGTTGTTACCTCCAAGCAGTTGATGCAAAATGCGCTCACACATGTTCAGACAAACGGGCTGCTTGTAAGTCGTGGAGGCGCGGATGCCCGCGATCTCCGGGATCTTATCCGAGAGGGCCTTTGCGACGGCCTTGATGTCGGCATCATCCGGCTTTTTGCCGATCAGCATGGCGTTGATCTCCGGGAACATCATCGGCCGCGGGAAGGTCGCGCCCATGGTCATGCGGAAATCCTGCACAACGCCGTCCGCGTCCGTGCGCAGCACGGTGCCGATCGTCATGCGGGAAATGGCCAGCGCGCGGCGACGGCCCAGCTTGTAGAAATCGCTGACCGTGCCGGCGGGCAGCTTCTTGACGATGACGCGCGTGATCACGTCGCGATCCGACAGCGTCGTGCGGTACGGGCGCGCGATGACCTCGCCGATCTTTTCCCGGCGAACCTCGCCGAGCCGGTTGATCTCCACCTCGGCGTCGAGCAGCGTCAGCGCTGCGAACGAATCCGCGGCGGGCGAAGCGTTCCCGATGTTGCCGCCGATGGTCGCATGGTTGCGGATCTGCAGCGAGCCGACCGTGCGGCAAGCCTGCGCCAGAATGTCGGCATACTGATGCACCAGCGGCGAACGCTCGATCTCCGTATGCGTCGTGCCCGCACCGATGAGCAGCGCATCCGCCGTCTCCTCAATGCCGCAAAGCTCCGGCAGGCCATAGATATCCACGACCGTATGGTCCGCATAGCGGTCGTCCTCACGGGCATACACCATGACGTCCGTGCCGCCGGCCAGCAGCGTGACCGGGCCTTCCGTCTCTTTCAGGATTGCAATCGTCTCCTGCAGGGATGCAGGCTTCACATAGTTCTTCAGCTTCATCCCGCTCACTCCCCTTTCTTCTCATCAAGGCTCTTGGCCGCGAAGAACACGCGGTCCAGATCGGCCGGCAGCTCATGGATCAGGCCGGGGTGCCCGAGCGCGTGATTGACCGCCGCAATGATCGCCGCCGCGCCGTCCTCGGTCGTCGGCTCGCCAACAGAACGGCCGCCGAATGCGGTGCGCGGGTCATAATTCTCCTCGTACAAAGCCACGTTTTCATTGACGTCCATAGCCGTCGGGATCAGGTAGTTCTCGAAGTTCAGGTTTTTCAGCGCGGAGGTCTTCCGGTTGAAGCCGAGATCCTCGGTCAGCGCCATACCGGCCGCCATGGTCATGCCGCCGTAGATCTGTCCCTTGATCATGGCCGGGTTGATAACCTTGCCCGCATCGTGACAGCCGACCATCTTGACGACGTTCACGCTGCCCGTGTCGAGGTCGACCTCTACCTCCGCCGCGTTGCAGGAATAGGTGTAGGTGTTGTACGGCTCGCGGTGCGTCTCATCCCACTTGGTCGTATCGACCACATAGGTGCCAAACGCCATGGGCGATCTGCCGGTCGAATAGCAAGCGTGAACCGCTTCCTCAAAGGAGATATCCTCATCCGCAAAGCGCACGCGGTCGTTTTCAAAAACGATGTTCTCGGTCGATTTGCCGTATTTCTCGGCAAGCGCCTCCGCCATGATTTTGTGCACCGCGTCGCAGGCGCGCTTGATGGCCATACCGCCCATCATCGTGCCGCGGGAGGCGATGCAGCCGCCGGTCGTCGGACAGCGGGAGGTGTCGACCTCGCCGATGGAAATGCGCTCGAACGACACGCCCATTCCATCGGCCGCCATCTGGCTCTGGCAGGTGCGCAGGCCCTGACCGATCTCCATCAGGCCGATGTTCAGATGCACGCTCGCATCCTCCTCGACCTCGATCATCGCGCGGCTGACATCCATGCCGTCGGCGCCGATGCTCGCGCCGCGCATGCTGACCGCGATGCCAACGCCGCGGCGAACCCTGCGGCCGCTCTCGCGGTTCTCTTCGTTATACTGCGCCCATTTGCGGTCGAAATCCAGCTCCGCGGCAGCCTTCTCCATCACGGCGCTGATGCTGACCTCGTTGAAGTCCAGCACATGGCCGGTCGGGCTCGTGTCGCCGTTTTTGAGCAGGTTCTTGCGGCGCAGCTCCGTCGGCGTCATGCCGAGCTGCTCGGCCAGCTCATCCATGGTATTTTCCAGCGCATAGATGGCCTGCGGCGTGCCGAAGCCGCGCATGGAGCCGCAATGCACGTTGTTCGTGATCACGCCGACCGCCTCATAGTCAAAGTGGTCGTAGCGGTACGGACCGCAGCCGAGATAGGCCGTCTTGTACATGACGGGCGGGGTCATATTGATGTAGCAGCCGCCGTCGGCAAGCGCGTACACCTTGACCGCCTTGATCGTGCCGTCCTTCATCGCGCCGATCTTGACGTTGAAATCGATCGGATGGCGCTTGTAGGTCTCGCGGATGGACTCCTCACGGGTGAGCGTATATTTCGCCGGACGGCCGGTTTTGAGCGCCACCAGGCTCGCGCGAACAGCCATGGCCTCCGCGCCCTCGATCTTGCCGCCAAAGGAGCCGCCGACCACGCTCGGACGAAGTATGACCTGTGCGATCGGAATGTTGAGCATGCGGCTGATGGAAATGCGCGCGTTGTACGGCACCTGCAGCGAGCCGATGACCGTCACTTCCCTGCGCATGCGGCTCGGAATCGCCGTCACGGATTCCGGCTCGATATAGGCCTGCTCCACAAAGCCGGTCTTGTAGTTGCGCTCGATTACAATGTCGGACTCCTTCAGGCCCTGCTCCGCATCACCCTTCTGCGGATGAATGACGCCGCAGACGTTGTCCGGGTAATCGGGGTTGATGACCTGTTCGTTGCCAATTGCTTCACGCGGGTCGGTGATCGCCGGAAGCTCCTCATAATCGGCGGTCACGAGCTTGGCCGCTTCGTTTGCCTGCTCCTGCGTTTCCGCCGCGACGACCGCGATGACGTCGCCAAGGAAGCGTACCCGGTCGACCGCGATGGCGTACTGATCGATAAAGATCTCGCCAAACATCTTTTCGCCGGGGATGTCCTTGCCGGTTACGACACACACAACGCCGGGCGCGCGCTCCGCTTCCTCCGTATGTACGGCGAGCAGATTTGCATGTGGATACTGAGAATACACGCCTTTACAATAAACGGTTTCCGGCAGATGTACATCCGCGCCAAATTCGGCACGTCCGGTCACCTTCGCCCATGCGTCGATACGCTCGAGCGTTTTGCCAACGATGTGCTGCTCCAAAGAAATATCCCTCCTTAACGGTGATATCACAGAGATGTGTTTTATTATTATATTTTAACGAACTTCTGCGCCCGTGTCCAGTGGATTACGGGAAAATATCGTTATTCTTTGTTGAGGATATTGAATGTGGACGATGGCTCGGATTGGGAAATACGGTTGGAATTCGCTTGATTTCCCATGGGACGTGTGTTAGAATAATAATAGTCGCAGGTCATCTGCATTTCTTTTTTCTTGTTGCCGTAACCGTTTACATCATTCACAAGGAGGATTCAAACCATGCAAATGCTCATTCAAAACGCCAAATTGCGCGACCGGAACGACCTCGTGGATATCGCCATCGATGGCGGTTATATCAAGGCCATTGGCAAAAATGTTGCCGAGACAGCCGAAACCGTTGTCGACGTCAAGGGTGCGCTCGTCACGCCCTCGCTGATCGATCCCCATATCCACCTCGACAAGGTCAACGTTTTCGATTCCGTTCGCAAAAACGAGTCCGGCACGCTCCGGGAAGCCATCGAGATTCTGTGGGACGCCAAGCGCAACTATACGGATGACGATATTCTGGTTCGCTCCGAGGATGTGGTGCTCAAAGCACTCAAGAACGGCACGCTCAATATGCGCACGCACATCGATGTGGACACCATCGGCGGGCTCAAGCCTCTCTCCGGCGTCGTGAAGCTGCAGCAGAAATTCAAGGGCATCGTGGATATCGATCTGATCGCGTTCCCGCAGGAGGGCATCGTCAAGGATCCCGGCTGCGACAAGCTCATGGCCGAGGCCATGGAAAACGGCTGCACGATCGTCGGCGGTATGCCTGCGAACGAAAACTGCCCGGCCGACAGCCTTGCACATGTCAAGTATTGCTTCGATCTGGCCGAGAAGTATGACGCCGATGTGGATATGCACGTTGACGAAACGGACGATCCGTTCTACCGCACGCTGGAAATGGTCGCGGATGAGACGATCAAGCGTGGTTGGGAAGGCCGCGTGACCGCCGGTCATACCTGCGCGCTGGCCGCCTATGACGACCACTATGCCGCCTATGTTATCGAAAAGGTTGCCCGGGCCAAGATGAACATCATCACCAACCCGGTCACAAACCTGATGCTGCAGGGCCGTCTCGACAAGCAGCCGATTCGCCGCGGCATCACGCGCGTCAAGGAGCTGCTCGAGGCCGGCGTCAACGTCAGCTTCGGTCAGGACTGCGTGAAGGATACGTTCTATCCATACGGCAGCGGCGATATGCTGCAGGTGGCAAACGTCACCGCTCACGCCGCGCAGATGAGCCTGCCGCCGGAGATCGAGAAGCTGTACGACATGATCACCGTGGATGCGGCGAAGATTCTCCGCCTCAAGGACTACGGCCTGAAGGAAGGCTGCCGTGCAAACCTCGTCGTGATCAACGCCAAGGATGCGCGCGACGCCATCCGTCTGGAGCCGGAGCGTCTGTACGTCATCCGTGAGGGCAAGACCCTGGCCAAGACCACGGTCGACACCCAGTATTACATCTAACCCCCCATAGCGTCCCGCGGCGCCGTCCACCCTCTGGGCGACGCCGCTTTTCGTTTTTCCGACTTGCAGAGGCTGTCGTTTCGTAACCGTTTTTATCGATCATGCGTTCTTCCTGTGGATACTCCGTAAACTTTTCACATTTGGTTTGAAATACGGTATAAAACATGATAAAGTGTGTGTGTAAAAATAAGACAAATGGTGGAACAGGAGTATCTATGGAACAAAATCGACAACCGTCATCGTCCGCGGCGCAGAAGGGCGCTCCGCTGCCAGCCGATCCAAATGCGCGCATGGGCATCGGCCTTTGGCTGCTCCGTCTGGTTCAGGGCGCGCTGATCGGCGTTGGCGCAATTCTTCCGGGCATCAGCGGCGGTGTTCTGTGCGTTCTTTTCGGCATCTACCGACCGATGATGGCGCTGCTCGCGCATCCGGCCAAGAGCTTTAAGCTCTACTACAAGCTCTTTATTCCCGTCCTGATCGGCTGGGCGCTCGGCTTTCTCGCGCTGGCGGGGTTGGTGAACATGCTGTTGGAGGCCTCGTCCGCCGTAGCGATCAGCCTGTTCGTCGGTCTGATCATCGGCACGCTTCCCTCCCTCTACCGGGACGCCGGCAAATTCGGGCATGGGCGAAAGGGCTTTCTGTCGCTGGGCATCAGCTTTGTACTGCTGTTCTTCTTTCTGTTCTATTTGCAGCAGGGCGTGCAGGTGGATATCTCTGGCAACATCGGCTGGTTCTTCTTCTGCGGCGTGGTCTGGGGCCTGAGTCTGGTGGTTCCCGGCCTGAGTTCCTCGTCCATCCTGATCTTTCTCGGTCTGTATCAGGAGATGACCGCCGGCATTGCCCGGTTCGACCTTGGCGTGCTGGTGCCGCTGATCGCCGGCGTGCTGTGCACCGCGCTGCTCAGCGCCCGGTTTGTCAACAACCTGTTTGAAAAGCACCACACCATCGCTTACCATGCCATTCTCGGCGTGGTCATCGCCTCGACGGTGCTCATCGTTCCGCTCCAGTTCCGCGATGCCGGGGAACTGCTGCTCTCCATCGGCTGCGCCGTCCTCGGCTTCTTCGCCGCATGGGGTATGGACCGGTACGGCCGGAAGGTCAAGCCAACGGAAGCAAACTGAAGAGATGAAAGCGCCCGGAAGAAACCATCCTCCGGGCGCGCTCTATGCTGCGCGCATATTGGGTCGCCGCTGCCGCGGCAATGCCGTTTGGGCCATACAGAGCCTGCAAGACAGGCTGTCCATCGCTGTTCCACCGTTTCCCGGTGGAGCGATTTGCATCAGAATGTTTGGGGGTATGCAAAGAGTCCGGCGAACTATCGCCGGGCTCCCGTTTTCCATCGCTTATTTGGCCGGAACCTTTTTGAGTTTTGCAAAGCGCGGCAGACCGTTTTCATAGACCAATTTCGGCGAGCCCTGTATGAGCGGCTTCACATAGTCGATAAACTCGCTCGTTACGCCGTTGCCGCGGGCGTTGATCCATTCAAGCGGCACCTTCTTCTCGGTGTTGGCCGCTTCGGTCAGCTCGACCAGCTTGATGTTGCAAACATAGTCGCCGTTCTTATCAAAGCTGCGCTCGAGACCGACCATCTTATCCGTCACGCCGGCGACCGCCGCGTATTCCACCGCCTTCTGGCCGGAGAGGAAGGATTCCTGCACATCCGTCTCGGAGGCGCTGTGCGCGGCGCAGCGCTGCAGCAGCGACAGCTCAATGCCGCGGATCTTGGAAACGCCGAGCCTTTCGCGAACGATGGCAACGAGCGTTGCAGCCAGGCCGCCAAGCTGCTTGTGGCCAAAGGAATCGACTGCGGCCGACTGCGCGCCGTACTCGGCGATCAGCTTGCCCTCCCTATCATGAATACCCTCGGAAACGGCGATGATGCACTTGCCGCGCTTGTTGTAGATGCGCGAAACATCGGCAAGAAACGCATCCAGATCAAAGTCCACCTCCGGCAGGTAGACCAGATCCGGCCCCTGTCCCAGCGAACTGGCCACCGCTGCGCTGCCCGCAAGCCAGCCGGCATGGCGGCCCATGATCTCGATGATGCAGATCATGGACGTGTCATATACAAACGCATCGTGATACAGCTCCATGCAGCTCGTCGCCACATACTTGGCAGCGGAGGCGAAGCCCGGGCAGTGGTCGGTTCCCCAGAGGTCGTTGTCGATCGTCTTCGGGACGCCCATGATCCGGCACTCGTAGCCGACCTTCTGCATAAACTTGGAGATCTTGTTGCAGGTATCCATGGAGTCGTTGCCGCCGTTATAGAAGAAATAACGGACGTCATACTTTTTGAAAATCTCGAGAATGCGCTGATAATCCGTCTCATCCTCCTCGTAATCCTTCAGCTTATAGCGGCAGGAGCCGAGGATCGAGGACGGGGTATGCATCATGAGTTCCAGCTCGGCCGGATCCTCCTGACCCATATCGTACAGCACATCATCCAGCACGCCGCGGATTCCGTGCGCAGCGCCATAAACCTTGGTGATATTGGGATTATCCAGCGCGGTACGGATCACGCCGTATGCGCTTGCGTTAATGACGGCGGTCGGCCCGCCGGATTGCCCGATGATGCATGCGCCCTTTAATTGATTCATAATGCCATTCCCCTCCTATGTTAACAACAATTTATAACGTTTATATTTTATCACAGCCCGTCTCGAAAGCCAACACTATTTTGCCGCATTCCGGCAGATTGGCCCGCTGCGGGTCTGCGGCGCCACGGTTGCGATGCGCGTGCAAATCGCGTATAATATTTTATATGAAACGTGCATTTTCGCATTTCCTGCGCGTCCTTGCCGGATTGCTGTCGTCTGCCGCGCTGCTTACCCTCACCGGATGCGCGGGCAAGGCCGAGCGCAATCTGTTCGCTCTGGACACCTATATACAACTGACCGCCTACGGACGCGGCGCTTCCGCTGCACTCGCGGACTGCGATGCGGAAATACAACGGCTGGAAAGCCTGCTTTCCGTCACAAGGACGGACAGCGATGTCTTTCGGATCAACCAAGCAAACGGCGCGGCTGTTTCGGTCGAGCCGGAAACCGCTGCGCTGCTGTCGGAAGCACGCCGTCTCGCCGCGCTGACGGGCGGCGCATTTGATCCGACGGTCTATCCGCTCATGCGGCTCTGGGGGTTCGGCGATTCCCCGGCGGTGCCGGAACCGGCCGCCATTGCGGCGCTTCTGCCGCTCGTGGACGCTGGGCGGCTCTCTGTCGACGGCGTTGAGATTGCACTGCCCGCCGGCGCCGGCATCGACCTTGGCGGCATTGCAAAGGGCTATGTCTCCGACCGGCTGGCGGCGCTGCTGCAATCACGCGGCGTCGAGAGCGCGATGCTGACGCTGGGCGGCAACGTGCATGCGCTCGGCAGCAAGCCCAATGGCGACGCATGGCGCGTCGGCATACAGGACCCTCGGGATGCAAACGCCGTTGCCGGCGTGATCGATGCGCGCGATTGCGCCGTGATCACCTCCGGCAGCTATCAGCGCTATTTTGAGGAGAACGGCGTCCGATACCATCACATTCTGAACCCCGCAACCGGCTACCCGGCAGACAGCGGGCTCTGCTCGGTGACGGTCATTGCAAAAGGCGGTGTGGAAGCCGACGCGCTCTCCACCGCGCTGTTCGTGATGGGCGCGGAGAATGCCATTGCCTTTTGGCGGCAGTACGGCGGCTTCGCCTTCGTTCTCATCACAACGGACGGAGAACTTCTGTATTCGGAAAACGCGCCCTTCTCCGCCGCCGACGGCTACGCCGCGCGCCCGGTTCCCGCTTCGGCTTCCTGAACAAGCGATTTTTTCGGAGGAACGATTCATGCTTACGAAGAAAAACCCGGTAGTGATTCTTGCCGCAGCGGCATTGATCCTGATTGGCGCTGCGCTGCTTCTCTTTCGCCTTACACCGGTCGGAAACCTGGTTCCGCAGAGCACGCCCGTCCCCTCCACACCCCCGCCGTTTTCAGAGGGCGCAGCCTTTGAAACGCTCCCGATGAGCGATTTTGTTGTGACGGGCGACGCCGGACAGACCAGACTGTTCGATCTGCTCGGAAAGCCGGTGCTCGTGCATTTCTGGAACGGCGACAGCGATGTTGCGCTGGAAGAACTGCAGGCGCTGGAGCGGGCATATCAAGACTTTGGCGAGGACATTCAGTTTCTGGTGATCCATACGCGCGGCGCGCAGGACAAGGACGCGGCAAAAGCGCTGTTTCTCCGACAGGCGTTTACGCTCCCGCTCTACTTTGATGCGGACGGGAGCGCAAGAGAAGCCTGCGGCGCGCCGCAGGCTCCTGCTACCTATTTTATTGATGCGGAAGGATTCGTCGCCGCAGCGTCCGAAACGGCAATCGATGAGGATGCGCTGCAATTCGGGCTGTCGCTGCTTGCTACGCGCGCACCGCTTTCCGGGGATGCTTCCGCTGGCCCGGACGCCACAACTGCACCAGAAGCACAGCCGCCAGCATGAGCGCACAACCGATCACCTCGCGCCCGCTCATCGTTTCGTTCAGCAGCAGCACGCCGGCAAGCGCCGCGAACACGGACTCGAGGCTCATGATCAGTGAGGCGACCGGCGCCGGCACATGGCGTTGGGCAAGAATCTGCAGCGTATAGGCTACCCCGCAGGATAGAATGCCGACAAACAGAATCGGCTGCCATGCCGCGAGGACAGCGGATACGGTCGGGCTCTCCAGCAGCAGCGCGGGAATCAACCCCAGCGTGCCGGCCACAACGAACTGGATGCACGAAAGCGCAACGCCGTTCACAACCGGCGAATAGTGGTCTATGAGCAAGATTTGCACCGCAAAGCACACCGCGCAGCACAGCACATACAGATCCCCCGTCGAGACGGTGAACCCCTCCTTCATGCAGAGCAAATACATGCCCGCCAGCGCAACCGCCGTACCGATCCATGTGGCAAGGCCGGGGCGCTTTTTCAGCGGAATCGAGAAGATCGGAACGAGCACGATGTACAGCGCCGTAATAAAACCGGCTTTGCCCGCCGTTGTCTCCTCAATCCCGAACTGCTGCAGATTGCCGGCAAGGAACAGCGCTACGCCGCACAGCACACCGCCGACGACGAGTTTTCGGCCGCCGAGATCCACGGGTCTGCTCATGCGCCGGCTGCGGCGAACGGAAACCGCAAGCACTGGCAGCAGCGCTGCCGCGCCGATCAGAAAGCGCACCGCGTTAAACGTAAAAGCGCCGATGTGCTGTCCCGCAATCCGCTGCGCTACAAACGCGGTGCCCCAGATGAGTGCCGTTAAAAGGAGCATCGCAATGCCCCGCCATTTCAATCGTTCCTGTATGTTCATGCGCATCATTATACATATTTCGGTATGATAATTCAACAGGTTTCTTGTTTCTTCCTGTATAAGTGTTCTTCGTTTGAGAGATTCTAATGCCATGTGGATTGATTTGTTAAAAGTTTTGGAGACCTCCATCGGGTCAATCATCGTATTGTTTTTGCTTGCGCACCTGATGGGCAACAAGCAAATCTCCCAGTTGTCCATGTTTGACTACATTGTGGGCATCTCGATCGGTTCGATTGCGGCAGAGATGGCCACCGAGCTGGAAGCCCCGCTGCACTCGCTTGTGGCCATGATCGTCTACGGACTGATGGCCTTTTTGATCTCCATCGCAACCAGTAAATCGCTGAAGCTGCGCCGGTTCGTGACCGGCAAACCCATCCTGCTCATGGATCAGGGGCGGATCTACCGGGATAATCTCAAGCGTGCACGATTGGATCTGACGGATTTTTTGACGCTTTGCCGCGTTTCCGGCTATTTCGACCTCGCCGCCATCAAGACTGCCGTCATGGAGTGCAACGGAACGCTGAGCTTTTTGCCCGTTTCGGCGCTGCGCGCCGCGCAACCGGCCGATTTTGAGCTATATCCAAAGCAGGAGCTGCTGTTTGAAAACGTCATCATGGACGGCGTGCTGATGCGCGGCAATCTCCAGGCAACCGGCTTTGATGAGCTGTGGCTGCGCGCCCAGCTCAAGCTGCGCGGCTACAGCAGCTACCGGCAGATCCTGCTGGCAACCTGCGATACGGAGGGTACGCTGGCGGTGTATCCCATGGATGCAAAAGCGCCCGCCAACTGGAATCCGTTTGAATAACCGCCGGGTCGATCAGCGCCCCGATAGGCTGCGCTGCCGTCACATCAAAGGAGCGGCCCCTTCAAGGGGACGCTCCTTTCAGGTTGTCAAAAAACTTTGTTTTTGACGGAATTTCTGCTTCGGCAAGGATTACTTGCAGGCTTGACGCTGCAAGCCTGCAAGCCTGCAAGCACGTCAGAGAGCGCAGGCCCTACGCTTTGTAGGAATCGAATCCCATTTTGTGATAGACCTTGCGGATCGTCTTTGTCGCCGCCTTGCGCGCCTTCTCTGCGCCAAGCGCGAGCATATCGGTCAAATACTGGCGATCATCCTGCAGGATACGGCGGTATTCGCTTTGAATCGGCTCCAGCGTGGCAACAACCGCATCGGCAACGGAGGATTTGAGAGCGCCATAGCCCTGCCCGGCGAACGAGGCGACCGCTTCATCCATCGTTTTGCCCAGAGTGGCGCAGTAGATGGAGAGCAGATTGTACACGCCCGCGCGCTCCGGATCGGCGGTGATCTCGCCCAAGCTGTCCGTGACGGCGCGCTTGATCTTGCGCACGATGGCGGCCGGATCGTCCATCATGGAGATGAACGCGTTCGGATTGGGATCGGACTTGCTCATCTTAGCGGTCGGCTCCTGCAAACTCATGATGCGCGCGCCAACCTTGGGAATATACGGCTCCGGCACCACAAACGTATCGCCATAGGCCTTGTTGAACCGGATGGCAATGTCGCGCGACAGTTCGAGATGCTGCTTTTGATCCGCGCCGATGGGCACAAGATCGGTCTGATAGAGCAGGATATCCGCCGCCATCAGCACGGGATAGGTGAACAGGCCCGCGTTGATATTGTCGGCGTGCTTTAAGCTCTTGTCCTTGAACTGGGTCATGCGGTTGAGCTCGCCCATATAGGTGTGGCAGGAAAGAACCCATGACAACATGGCGTGCTCCGGCACATGCGACTGCACGAACAGCGTCGATTTTTGCGGGTCGATGCCGCAGGCGATGAACAGCGCGGCCGTCTCAATCGAACGTCTGCGCAACACGGACGCCTCCTGGCGCACCGTGATCGCGTGCTGATCGACAACGCAGTAGAACGCATCCACATCGCCCTGATCCTGCATGGCGACAAAGTTGCGCAGCGCGCCGACATAGTTGCCGAGCGTGAGCACGCCCGACGGCTGTATACCGGAAAACACGATCTTTTTCTTCTCTTCCATCTGGGTTTCCTCCCCTGTTCCCTGCTTTGAAATGCGCTTTGCCGGCGTTTTTGCGCCGGCAAAGCAAAACCAATTGCGAGCAAGCCGTAAGCCGAGTTCTGTCTAAGGACGGCCATCTATCTCTGTCCCGCCGTCACCGGCGGGCTCATGCGATTACCGGGAGCGTAGCGGGCCGCTATTGAATGCTCCCATTCCAATCTTGCACCGAGTGGGGTTTACAGGACGGTCAAGTCGCCATGCCGTCGGTGAGCTCTTACCTCGCCTTTCCACCCTTACCGCACCGAACTGATGCGGCGGTATCTCTCTGTTGCACTTTCCTTGGAGTCGCCTCCACCTGACGTTATCAGGCACTCTGCCCTGCGGTGCTCGGACTTTCCTCCCCGCCCAAATGGGAGGGGCGGCCGTCTGTCTTACTCGCAAACCATATTCAACCGATCTCCGCGTACAAAATTCTGCCGCAGTTCTCGCACTCGATGACCGCGTCCGGCGCGGTCAGACGCTTGAGCACAACCATCGGCAGCGACATGTTGCACCCGGAGCACTTGCCCGCATCCACCTTGACGATGGGAACCGTATGGTGCTGCTTGGCGCGCCGGTAGCGGGCCATCAGCTGCGGATCGAGCGTCTTTCCAATCTCCGCCAGCTTTTTATCGAAAGCCGCAATGTCGGCCATGCTGTCGTCGCGCTCCTTTTCGCAGACCGCGCGGAGCTGATCATACTCCTTTTTGTTCTTATTATATTGCTGTCCCGTCTTGCGGTACTCATCCACTGCTGTTTCCAGCTCCGTGAGCAGCGCCTTTGCTTCGCGGCTTGCTGCCGCGATCTCACGGTTGAGCCGCTCGATATCGCCGCGCAGCTCGGTCATCTCCTCAGCGGTGCTCTCCTCATCCTGCCGCATGGTTTCCAGCTCGCCATGCTCCAATTCGAGCTGATTCTCCAACTGCTCCGCTCTGTCCGTCAGCCGTTTTGCTTGTGCTGCGCGGGTTTCCAGTCCTTCCATCAGTTGATTGATGGTTGTCTGTTGCGTTTTAAGCGCTTTATGCAGACGGTTCAGCTGCATGCGCGACGGCGTCGAGCGGATGGCATTTTCCAACTGCTCCTTTTGCAGCTCCGTCTCCTGATACGCAAACAAGGCGTCAAGTTTTGACATATCGCACCTCCTATAGACGTCTTTGCGGAGAGGCCTCCGCAAGCGTTACATAATATTGTACATCATTTTGGAGCGTCTGTAAACGGGCAATCAGCGCCGGCAGTACAACACGCTCCGTTTCATAATGGCCGCAGGTGAGCACATTCATCCCCAATACCGCAGCCGCGAGCGCCTCGTGGTGTTTGCACTCCCCCGTCACAAAAACATCCGCTCCCGTGGCGGCGGCCGCCGCCACATCCGAGCCGCCGCTGCCGCCCACGAGCGCGACCATGCGCACCATCGCCGCCGGTTCGCCGGTTGCCAGCGCCGTACAGGAGAGCGCGCGCTCGGTTTTTGCGGCAAATTCTTTGAGCGTCACCGGTTCTCGGAGCCGGCCGATCCGGCCAAGGTTCTCCGGTGGAAGCGGCCGCACGTCGATCAGCTCAAGCCGCTCGGCCAATGCGTCGTTCACGCCGTGCTCCGCCGCGTCGAGATTGGTGTGCGCGGCATACAGGCCGACGCCGCTTTGTATCAGGCGGTAAACCGCCGCAGTGTCCGGGTGATTCCTGAGCATCCGCTTCACGCCGAACAGCATGACTGGATGATGCGTCAGCACCAGATCCACCTTGAGCCGCGCCGCCTCCTGCGCAACGGCCACGCTGCAATCCAGCGCGACCAGCACGCGCCGAATTTCCTCCGTCGCGGGACTGACCAGCAGCCCCACGTTGTCAAAATCCATCGCCAGCTCCGGCGGCGCTATCCGCTCCATCGCCGCAACAAAGTCATTCAGCAGCATGGTCAATCCTCCCAATGATCCAAAATGGCCTGCATCTGCGCCGCCCTTTCGGCGAGACGCGCTTCCCCTTCCGTTCCCCTCGCCGTTTGCAGCCGGAGCAGACATTGCTCCAGCTTCCGCTTCGCCAACAGCGGCAAAAGCGGCTCCCTTTTGGAAAACGCGCGATAGCCAACCTGAAAGCAGTCGGTGGGGAAACCCTCCGGCCAGTCATCCCGTGTCCCGTCGCAGGGCGGCAGAGCGGAGAACACCTGATAGAGCCGTCCCGCGTCCCGCACGACCCGATCCTCCTTCACGCGATAGCCGTGCTCATACAGATAGCGGCGGATGTCCTCCTCGGCGCGCATCGGCTGCAGCACCAACAGCCGCGCACCCATGAGCGGCTGCTCGCAGGCGTCCAGCAGCCGTGCCATCAGCGTACCGCCCATGCCCAGCATGGCCACCGCATCGGCCTCGCCGCTTTGGAGCACGGACAGCCCATTGCCGCAGCGCAGATCGATGCGGTTTGCAACGCCGACAAAGCCGGATAGTTTTTTCGCCTTTTCCAGCGCTGGGGCGCTCACATCCGCAGCAATACACCGGTCACAGGCGTCCCGCTGCAGCAGTGCGCAGCTCAAGCGTCCGTGATCACAGCCAATATCCGCAATAACCCGCTGCCTGCCGAGCAGTTCCGCGGCGGCAAGCAGCCTTGGATGCAGCGAGATTCGGCGCGTTTCTTCCAACATAGCAATATTATACCATCGACCGGCAGGCGCATACAAGGGCTTTGCCGCATGGTGCGGGCGCTGTGCGTGGCGGGTGGCTACCACGCTGCCGGTATTCGCTGCGCCAATCGGCGGTTCGACAGCACGTGCCGATCGGTGGGCGGGCAAGCCGCGCTGTTTGTATGCGCGCTTCGCTGCATCACTTCCCCCCCTCCCGGCTCGCCGCTGCAAACGAAGGGAACGAGTTGGAAAAACCGGCGTCCGTGCCGCCGGTTTGTATCGATTCTATGGCTGTATCACCGCAGTTTACACGCACAGCCGGCGGATAATTTCCATAAAAACCCGCTTGAGCCGTGCCGAAACTCCCGATTACCGTTCCAACAGCTTTTCGAGCGCCGCAAGACGCAGGCAGGTGCAGAACAGCTCCATCGCCTTCGTCAGCTCCGGCAGCGTCGGATAGGAGGGTGCGATGCGGATGTTGCTGTCGCGCGGGTCCACGCCGTACGGGAAGGTCGCGCCGGCGCCGGTCATCGTGACGCCCGCCTGTTTGCACAGCGCCAGCGTTCGTTTGGCCGTACCGGGCATGGCGTTCAGGCTGATGAAATAGCCGCCGCGCGGCCGGTTCCAGCTCGCGATGCCGGTCGGCGCCACGGTCCGATCGAGCTGTTCGAGCACCGCATCAAACCGGGGCTTAAGCATCGCCGCCTGCCGCTTCATATGTTCGAGCGTTTGGGCCTTGTTTTTCAAAAAACGCACATGCATCAACTGATTGACCTTGTTAAAACCGATGGTCTGGAACGTGAGCATGCCGAGCAGATAGCGGATATTATCCTCGCTTGCCGCAATGCAGGAAACGCCGGCGCCCGCAAACGTAATCTTCGACGTGGACGCAAACTCATAGACCCGATCCGGATTCCCGTTTTCAGCGCACAGGCCGAGCATCTCGGTAAACGGCACGAACTCGCCCTCAAACTCGTGGATGCAATACGCATTATCCCACATCAGCGCAAAGTCCGGCGCCGCCGTCGGCATGGCGGCGATGCGGCGGCAGGTTTCCTCGCTGTACACATAGCCGTCCGGGTTGGAATATTTCGGCACGCACCACATCCCCTTCACAGCGGGATCCTGTACCAATCGCTCCACCTGCTCCATATCGGGGCCATCCGGGCCGATGGGTACGGAGATCAGCTCCACACCGAAGGATTGCGTCAAATTGAAATGGCGGTCGTAGCCGGGGCATGGACAAAGGAACTTCACGACGGGCTCCTTTGACCACGGCCTCGGGCTGTTCTTGAGGCCGTGCGTAAATGCCTTGGCGATCAAGTCATACATCAGATTCAGGCTCGCGTTGCCGCCGATCACCACGTTTTCCGGACGCACGCCCAGAATTTCAGCAAACAGCGCTTTACAGGACGGCAGCCCGTCCAGCCCGCCATAGTTTCTTACGTCTATGCCGTCGCAGATAAAATCTCCATCGTCGAGCGTGCGCAGCATTGCATTGCTCAGGTCGAGCTGCTCTGCTGACGGCTTTCCCCGCGCAAGATTGAGCGAAAGGCCAAGCGTGCAGTACGCCTCATACGCGGATTTGGTGCGCGCATACTCCTCTTCCAGTTGGCCGTGATTCATTTGACTGTACTGCATGCCTGTCATCTCCTCAAAAAAATATATTTTTCATTGTGCATCAAATGCTGCGGTTTGTCAAGAGAGCGAATATGGTTTTCCTCTTTTTCCATGCAGCAGCCGCACCGCCGGCAGAGAAGCGCGGCAAAAGCCGGTCGCCCTTTCGGAATATGCCCCGAACGTTCATCCGGTCCGCAGGACGATGCTGCCCTTATCTTTCAAACGAATGCGTCGCCGCAGAAGCACGCGTTTGTGCTGCCGCTGCGCGGAGGTTCGATCGCAGCGAAATGTTTCGTTTTTCCGGCGTGCCCGAAATTTCCGGGCGCATTTTGGATATCCTATTGAGGAATACCGATGGAAAGAGCGAGGAATCGAATATGGCAAAACGAATCAACTCCACGCCGCGTGCGGACAGCTTCCGAATGCCCGCGGAATTTGAACGGCAGAAGCAGATCTGGATGCTCTGGCCCGAACGGCCCGACAACTGGCGCGACGGCGCCAAACCGGTGCAAAAGGCATACGTCGAGGTGGCAAAGGCCATCGTACAGTTTGAACCGGTCACCATGTGCGTCTCGTACGGGCAGTATGCGCACGCCAGAAACGTTCTGCCGCCGGAGGTTCGCGTGGTGGAAATGTCCAGCAACGACGCCTGGATCCGCGATTGCGGCCCCACTTTTTTGACGGACAGCCGCGGCACGGTGCGCGCCGTCGACTGGGAGTTCAACGCATGGGGCGGCCTTGTGGATGGGCTGTACTTCCCTTGGGATGCGGATAACGCGGTGGCGCAGAAGGTCTGTGAGATCGAAAACGTGGATACCTACCATACACCCGGCTTTGTGCTCGAGGGCGGCTCCATCCATGTGGACGGCGACGGCACGATGCTTACAACCGAGATGTGCCTGCTCTCTGAGGGCCGCAACCCGCACATGAACCGCGCGGAAATTGAAAAAATGCTCTCCGATTACCTCATGGTGGACAAGGTCATCTGGATCCGTGACGGCATCGACCCGGACGAAACCAACGGCCACATCGACGACGTGGCCTGCTTTATCCGCCCCGGCGAGGTTGCCTGCATCTGGACGGAGGATGAGGCCGACCCGTTCTATCAGGCGTGTCAGGACGCCTACAGCACCCTCTCGGAGGCCACCGATGCACGCGGCCGCAAGCTCAAGCTGCATAAGCTCTGCATGCCGAAGCAGCGCGTCACGATTCAGGGCGATTTTGCGATCGACAGCGTGGAGGGCACGCTTCCGCGCGAGGACGGCGATATCTGCATCGCTTCCTATATGAATTTTCTCATCGTCAACGGCGGCGTAATCGTCCCCCAATACGGCGACGAAAACGACGCTCTGGCGCTCCAGCAGATTCAGGCCATGTTCCCCGACCGCAAAGCGGTCGGCGTATATTCACGCGAGATCGTCTACGGCGGCGGCAATATCCATTGTATCACGCAGCAGCAGGCGGAGTAGCCGCCCTCCGGTCCGGCCGCCGGCCGGGCCGAAAGACCACCATTTTCGGGAGGTAAACAATGGAACAAACGAAAAGCGTAAGCCTGATGAAGAGCATCCTCTTCACCATATGCAGCATACTGGTGCTCGATACCTTTGTCGCGCCGGCGATCATCGGCGTCTCGTCCATCACAATCTGGATCATTACGGCCGTGGTTTTCTTCATTCCCTACGGCCTGCTCTCCAGCGAACTTGGGAGCACCTATCCGGATGACGGCGGTATTTGCAGTTGGGTCGACCGGGCATTCGGCGAACGGGCCGCGGTCATGACCGGCTGGTATTACTGGGTCAATGTCGCATTCTGGATGCCGGCGGTGTTCGTCGCCTTCGCCTACTGGTTTTCCTATGCGTTTGCGCCGGGCGCCTCCAATCTGGTGCTCGCCGCCATCGCGACGCTCATGTGCTGGCTGATCGTATGGGTTGGCATTCGCGGCGTGGAGCTGTCCGTCACGGTTTCGAGCATTGCAGCCATATGCAAGGTCGCAGTGCTGCTGCTGTTCGGGTTTCTGGGCATTGCATACGCCGTCAAATTCGGGCTTGCAAACGATTTTTCCCTGAGCAGCTTCATACCCAGTCTCGGCAACACCACGCAGTATATCGCGGTCATCGTCTACAATTTGCTCGGTTTTGAGCTGATCGGCTCGATCGGTTCCCAGATACACAATCCGGGCAAGACCATCCCGCGCATGACCGTCGTCTCCGGCGCGATCATCACCGCCATGTATGTGTTCGGCACATTTGGCATTCTGGCCGCAGTACCGGCGGCAAACGTCGATACGGTGGACGGGTTCTACTTCGCACTGGAGGAGCTGTGTACGGTGTTCGGCCCTGCCGGGAAGGCGGTATTCTATGTGGTCATCGTCATCGCGATGCTCACGCTCGTATCCAACATGGTCTCCTGGACGCTTGGTGCAAACGAAGCGCTCATCGCCGCCAACCTCGACCGGCGCTCCAAATTCCTTGGGCACCGCAGCCGCAAATACGGTACGGCGGACAATTTGTACCTAGTCATGGGCGTTCTTGCGACCGTGCTCATCGTGCTCAACTTCGCACTCTCTGGCGATGCAAACGACATCTTCTGGACGATTCTGGCCTTCAGTACGCTGATCTTTCTGCTGCCGTATCTGTTCATGTTCCCGGCCGCCGTACGGCTTCGGTACAAGGACCCGGATACCGAGCGGCCCTATCGCGTTGGCGGCCGTGGCAACGCGGGCATCTGGGGCTGCATGCTGCTGTGCGAGCTGTGCGTGCTGACGGCGATTGTTTTCCTATTCAAGGATGCGGCGCCGGGCTTCCCGCGCTGGATGCTCATCATCGGCACGATTTTGACAACGGTCGCCGGATGGTGGCTGTATCGCGCCGGGCACAGGACGCGCTGACACGCCGGCATGAAGCGCATCAGCACCGCCCTGCGGGTATTGCTGCTGCTGTTGCTGACAGCAATCGCCCTATGGATCGGTTTTTCCGGCGGATTGTCCGGGCGGCTTGCCGCCGAAAACGCGGAACTGGACGCAGCCGCCGCGCTAAAAAACACCGGCATACGGCTCGGCCCGCTCTCGCTGCTGCCGCCGGTCGTGGCTATCGCGCTTGCAATCCTGACCCATGAGGTGCTGACCGCCCTGCTGGCAGGGGTGATCACCGGCGAGGTGATGCGCTTTCTGCTTCTGGGCAAGGGCGGTCTGCTGAGCGGACTGAGCAGCGTTTTCAACAGCACGGTGGACGGCATCATCACGGTTATCTCCGACCGGTTCAACAGCTCGGTCATCCTGCTCTGCCTGATGATCGGCGGGCTTGTGGCGCTGATTCGGAGTGCCGGCGGCTTTCTTGCGCTGGCGGAACGGCTTTCACGGCGCATCCGCTCTGCCCGCGGCGCGCAGCTCACCGCCCAGCTTCTCGGTCTGATGCTCTTTTTCGACGACTATGCCAACGCGCTGATCGTCGGCCCGGTGATGAGCCCCATCACCGACCGGCGGGGCGTGAGCCGAGAAAAGCTCGCGCACATCGTCGATTCGACCGCCGCGCCGGTGGCCGGCATCGCCGTCATTTCGAGCTGGATCTCCGCAGAGCTGGCCGCCATCGAAAGCGGTCTGGCTATCGCGGGGGTGCAGGCTTCCGCGTACAGCATGTTTCTCGGCAGCATCCCGTTCTGCTTTTATAATCTCTTTGCGCTGATTCTGCTGTTTTTCAGCATTCTGCTGCAACGGGAATATGGGCCGATGCTGCGCGCGGAGCGACGGGCACGGGCGGGGCAGCCGGTCAAACCGGTCGGCCGGGATACCGGAGCCACCGGCGCCATTTTCGGCGCGGATTCCGACGGGGCAAAGCCGGGCAGCGTTCTGTCCGCCATCGTACCGGTGGTGCTGCTGTGTCTGGCCGCAGTGATCGGCTTCTATTTGGACGGCCGTGCGGCCGCAGTTGACAACGGATTGCTCGCCCCCGATGCGCCGCTGAGTATGCAGACCATCGCCATCGCCTTCAGCGCGGCGGATACCATCACCATTCTCGTGCGCGCCACGCTGATCGCAAGCGCCGTTGCGCTGTGCTTCGGCATCCTTACAAGGGCGTTCCGCTTCGTGAAGGGTGTGGAAATCTGGGTATCCGGCGCTTCCGGGCTGCTCGTGACCGGCATCATCCTCTGCCTTGCGTGGTCGCTCTCCGGCGTTGTATCACAGCTCGGAACGGCTTACTATCTGGTCGAACTGGTGACGCTGCACCTGCCGTATTGGTGCATTCCGGCGCTGATCTTCATCACCTGCTGCGCCATTTCGTTCGCAACCGGCAGCTATGGCTGTATGCTGATCGTCATGCCGATGGCTGTGCCGGTAGCCTATGCGTCGGCCGGTCTGGCCGCTGCCGCCCTGCCCCATTCGGAAAGCTTTTTATCCGCCTGCATTGCGGGCGTGCTTTCCGGAGCAATCTTCGGAGACCACTGCTCCCCCATCACGGACACGACGATTCTCTCGTCCATCGGTGCGGGCTGCGGCAACATCGACCATGTGCACACGCAGCTTCCCTATGCGCTGACTGCTGCGCTCATCGCCGCCTGCGCCATGCTGCTCTCCGGTCTGGGCGTGCCCGCATGGGTTTGCCTGCTATCGGGCAGCGTACTTTTGGCGGGCGCGCTGTTGTTGCTGGGAAAGAAGCCTGCCGCCCCTACTCTACAACCAACAGGAAAGGAAAACAGAACATGAACCACAAGGATTTTATCGACACCAATGCGCTGACCAAGACGGAGCTCATGGACATCATTGAGCTGTCCATTGAGCTGAAAAACTGCATCAAAAATGGCTATTACCCGCCGCTGCTCAAGGATATGACGCTGGCCATGATCTTCCAGCAGTCGTCCACCCGCACGCGCGTTTCCTTTGAAACGGCCATGCAGCAGCTCGGCGGTCACGCGCAGTACCTCGGGCCGGGCATGATCCAGCTCGGCGGCCATGAAACGATCGAGGATACCGGCCGTGTGCTCAGCCGCCTTGTCGACGTGGTGATGGCACGGGTCATTTCGCACGACACCATCGTGGCGCTCGCAAAGAGCTGCACCGTACCGGTGCTCAACGGCATGAGCGACTACAACCATCCGACACAGGAGATCGGCGACCTGATTACGATCGTCGAAAACCTGCCGCAGGGCAAAAAGCTCGAGGAGTGCAAGGTCGTATTCGTAGGGGACGCTACGCAGGTGTGCGCCTCGCTCGGCTTTATCTGCACAAAGCTCGGACTGCATTTTGTCCACTACGGTCCGCCCACGCAGCAATTGGGCGAGCAGCACAAACGCATTATGGAGGAGAACTGCAAGCTCTCCGGCGGCTCGTGGCTGGTCACGGATTCGCGCGACGCGGTGCGCGGCGCCGACTTTATCTATACAGACGTGTGGTACGGTCTCTATGAGAACGAAATGCCCAAGGAGGAGCGCGTGCGCGTGTTTCACGACTTTCAGGTTAACCGCGAACTCATGCAGCTTGGCAATCTCGGCTGCAAATTCCTGCACTGTCTTCCGGCCACGCGCGGCGAGGACGTCACCGACGAGGTGGCCGATTCTGCCGTTTCTCTCTGTTGGGAGGAGGCCGGCAACCGGTTGACCGCCATGCGCGGCCTGCTGGTCTACTTTACGCGCCATCTGCCAAAGCCGACAGAGCTGCAAAAGGCGGCGGCGCAGGAACGGCTACAACGTTTTTTGATTTCGCGCGGTCTGTGCAATTGAATCCTGTCCGGCACATCCTTGCAGGGACGACGCCTTGACGTTTCCCGTCCGGCGGCGGTGCGCCGTCCGCCCAATACTGGAATTGGGGCTGGCCCGCATCAAGGACCGATTGGATACGATCAAAGCATAGATGAATCATTTGATCCGATGCACCGCATACGGCGGTGCGTCGGATCTTTGCTGAACGTATTCGTGTCGGCCAAATATGCGCATGCCACCGGCCTCTATTTCCGCTTGCTGCAAAACATGGCGCCAGTGACCTGCTGCATGGCCTAGACGGTCATAACCGTCTTGGGATCTGCGGTAAGCAGCAGTTTTCGGATCAGCGGGACGTCCCTGCGCCTTGCGGTAATCAGGATGGCTGTGCGTTCGGCACCCTGCATGCCCTCTGCGGGAATGATCGTCAGAGCCTGCCCCTTTTCCCGCAGCAGCGTCGCAGCTTTTAGTGCCGCCGCCTTGTCCATAAACACGCCGGTGATGGAGCAAAATCCAAGCGCCAGCATCTCCTCCATGACGGAGCCCAACACATTTCCGAGCGCAAAAGCGCATACGAGGACGACGACTTTTATTGGGTCCGAGGCAAATCCGGTCAGCACGGTGCCCGTAATACACAGCCAAAAGGTATATTCAAACAGCGCTGCAATGGCGCCGGGCAGCCGCTGTCCCTTCAGAATCAACTGCGAGCGCAGGGAAGCAAGCGCTACCTCCACCAGCTTTCCGAAGAAAATGAACAGGTAGACGTAGATGGATGAACCCATCAAGAAGTTCGCAATTTGGTTCACAGTGTATCACCCGCCCTTGCCGGCACGACTGGCAAACGGTTGATCCGGCAAAAATACTGGTAGGACCGGTTGATCGCCGGACCCTGCGCGGTACCGGCAAGCAAGCCGGTCAAATCGAACAAAATCCGCTGCATGGTTTCGTTGGAAAAGCACTTAAATGCGATATTACCCCAACGCGGGAACGCTTCTCCATGGTCGAAATAATCCCAGTAGGACAGGATGCAATCCGCTGGCAGACAGATCCGATAGCGATCGTGGGCTTCGACCGTTCCGTTTTTACACTGCTCTCCCCAGCAGCTCTCCTTCACCATAAAGGCGCCCAGAATGCGCCGATCCCGCTCCGCGCCGCTCTCCGGCAGTCCCGTCAGCAGGCAGGCGGAATTCGGCTTGAGCCGATCGGGAATACGCGGCTGCCCCTTACAGGCGCCACGCAAATAAGCGCCGGTCGAAGCCACGCCGCATTCAAGCACGCTGCGAGCATCCGGCGGTGTGATATGGAATGCCGCCTGTGCGTTCGGGGCGATGCTCATCGCACGAATCTGTCTCATGCATTCCCGCTCCAAACGCTCTATTTTTCGCTGCGCTTCCTCGGTTTGTAAAAGGCGTCTGCTTTCTTCATAAAGCTCCTCCTGCTTCTGCGCATCGTTCAGCGTAAGAAACGCAGAAAAAGCCTCCGGGTACACAAATTTCTTTTCACCCTGTGCAAAATGTATGGTCATAATTTCTCCGGAAATATCCGTTATGCGTCCTCCGCCAAAGATGGTATGATTCACCGATTGTCCCAGTAATTGCATCATTGTTCTTCTCTCCTTTTCGTCATCAATTCCGTTCGCATCCACCGTCAATCTAGAAATAGTATGCGGTGAGGCAATAAAACAAAAGAAGGGCTTTCTCATACAACACCTTGCGGCGTCATACCAAAAGCCCTTCTAAACAGACGGTTCTTTGTTTCAAATATATATATTATACCACAGTTGCCGGAAAAAAGCAAATAAGATTAACCGTCTGGCCTTCTCCGGCTGTCAAGGCAAACGGTCGTAGATAAATCAAAAATTGGTGAACCAAATGCAAAGCAAAACACCCTGTACGATTTCACGGGTCTCATAAAACCGTTGAAGGTCGAGTGTCTGAAAAATGATGCTCGACCTTTTTATATGCAAGGTTTGGGGGATACGCACCCCAACAAGATATCGGTCACAAATTTGGCACCGCGGTAGAATCCCGCTCTCAAGCGGCAGAATCCCGACCCTTTACGCAAGGAAACCTTTGGTGGGTAGCGCCGAAAATTTTGTGTAAAGGCAAAACCGCCAGACGATTCCGGTTTAACCTGCGGGGGCAAGGTTATGCCTTGCCCTGTGTC
>ERZ857882.341-NODE-341-length-58772-cov-5.578691_pt1 | contig 58772 bp, 41 predicted proteins | sample MGYA00519697_ERZ857882 | MGnify/ENA primary metagenome ERZ857882 (study PRJEB31778, sample SAMEA3449373) | human gut metagenome | biome: human gut; feature: human-associated habitat; material: faeces | place: United Kingdom | collected 2010/2012 ...
GCAGATAGTCGGGGATTCTGAGACGATATGCATCAAAACCGGCAGATGGCCTTGGCTATCTGCCGGTTTTGACAAATTCTATGGCTGTTCCCGCATCCATGGCGCGCGCGAACCGGCGGAAAGTTATGGTTTCGGGTCTGTCACCCGCCCCCCGCTTGCTGTGAAGAGAGAACGACCATTATTACGCTGCGTCCGGTTGCTTCCGCTCCGGTTTGGCCGGCCGGCGGCCGCCGATCAGGAACAGCGCCACCGCAATAAACACCAGCACAAATACGGCTGCGTCCGCCGTCGTAAACGGCTCGTGATAGACGAATATGCCGAGCAGCAATTGCAGCGTGGGATTGATATACAGCAGCATGCCCGACAGCGAGATGGGAACGCCATGTATGCCCGCCGCAAAGAACAGCAGCGGCACGGAGGTCGCCGCACCCGTCAGCAGCAGAAACAGCATCTCCGTGGAAGAAAGCGCGCAGGGGAACAGATAGCCGCCCGTTATCTCCGCATAGATGAGATAGGCCAGCGCCAGCGGTGTGACGTACAACGTTTCCACCGTCAGCGACACGATGCTGTCCACGGCAAGGTTTTTCTTCATCGCGCCGTAGACGGCAAAGCTCGCGCCGATGCACAGCGCCAGCAGCGGCGGCTTGCCCGCCTGCACCACCGGCACGAGCACGCTCACGAGCGCAATGGCCGCGGCCGTCCACTGGAGCTTCGTCATCCGCTCGTGAAACACTGCCCATCCCAGCAGGATCGACAGCAGCGGCCCGATGTAATACGCCAGACTGCCGTCCAGAATGTGATTGCTGCTCACAGCGTAGATATACAGCCCCCAGTTGACGGTGATCGCCGCGCCGCACGCCGCAAGGCGCAATCGGGTCCTTCGATCCCGCAGCGTCTGCATCAAAGCGCTGCCGCGCCGCAGAACGAGCGTCAGCGCCGCGCAGAACAGCATGGACATCACTATGCGCACAGCGAGCAGATAGACCGCGTCCACCGTTGAAAACTGCTTCCAGAATACGGGGAGCACCCCCAGAGAATATAGCTGATCGAAACAAACCATGCCGCCCTTTTCAAGCGCATCCCTCCCAAAATGAAAAAGCACGGCGGCCGGTATCCAGCCGCCGCAAACGGGGTTTCCCCTTCCGGATTCCAAGGCCCTGCTGCATTGACCTGCCAAAGAAACGGGCATGCCGTCTCAGGCGGCGCGGCCGGCAAAAACGCCCGGCTCCGCCGATCAGGCCGCTGCGTATCGCCGCGCTATGTGCGCGGCAACCGTCTCCGTACGGGCGATTCGCCCCGGAACGCCCTGCGCGCGATCACCGGCCCGATCCATCCCTTGCCGTCCCGGCACGCCGCCACGCCATACGCGCAGCAGCCGTCTCCGTGCGGGCGATCCGCCCCGGGATGCCATGTGCTGGGCCTCCGGCCCGCTTTCGGCTTGGCTGGCGCTACAGCTCCTTTACCCAGCAGCGGCGCCGCTTATGCTGTTCCGTCGGGAAAAACTTCCACTGCGCCTGCACCTTGGTGTTGAACTCGAGCTGCGGGCCGGTCTCGGCGTATTTGAAGCCCGCGGCGATGACCTTCTCCTGAATATTGTCCAGCAGCAGCGCATTGATGCCGCAGCCCTGCAGCGACGGCTTGACCGCTACGAGCAGCATATCGAGCGTATCGTTCTTTCCCTTGAGCGCGCGAAGCATCGGAATCCAGCCGAACGGAAACATGCGGCCGTCGTTCTTCTGCTGCGCCCGATCGAGCGACGGGCAGCAGATGCCGAACGCCACCAGTTCCTCCTGTTCGTTGTATACGAACGCGGTTGTGCGGCCCTGCACCATGGGCAGAAACTCGTGCACGTACTTTTCAACCTGCTTCGGCGTAAGCGCAACCACGCCGAACAACGCCAGGTACGTCTCGTTATACAGTTTGAATACATCCTCAACCAGCGCGGAGAGCGGCTTGCCGAGATTGTCCAGATCGACCACATGCAGATGATAGCGCTTTTGAACCATCTCCGCCATGCGATGAATGCGCTCGTTCGGCTTGTCCGGAATCGTGACGCGGTACTCAAACCAGTCGACCTCCTTGCCATAGCCGCGCCGCTCCATCTGCGTGACATAATACGGATGGTTGTAATAGGTGTAGAACAGGCTCATCTGGTCAAAGCCCTGAATGAGCATGCCCTCGCGGTCCATATCGGAAAAGCCGAGCGGGCCGTGTACCGCCTCGCAGCCGAGCGAACGCGCCCAACCCTCCGCGGCATCGAACAGCGCATCGACCACTTCGTCGTCATCGATGAAATCGATGTGGCAGATGTTCATGTATTTTTTGTTGAATTTCGCGTTGGCGCGGGTATTCAGGATGCACGCGATGCGGCCGACAATCTGCCCCTCGCGATAGGCCAAAAAGCACTTCGCGTCACAGTATTCAAACGCCGGATTTTTGTCGCGCATCATATCCGCGACCTGACTGTCGAGCATATCCGGCACATAATACGGGTTGCCGCGATACAGCTTGTTCGGAAACTCCATGAATTTGATGATATCCCTGCGGGTAACCGCTTCCTTGATCGTTACCAATGAGATTGACCCCCTTATTCCCTGTCCTGTGTAACAAACAGCCCCTGCTGCTCAGCGAAAGGGGGGCGCGCCCCCCCTTCCGTGTACAGCTTATGCGCTCTGTCTTGCCAGTTCTTCCTTCTCCAGCACCGTATACGCAACCTTACCCACCAGCGTCTTGGGCAGCGAGTCGCGCACCTCGATCTCATACGGCATCGCATATTTGGCGATGTGACGGCGGCAGTGCTCGCGGATGGATTCCATCAGCTCGGGCGTTTCGGCAACGCCTGGCTTCAGAACGACAAACGCCTTGACCTTTTGCATCTTATAGGGATCCTTCACGCCGATGACGCAGCTCATCTGCACGGCCTCATGCGCGTCGATGATGTTCTCGAGCTGGGACGGATACACGTTGTAGCCGCTCGTAACGATCATACGCTTGATGCGCTGGCGGAAATAGATGAATCCATCCTCGTCCATATAGCCCAGATCGCCCGTGTGTATCCAGGTATGGCCGTCCGCATGGAGGCGCATGGTGTTCTTCGTCTCCTCCGGCTGGTTGATATAGCCCATCATCATGGACGGGCCGGTCAGGCAGATCTCACCCTCCTCGCCGTAGGGCAATTCATCGGTCGTGCCGACCTGAACGATCTTATAGTAGGTATCCGGGAACGGCAGGCCGATGCTGCCCTCACGATACATATCGTACGGGGTAAGGCAGCTCGCGGTCACGCACTCGGTCGTGCCATAGCCCTCGCGCACCTGTACGGTGGCGCCGTGCTCCTTGAGGAACAGGTCGAACTTCTTCTTGAGCTCGATGGAAAGCGAATCGCCGCCGGAGAACACGCCCTTGAGACAGGCAAGGTTCACACCATCCATGTATGGGTTGCGCGTAATGCCCTCGTAGAGCGTGGGCACGCCGGCGATATAGTTTGGCTGCTCCTTTTTGAGAAGCCTTGCATAGCTCTCCACCGAGACGCGGGGAACCAGAATGCACGTGCCGCCCGCGACCAGCATCGTATGGATGCACACGCCGAGGCCAAAGCCGTGGAACATCGGCATGGCGGCCAGCATGCGCTGCCCGGGCTCAAACGTCGTCGCCATGGCAATCGTCTGCAAGCCGAGCGCATTGAAGTTCAGATTGGAGAGCAGGATGCCCTTGGTTACGCCCGTGGTGCCGCCGGAGAACAGGATCGCCGCCGGCTCCTCGGCCATGCGCTTCACCAGATATGGCTGCTCGTACGCATCGCCGTTTTGCAGGAAGGCGCGCCACTTCTCAGCGGGCGCCGCGATCTCCGGCACCTGAAGCTTGCGCCCCTGCGTAAGCCAATAGCCCGCGCGCAGGATGGGCGTGAGCGCGTCGCCGATCGTGGCAACGATCAGCTTGTCGAGCGGCTGCTCCTGCATCACATCCTGAAACTTGCCGTAAAACTGGTCGAGCGTGACGGCCACCTTCGACCCGGAATCCCGCAGATAGAACGCGATCTCTCCCACGCTTGAGAGCGGATGGATCATCGTGGCCACCGCGCCGATGAGGTTGAGCCCGTAAAAGCAGAGCACCGCCTGCGGGCAGTTGGGCAGACAGACGGTCACGCGGTCATCCTTCCGGACGCCGGCCGCCGCAAACGCGCGCGCCACGCGGTGCGCCTGCTCGAGCAGCTCGCGGTAGGTGGTCTTCACCCCCTGAAAGGTGTATGCCGCCTGATCCGGATATTTTTCGGCCACGGCGCTCACCGCGTCCATCATGGAGCCCTTAGGATACTCGAGGTGCGCGGGCACCTTGCCGTAAAAGCGCACCCATGGCGCTTTGATCTCGCTATAGGATTCAGTGTTCATAATCTACCTCCGTATTTGCAGGTAACTCCAGCAGTTCCGGATGTTGGAGCAGGTGCTTGAGCAGCCGCACGGTCTTGGAATAGTAATACCCGTCGGCAATGCGCTCATCGAGCGTCAGCCCGAGGTTGAGAACCGGGCGGATGCTCACGTTTCCCTCCTCATCGACCACCTGCGCCAGATGCTTTTCCCCGATCACGCCGAAGAACGATGTCGTTCCCCAGTTGGTCAGATGGTGATAACCGGCGTTGAGCTTGATCGAGCCGAGGTTGGAAAGAAAGATCGACGCGTAATTCGGGTCGGTCTTGACCAGAAAATCCGGTACACGGCCGTAGTAGTCCAGCGTGTGCAGAATATGGATGACAATCGTCAGCACCCAGCGCGGAAGCTTGAGCAGCATATCCATGCCGTCGGTGGAATTGTCGGTCTTGCCGCCGCGAAACTCCGTGATCTCCTTCGTAATGGCCTCGTGCAGCGTGTCGATGGTCGTGTTTCCATCGCAGTACTGAAAGGCAAGCGCCTCGTGCGACTCGTCGTTGAACCGCTTTTTGACCACGAAGGAGAGCGTCAGCACCTTGCGCTGGTACATACGGCTTCCCTGAATAAAGCGGTTCATCTTCGGCCTGAGCACGAAGCACTTGACCGCCGCCGCGGCAATGACATGGAAAATGGTATAGCGATACTGCGGATTCTCCGCGTTCTTCTTTTCGAGATACGCCAATATGTTGGTCAGGTCAATCTGTTCCTCAATGAACACCTCGTTGTCGGCGCGATTCGGAAACAGGTATGGCGTAAACCCATGCAGCGCATCCAGATCTCTCAGCCATACGCCGTCCCGCCGGTCGCCCCTTCGCCGTTTCTCCTTTTTCTCCATTCTTTCGTTCTTCCAATCGTATAAATATAGCTATAATAACTATTATACTATAGCGGAAATTCGAAATAATGTCAATTTCCCTTCACAATTCCTTCGTATTGTCCGCAAACGGCCATAACCCGTGCATCTCGCCCCCGCCTCGCACAGATGCGCGCCCGTCATTTCGGTCAGGCCAGGGGGCGCAAAGGCGCGTTCCTTCCCCGGCTCACACGGACGCGCGGCCGCGCGAGAGGTGATTCATACACCCGCCGCACACGATTGCCGAGAGCCGCAGTGCTTATTCATACACCCGCCGGACGCGATTGCCGAGAGCCGCAGCGCTCCTTCGTATACTCGCCGGACGCGAGTACTGAGCGCTGCTGTGATCGAGCAGGCTTCATCGTCGATCAGCGCGGCAATCTCCTGCCCCGGCAGGAGATTGCCGCACCCATCGAACCCGATAAGCGTCGCTGTATCCCCCACCGCGCAGTCCGCGCCCGTCGCTTCGGCAAAGCACTGGTCCATGCAGCAGCCGATGAGCCGGCAGCGTTTGCCGCCGATGAGCACCGGCGCGTGAACCGCTGCAAGGCGGCTGAGCAGCGCGCAATCGCCATACCCCACGCCCATGGTGGCGATGACTGCGTCCGCATCCAGCACATACGCCCCGCCATACCCGAGTGCATCGCCCGCGTGCCGCGCGCGCACATCGGTGATCAGCGCGCGCCATGACGCCGCATCCCGGATCGGGCCGGTCGGATCCGCCAACTGATTATAATACAGCCGCCGGCCGATGCGCACGCCGTCAAGCGCCAGTTCCGGGTGCTTTTCAAAGGAAGCGCTGGCGCACACATGGCGCATACCGGGCGCGATACCCGCGTCGGCCAGCCGTTCGAGCGCGCGCGTATAGCGGCCGTATTCCGTCCAGAGCAGTTCGCCGCCCGCGTCAAGATCGGAAAAATGGGAGAACACACCGGCCACCTCGACCACATCCGCCGCGCCCTTGAGCTCGGCGATCACCGCATCCAGCTCCGGTCCCGGCGCGCTTCCCAGCCGGTTCAAACCGCTGTTGATCTTGATATGGACGCGCAGCCGCAGCCGATGCCGCCGAAGCAGCGCCGCCGCGCGCGCCACGAAGCCGGGCTGCGGCACGGTGAGCAGAATACCGTTCTCTGCCGCCGCCACGATCTGCGCGTCGCTCGCCGCCGCACCGATCACGAGAATATCCGTCTCCCTGCCCACGCCCGCCTCACGCAGCTGCACCGCTTCATAAACCTGCGCCACCGCGAGCGTATGCACGCAGCCCGTGCCGAGCACGGCCTTCGCAACCGGCAGCAGCCCGAGGCCGTATGCATCGCACTTGAGCACCGGCAAAAGCGCCGCGCCCGCCGGAAGTTCCTCCGAAATGCGCTTCACGTTCGCCTGTATATTTTGAATATTTATGAATAAAATCGAGTTGGTCAATTCATCCGCGCCGGTCTGCACTGGTACAATATCCTCCGCAATTCGTACATTTCTGCTTGATTATACCCGCTTGCAGCCGGAATTTCAAGGGAAAAAGCCGGAAAAACGCTCCTTTGAAGAGGAAATGTATATTTTTTCACAAAATAGTATTGACAATGCATATTTATAAGCGTATACTGGGCCTTGTCAAAAAGATTGAACCACCGGCCGGTACAAACCGGTCGGGGAATAAGGAGAAGGAAAATGAAAAACATCGCTAAGAAAGTCCTCGTGGTTTTGATGGCCGTTCTGATGATCGGCGCAATGGCAGCCTGTGCCCCGGCAGCCGATTCCGATGCAAAGACCGTTTCGCTCGGCACTTCCGCCGACTACCCGCCGTTCGAGTTCATCTATCTGGACGATCAGGGCGCGCAGCAGTACGCCGGCATCGACGTATCCCTCGCCAAGAAGCTGGCCGCGGATATGGACGCCGAGCTCAACGTTGTCAATATGAACTTTGACAGCCTGATGGCCTCCCTCGAAAAGGGCGACGTCGATTTCGTCATCGCTGCCGTGGAGGTCACGGAGGATCGTCTCAAATCCGCCGATTTCTCCGAACCGTACTACACCGATCTGCCCGCCATGATCCTCGTCAAGGCCGATAAGGCCGCCGAGTTCACCAGCATCGAGTCCTTTGCGGATAAGAATGTCGGCGCACAGAGCGGCACGACCAAGGCCGACATCGTGAACAACGATATGCCCGGCGCCAAGTTCGTGGGCCTGACCTCGGTGACCGATCTGGTGAACGAGCTCATGTACGGCAAGTGCGACGCAATCGTGCTCGACGGCGCGGTGGCGATGGATTATGCAGCGTCCAACAGCGAGCTGGTCGTGGCAGACGTCGCCCTCGGCGAAGCGCTCCCGTTCTGCGTCGCCGTTCAGAAGGGCGACCCCAAGGGCCTGCTCGAATCCATCAACAAGTCGATTGCCGATGCGCTTTCGCAGGGCCTGGTTGACCAGTGGGTTGCCGAGGCGGATGAGCTGAGCAGCAAGGCGCTCGAGGGCTGACGAAAAGCCTTTGCCTCCCCCTTCAAATGATGCTGACGAACATGCAAAGCCCTCCAACGGGGGTTTTGCATGATTCGCGTTTTGACAGACCAGAAGAAAGGAATCCTGTCCATGATCCCGACCGTCCCGACCATCCTGCTGGGGAGCGGCTCCTGGTGGAGCGAATTGTTCGAGGGGATGTCCCCGGCGAGCTTTTTTAACTTCTCCTTCCTGCCGAAATACGCTTCGTTCTTCATCCGCGGCGTGGAATACACGCTGCTGCTCTCGGTCATCTCCGTGGCGCTGGCGGTCATACCGGCGTTGTTGCTGGCGCTGATGCGGCTGAGCAAAAACCGGTTTGTCCATGCCGTATCCGGCGCCTATATCGCGGTGTTTCGCTCCACGCCGCTGCTCGTGCAGCTGTTCCTGATCTATTACGCCATATTCGGCCTGATCAAGCTGCCCTCTTACACGATCCTCGGCTTCATCGATGTGGCGCGCTTCATCCCCGGTGTGGTGGCTCTGGCGCTCAACAGCGCCGCCTATGTGGCCGAGATCTTCCGCGCCGGCATTCTGGCCGTCGATATCGGCCAGACGGAAGCGGCCCGCAGCCTCGGCCTCTCCTCGTGGCAGGCGATGCGCATGGTGGTGCTGCCGCAGGCGATCAAGAACATCCTGCCCGCGCTGGCCAACGAGGTCATCACCATGGTCAAGGAGTCCTCGATCTGCATGACGCTCGGCATGATGGAGCTCATGTGGGGCGCCAAGACCGTCGCCGGCTCGACCTACATCACGATTGCGCCGTATGTGCTCGTCGCGATCATCTATTTCTGCATCAACTACCCCGCCAGCAAGGGAATCGAAGCCATTGAGAGGAGGATGCGCCGTGGAGACAGGCGGTAAGCTCATCAGCGTGCAGGATCTTGTGAAGGAATACAACAACGGCAAGGTCAAGGCGCTCAATCATTGCAATCTGGATATTTCGCGCGGCGAGGACGTCGCGATCATCGGGCCTTCCGGCTCCGGCAAGTCAACGCTGCTGCGTAGCCTCAACCTGCTCGAAACGCCCACAGCCGGCCGCATCCTGTTCGACGGCGTCAACCTTGCGGACAAGAGCGTGAATATCAACCTGCACCGGCAGCGCATGGGCATGGTGTTCCAGCATTTCAACCTGTTCCCCCACAAGACTGTGCTGGAAAACATCACCATGGCGCCCATTCAGCTCAAACTTAAGACCAAGGCTGAGGCCGAGCAGACGGCCATGGAGCTGCTCGAACGCATCGGGCTGCCGGATAAGGCGAAGGAATACCCGGCCATGCTCTCCGGCGGGCAGAAGCAGCGCATCGCCATCGTGCGCGCGCTGGCCATGAACCCGGAGGTCATGCTGTTCGACGAGCCGACGAGCGCGCTCGACCCGGAGATGGTCGGGGAGGTGCTCGACCTCATGCGCCGGCTCGCGCGCGACGGCATGACCATGGCGATCGTGACGCACGAAATGGCGTTTGCACGCGAGGTTGCCACGCGCGTGCTGTTCATGGATGCCGGCGCGATTCTGGAGGAGAACAAGCCCTCCGAGCTGTTCGACCATCCAAAGGACCCGCGTTTGAAGGATTTCCTCGCCAAGGTGCTGATGTAAACCCAACAGGGGCTGCGGTCAAAAGACCGAAGCCCCTCTTTCATGCCCGTTTCCCATCGCATCGGCTCTTTTCCTCGCGGGCTTCATTTTGCCGCTTCATTCACCGATCGTTTCGCTGTACAAACGACCGAACCGCCTCGCGCGCGGCGTCGCTCCGCAGCAGATCGCCGTCGATGCTCACTCTGCCGTATTCCTTTGCGGCAAGGAACAGGACGTCCGGTTCGCCCTGCACATGCTGCCGGAAGGCTGTGACGAACGGTTCCTTCCCCGTGTTGCTGATTGCGATGAAGCGCTTCGGCACCGCCAGATATGCCTGCAATTTCTTCTCCGCGCCCTGAAAGCAGCACTGGCTGCGCTCATTAAAAATAAAGAAGTTGGCTGCGGGAAAGTCGCAGTAATTGGGCACCAGATAATAGGCCATGCCGCAGCGGAGCACCGTCTCATACAGCAGGCGCACACCATCGTGAATGTGCGGGCAGTCGTCCGCGCTGTGGAAGCATTCATACGCGCAATGTCCGCACGGATTCGGGTGCATGGCGGAAAAGCAGTGCACGGCGCCCCGCGTCAGCGAAGCGATGTACGCCGCAACGGCGTCACAGTTGCCGTTTCGCCTGCTGCTGAAGGATAGGATTTCGGTCTGCATCGCTCTGTCTCCTTTCATCCATTGAAAAGCGCGGGAAGCTCATTCTCCCGCGCAGCATGATGCTATTCCTTTCTCACGTCGACCACATCGTCGTCGAGCACGACCGCGACGAGCATAGACCCCTTGCCGGCGCGCGGCTCGATGTGCACGGACTCGGTGGAGATCGTCGTCTCCGTGCCGTGCCGCTGCACGATCGTGAACGGGAACGGCTCGCACACATGGAACACCGCTGCGATGCAGTTTCCATTGGAGGCGTTCTTCTTGAAATCAAAGGTCTTGAGCCCCTTGCCGTTGCGGCCCTGCACCTCATAATCGAACAGGAAGCTGCGCTTGCCGTAGCCGCGGTCGGTGATGACGAGCAGCTCGCCCTCGTCCGGGAGCTGGCCGGCATAGCATACCGCATCGCCCGGCTCAACCTTCATGCACTTGACGCCGCCGCTCACGCGCCCCATCGCCGGAATGGACTCCGTCGTAAACCGGATGCTCATGCCGAGCCGCGTCACCAGCAGCAGCGTGTCGCCGGTCAGGTGTTCCACGCCGATCACGAGATCCTTCTCGCGCAGCGTGATGGCGGCCGTGCGCTTGACGCGCAGCCGGTATTCCGCCGCCGCCGTGCGCTTCACCATGCCCTGCCGGGTATAGAACAGGTAATCGCCCGCTTCCTCATCCGGGAACGCCGCGAGAATGCGCTCGTTCTTTTCAAACGGCAGCAGCGAAGCGAGGTTGGCCGCGCGCGCCGTCGCCCGCGTTTCGGGAATTTCGTCCGCGGTCAGCGAGAGCACCGCGCCCTGATCGGTGAACAGCCGGATGCGCTTGTCCGAGCGCGTTTCGATGATGAACTGCGGCTTGTCCTCCGCAATCTGGGACGGGTTGAACAGTCTGGTCGGGCAGCGGCGCACCTTCAGCCCCTCGCAGACGGCCACGGTCACATCCTCGGCGGTGGAGAGGTCCTCCGCATCCACGGCGATGTCCGCGTCGCCCGCGATGATCTCGGTGCGGCGCTTGCCGTCAAGCTGGCCCTTGATCTCGAGCAGCTCCTTTTTGATGAGCGCGATCAGCTTTTTATCCGACGCGAGGATCGACTTGAGCTCAGCAATGAGCTTGAGCACCGCGGCATATTCCTTTTGCAGCGCCAGCAGTTCCATGTTCGTGAGCCGCTGCAGCCGCAAATCGAGGATCGCCTGCGCCTGTATTTCGGTCAGGCCGAACTCACGCATCAGCCCCTCCTTCGCCTCCTTCGGCGATTTGGAGGCACGGATGAGCTGAATGACGCGGTCGAGGTTGTCGATGGCGATCATGTAGCCGGCGAGGATGTGCTCGCGCCGCTCGGCGGCCTCCAGCTCGTTCTGCGTGCGGCGCGTAACGACCGCGCGCTGATGGCGGATGTAGTGCTCGATGAGCTGCCTCAGCCCCATCTGCTGCGGCTTCCCGCCCGCGATGGCAACCATGTTCACGCCAAACGTGCATTGCAGATCGGTGTATTTGAACAGATATTGGAGGATCTTTTCCGGGTTGCCGTCCTTTTTCACCTCGATGACGGCGCGCATGCCCTGCCGGTCGGATTCGTCGCGGATGTCGCCAATGCCGACAAACAGGGACTTCTTCTCCTGGCTCACGGCGAGGATCTTCTCGAGTGCGGCCGCCTTGTTGATCTGGTACGGCATCTCGGTCACAACGATCAGCGTCCTGCCGTTCTTCTGCTCCTCAAAGTGCGTGCGCGCCCGCATGGTCAGCTTGCCGCGCCCGGTTTCGTACGCCCTCTCGATCTCGTCGGACGCGAGCAGAAAGCCGCCGGTCGGGAAATCCGGCGCGGGCATGATCCGCATGAGTTCCGCGAGGGAAACCTGCGGGTTTTCCATCGTGGCGATGACCGCGTCGATCGCTTCGGCCGGGTTGTGCGGCGGGATGTTCGTGGCGAGGCCGACCGCAATGCCGGATGCGCCGTTGACGAGCAGGTTCGGAAACCGGCCGGGCAGCAGCTCCGGCTCCTTGAGCGTATCGTCAAAATTGAAGGTAAACGGCACGGTTTCCTTGTCGATGTCGCGAAGCTGCTGCATGGCTGCGTCCGTCATCCGCGCCTCGGTATAGCGCATGGCGGCGGCGCTGTCGCCGTCGATCGAGCCGAAATTGCCGTGCCCGTCCACGAGCGGCACGCGCATATTGAACGGCTGCGCCATGCGCACCATCGCGTCGTACACGGAGGAATCGCCGTGCGGATGGTATTTGCCAAGGCAGTCGCCCACGATGCGGGCGCTCTTTCTGTGCGGCCGGTCGGGTGAGAGGCCGAGCTCCATCATCGTAAACAGAATGCGCCGCTGCACGGGCTTGAGGCCGTCCTCCACGCGCGGCAGGGCGCGCTCGAGGATGACGTGCTCGGCATACGGCAGCATCGAGTTGTGCATGACCTCGTCCATGCTTTGCAGGAGAATCTTTTCCTGCATCGGTTCCTGTGTCTTTGCCATATTACTTCCCCATCATCTTTTCAAATACTTCGCTCTTCTTCCGGTTGAAGTCAGCGTATTCGAAGATATACTCCTTGCGGGACTGCACCTTGTCGCCCATGAGCACGGTGACGAGATGCTCAACGTCCGCCGCGTCGTCGATCGTGACGCGCACCAACTGCCGGTTCTCCGGATTCATGGTCGTTTCCCAGAGCTGCTCCGGGTTCATCTCGCCGAGGCCCTTATAGCGCTGCAGCGTATAGCCCTTCCCGACGCTGCGCGTCGCCTGCCGCAGCTCCTCGTCGTCGTAGCAGTAGAGCGTCTTGGAGCCCTTCTGCACCTTGTAGAGCGGGGACAGGCCGATGTATACATGCCCCTCGGTGATGAGCGGCTTCATATAGCGGTAGAAAAACGTGAGCAGGATGGAGCGGATGTGCGCGCCGTCCTGATCCGCGTCGGCAAGGATGATGATCTTGTCGTACTTGAGCGACTGCATGTCGAAATCCTCGCCGATACCCGTGCCGATGGCGGTGATCATCGAACGGAATTCCTCGTTTTGCAGCACCTGATCGAGCCGCTTCTTCTCCACATTGAGCGGCTTTCCGCGCAGCGGCAGTATGGCCTGAAATTTGCGGTCGCGCCCCTGCTTGGCGCTGCCGCCGGCCGAATCGCCCTCGACGATGAACAGCTCGTTGATCGCCGCATTGCGGCCGGTACAGCTCGACAGCTTGCCGACGAGCGGCGCGTTTTCGAGCTTGTTCTTCTCGCGCGCCGTCGCCTTGGCCTTGCGCGCCGCCTCGCGCACCTTGGCGGACTTGACGGCCTTCTCCGCAATCGCATTGCCGACGTCGGCGTTTTTGAGATCCTCGAGAAATCTGGTCAGTTCCTCGCCCACCACCGCCTCCACCGCAGGGCGCGCCTCGGTGTTGCCGAGCTTCGTCTTGGTCTGCCCTTCAAACTGGATGGAGCGCATCTTGAGCGAGAGCACCGCCGTGATGCCCTCCCGGAAATCCTCGCCGGTGAGCGACGCATCCTTCTCCTTCAAAATCCCGTTGCGGCGGCAGTAGTCGTTCATGACCTTGGTGAGCGCCGCCTTCAGGCCCGTTTCGTGCGTGCCGCCCTCGGTGGTGGGAATGTTGTTCACATAGGAGAAGATGTTGTCGGCATAGCCGTCGTTGTGCTGCATGGCCAGTTCCACGGCGATGCCGCCGCTCGTTCCCTGAATGTGCACGGGCTTTTCATACAGCGCGCTCTTGTCCGCGTTCAGATATGCCACAAAATCCGACAGGCCGCCGTCGAACTTGTATTCGACGGTCTTGGGCAGTTCCTTCTCCTCGGCGGTGCGTCTGCGGCTGTCGGTGAGCACCATGCGCACGCCGCGGTTGAGGTAGGCCAGCTCGCGCAGGCGCTTTGCAACGGTTTCATAGTGCATCTCGATCGTTTCAAACACGCGTGCGTCCGGCTTGAACGTGACGACCGTGCCCTGCTTGCGCGTACGGCCGACCTCCGTCAGCGGGTACTTGGGCTTGCCGGAAACGATGTGCCCGGCGCCGTCGTCCACGCTCTCAAATTCCATCCGGTAGGCCCGGTTTTCATAGTAGACCTCCACCGTGAGCCATTCGGAGAGCGCGTTCACAACCGATGCGCCGACGCCGTGCAGGCCGCCGGAATAGCCGTAGCTGTCGTTGCCGAACTTGCCGCCCGCATGGAGCTGCGTGAACACCACCTCCACGCCCGAAACGCCGAGTTTTTCATGAATGCCGACGGGGATGCCGCGGCCGTTATCCGTCACGGTTACGGAGTCGTCCCGGTTGAGCGTGACGGTGATCTCGGAAGCATAGCCGTTCGCCGCTTCATCGATCGCGTTGTCCACGATCTCCCAGAGCAAATGGTGCAGTCCGCGCTGTCCGGTCGAGCCGATATACATGCCCGGCCGCATACGAACCGCGTCCAACCCCTCCATGACCTTGATGTTCGATACCGTATAATCCTTTGCCATCGTCGATGCGCTTTCCTTTCAGAGTATGCGGGTTTCAAAAATGCGCCAGAATCGCTGGGCTTTGCCGCATTTCACCAAATGCATACCATACCAAATATAAAGTATACCACATTTTGTGTTTTTGCGAATCCCCCCTTTTTTCTGGCGGCGTTCGGGAATTGCCAGTTCCTGTAAAAAGGAAGGAGAATTCAAAAAAAACGTGTAATTTGCGCCCCGGGTGGTGACAAATGGGGCAAAGTGGTGTATACTTATGGAACAAGAGTCCGGGAGTATCCCCATCCGGCAGCGGGGCTTGCGCTGCGGCTTCATCCGCCGCTTCAGCCTCGCGAAACGGATGGTCCCACAGGTCTGCGAGAGGAGCGCACAGCATGCTGATCGGTTCGTTTACACACACGCTCGATGCCAAGGGCCGCGTGTTTGTGCCCGCCAAATGGCGCGATGACGTCGGCGACGTGCTCATCGTCACGCTCGGCCTGCTCGGTGATGAAAACGCCTCCTGTCTGTTCGGCATGTCCGTTTCGGAATGGGAGCTCTTTTCCGAACGGCTCTCCGCGCTGCCCATGACGGATGTGGCCGGTCAGGCGGTTCGCCGCCGGCTGTACGCCATGGCCGCCGCCTGTGAAACGGATAAACAGGGCCGCATCCTGATCCCTGCGCAGCTGCGCGAGACCGCCGGCCTCACCCGTGAAGCCACGCTCATCGGCGTGGGCAACCGCATCGAGTTCTGGGATCCGGAGCAGCTCTGCCGTCACAACGAGACGGCCGACGCCGGCTTTACGGACGCGCTGCAGCATTTGCAGCAGCTTGGCATATGAGCTGTTATCACACGCCCGTCCTGTATCGGGAGGTTCTCGAATATCTGGAGCCGGAGCGGGGCGGCATTTTTGTGGACGGCACGCTCGGCGGCGGCGGACACGCTTCTCTGGTGTTGGAGCGTCTGCCCGAAGGCGGCCGGCTCATCGGCATTGACCGGGACCGGGAGGCCTTGGCCGCTTCTGAGGAACGGCTGCGGGCATACGGATCGCGCTTTCAGGCCATTCATGGCAATTTTTTCGAGATGCGCTCACTGCTTGCGGTTCTCGGCGTGTCGGCGGTCAACGGCATTCTGCTCGATCTCGGCGTTTCCAGCCATCAGCTGGATACGCCGGAGCGCGGCTTTTCGTACCATACGGATGCGCCGCTCGATATGCGGATGGACGCCTCCGCCCCGCTGTGCGCGCGCGATGTGGTAAACGGCTATTCGTTTGAAGCGCTGTGCCGCATTCTGCACGATTATGGCGAAGAGCGTTTTGCCTCCCGCATCGCCGACCGCATTGTGCGGACGCGGCAGACCGCGCCGATCGAAACGACTGCGCAGCTCGCGGCGTTGGTATGCGCCGCCATGCCCGCAAAAAGCCGGCATGAAGCGCAGCACCCGGCACGGCGGACGTTTCAGGCGATCCGCATCGAGGTCAACGGCGAGCTTGACGGGCTGCGCGCCGCCATCGACAGCGCGGAGTCTCTGCTGCTCCCCGGCGGCCGCCTCGTGATCCTCACGTTCCACTCGCTGGAGGACCGCATTGTCAAGCAGGCGTTTCGTTCCTATGAAAACCCCTGCGTCTGCCCGCCGAAGGCGCCCGTCTGCATCTGCGGCAGGACGCCGACCGCGCGGATTCTCACCAGAAAGCCGCTCTCCTGTACCGAGGAGGAGGCGAAGGCGAACAGCCGCGCCAGCTGCGCCAAGCTGCGCGCCATAGAAAAACTGCCGTAAAAGGTTGTGCGGCGGGACGCTTAGAACGGAGGCGGCCCGCATAGAGATAGGAGAGGGTCTGTATGGAGAAGATTCGCTTTCAAAGCGAGCATCGGAACCGGCGTTCCGGCCGGGCCTCCACAAAGCTGTATGCGCCGACCCGCGACAGCGAGGCCTATGCCTATGATCCCGAAACCGGTGAGCGGCTCAAGGACGCGCCGCTCAAGGCTGCCCCCATTGAACTCCGGCCGCGCAGCGAGCTCCGGCTGGCCGCGCGCATCGGCATCATGCTCTGCGTTTTCGTGTTTGCCGGCATGCTGGTGTTCATACTGTCCGGCTATGAGCGCATTGCGCGCGCATACGCCGGCATCAACACGCTCAACGACGAGATCAACGAGATCCGGCTGCACATCAACGCGCTGGAGGCCGATATCGAGTGCGCCGTGACCATCGAGGACGCACAGGCATACGCCGTGAGTCAGGGTATGCAGTATCCGGTGCAGTCACAGTACTTGCAGTCGGGCAAACCCATTCCGAGCACCGCGGTCGGCGGTCCCTCCGGTCAGGCGCCGGAGGACGGAACGCCGGAGGACGGCGATCCGGATGGCGATACGCCCTAACGGGCGCAGCGCTTCGCCTCTCAGGCTGAAAGGCAGAGGGTTTGTCCGCAGGAAGGAGCCAGGTTTGAACAAAAACGGGCTTTTCACACCGGCGGCGCCGCCGCGCAAAGCAGCGGCCGCCCCGTGGGAGATTGTAGCATTTTCTTTGCGAAAGGAGCTGCCGTAACATGGCGGCGCCTACGGCAAAACTGAAAAAACGCCTGCTGATCCTGCTGGGATTCGGCTTGGTGCTGTTTCTTTTGCTCGTGTTCCGCCTGTTTCAGGTGATGATCATCGACGGGCCGCGTCTCGAAAGCATGGCCCTCAAGCAGCAGACGCGCAAGAGCGCCCTGCACGCGCAGCGCGGCCGGATTCTCGATACAAACGGCACTGTGCTCGCGCAGAGCGGCACCTCCTATCAGGTGCTGGTCAACCCGCAGGTGCTCTCCGGCAAGGACGACGAGGAATCGGAGCGCGTGCGCATATCCATCCTCGTTTCGGATGTGCTGGGCATGAATTACGACGATGTGTACGCCAAGGTTTCCCGAACCGAGAAGCAGCAGCTCGTGCTCAAGCGGCAGGTTTCCAGCGAGGTCGTCGACCAGATCATCGCGCTCCAGCTCGGCGGCACCATCAGCTTTGCGACCGACTACACGCGCTATTACTCGAACGGCAAGCTGTTTGCGCAGCTCATCGGCTTCACCGGCATCGACGGCGAGGGCCAGACGGGAATCGAAGCGTCGCTCGACAAATACCTTGCCGGTATCGACGGCCGCATCGCCACGCCGAAGGACGCCCGCGGAAACCCGCTGGCCTACGGCGAGGAGGAATACATCGCGCCGACCAACGGCTATGACGTCCGGATCACCGCCGACGCCAACGCCGAGGCCTATCTGGAAACGGCGCTTGCCGAGTGTATGTCGGTCAACAATGCCAAAACCGTCACCGGCCTGGTGATGGATCCGACAACGAGCCGGATTCTCGCCGCGGGATCCAACCCGACGTTTGACCTCAATTCCCCCGACCGCAGCGACGTCACCACCCTGATGTCGATGTCGCGCAACCGCGTCGTGACCGACACGTTTGAGCCCGGCTCGATCTTCAAGATCATCACGCTGGCCGCCGCGCTCGATTCCGGCGCCATCACGATGGACAGCACGTTTGACTGCTCCGGCTCGCTCCGGTTCCGCACGGAGTCCATCAAGTGCTGGAAACGCGGCGGACACGGCCACCAGACGCTCGCAGAGGCCTGTGAGAACTCCTGCAACTGCGCGTTCATGCAGATGGCGCTCGCCATGGGCGTGGATACGTTTTACGATTACATCTATGCGTTCGGCTTCGGCTCGGAGACGGACAGCGGCGTTCCCGGCGAGGACACCGGCGACGTCATCCACCGCAAGTACATCCGCGACACCGATCTGGCCCGCATCGGCTTCGGCCAGAGCATCACGGTCACGCCGCTGCAGATGGTCAACGCCGCATCGGCCGCCATCAACGGCGGTATTCTGCGGCAGCCGTACATCATCGACTCCATCACCACGAGCGCGGAGGATGGATCGGAGGTTGTCATCGAGCACAACGAACCCAAGGAGATCCGGCGCGTCATCAAGTCCGAAACCTCCGAAAAGGTTCGCCAGCTCCTGCAATCGGTCGTCGATCACGGCAGCGGTTCCAATGCGCAGATCTCCGGCTATACGGTCGGCGGCAAAACCGGCACCGCACAGAAATACGATGAGAACGGCAAGGTGTCGAGCACGCTCCTGATCGCATCGTTCATCGGCTTCGTTCCGGCGGATGACCCGGAGCTCATCTGTCTTGTGATGGTGGATGAGCCGCGCGTGCCCGTGATCTACGGCAGCACGGTCGCCGCGCCGTTCGTGCAGCGGGCGCTCTCCAACCTTGTGCAGTATTACGGCATTCTGCCCAATACAGAGACCGACACCAAGACCGTGCCGGATGTGACCGGCAAATCCGCCCGCGAGGCGGCGAGCACGCTCGAACGGGCCGGGTTCCCGGAGCCGATCTATACGGATTCCGAGGCGGACGCCATCGTGCTCATGCAGGTGCCGGCGGCGAACACGGAGGTACCGGCCGGCACGCAGGTCGTGATCTATACCACCATGACCACCTACAGCGACGAGGGCACCGTCAAGAACACCGTCACCGTGCCCAAGCTCATCGATAAGCGCCGTCAGGACGCTTTCGATGCGCTGGACAAGCTGGGGCTCATCCTCGCCTACGACAAGAGCGCCTGTCTCGGGCAGATCACCGAACAGTCGATCGAGGCGGGAACCGAGGTCGAGCGCGGCACGGAAATCTATGTGACATTCAGCAAGGCGCCGCCATCCAGCACGCCCCCGGATCAAACCGGCGGCGGAGGCGGGGGCGATAATGACAACACGCCGACTGGAGAATAATTGACCTTATTTCATACATTATCGGGAGGGACGAACACATGCTGTTATCCGAGCTTGCCATGACGGCGGGGCTGCGCTACACTGGCAAAAACGTTGATATCCAGTCCATCGAATACGATTCCAGAAAGGTAGCGCCCGGCAGCATGTTCTGCTGTATCGTCGGGCAGTTGTTTGACGGCCATACGTTCGCCGAATCTGCGGTCAAAAAGGGCGCCGTTGCGCTGCTCGTCGAGCACGAGCTGCCGCTCGATGTGCCGCAGGTCGTGGTGCAGAGCGCAAGAAAGGCCATGGCCGAGATGGCGGCCGCCTTCTACGGGTATCCGCAGCGCGAAATGCAGATGCTCGGCGTGACCGGCACCAACGGCAAGACCACCACGACCTACATGGTCAAGGCCATTGCCGAACAGGCGGGCAAGAAGGTCGGCATCATCGGCACCATCCGCAACATGATCGGCAGCGAAAGCCTGCACGCCGAGCATACCACGCCGGAGTCGGTCGATCTGTTTCGGCTGCTGCGCACGATGGCCGATGCGCGCGTCGATATGGTCGTCATGGAGGTATCCTCGCACGCGCTTGAACAGTACCGCGTGCACGGCATCAAGTTTGACGTGGCGCTGTTCACCAACCTGACGCAGGATCATCTGGACTACCATAAGACGTTTGAAAACTATTTACAGGCCAAAAAGATCCTGTTCCAGAACGCGAAGAAGGCCGTTGTGAACGTGGATGATCCGTATGCCGATCGCATCATGGCCGGCCTGTCCATCCCCATTTTGACCTTCGGCGTGCGCGACCGGGCGGATCTGGCCGCCTCCGATATCGACATCACCACGCAGGGCGTGCAGTTCGACCTGCACACGCCCTCGGGCGACGTGCGTATGAACCTGCCCATTCCGGGCCTGTTCTCCGTGTTCAACGCGATGGGCGCCGTGGGCATGGCGCAGGCCATCGGCATTCAGCTCCCGCAGATCAAGCGGGGACTCGAATCGATGACCAGCGTGTCCGGACGGCTGGAATCCGTTGCCACCGGGCTACCCTTCTCCGTGTTCGTGGACTATGCGCACACGCCCGACGCACTGGAAAACGTGCTCAAAACCGTGCGCGATTTTGCGCACAAGCGCGTTATCTGCGTGTTCGGCTGCGGCGGCGACCGCGACCGCGCGAAGCGCCCGATCATGGGCGAGATTGCGGGCCGCTATTCCGAGCTGGCGATCGTGACGTCCGACAACCCCCGCACCGAGGACCCGATGGCGATCATCGAAACGATCGAGGAGGGCGTAAAGCGCTCCGGCGCCAAATACACCGTGATCGAAAACCGGCGCAGCGCCATCTCCTACGCGCTTTCGGTTGCAGAGCCGGACGACATCATCCTCATCGCGGGCAAGGGCCACGAGAATTATCAGGAGATCAACGGCACACGCTACCACTTTGACGATAAGGAAATCGTAAAAGAGCTGCTCAAGGAGTTATAATCCGCTTTGGAAGCGTTCCCCTTTCTGCGCTTTGCCGCCGCGCTTCGGGGCAGCCTGCCATCGCCGGCACAAACCGCGAACCGGCCGAATCCCGCGCTTGGGGGACGCCCGTTTTCCTTATGACCGAAGCCGCCCAACTTTGGGGGCAGAAAGGATGCTTCGCCCGTCGAAGCATGACAGTACAGAATCCCATGATGCAAACCTATTTGCTCAGTGCACTGACCGCGTTCGCCGTGGTACTGGTGCTAGGGCCCATCGTCATACCGATGCTCCGGCATCTCAAGTTTGGGCAGGTGGAGCGCGAAGAGGGGCCCGATTCCCATAAGGCCAAGCAGGGTACGCCGACGATGGGCGGTATTATGACGCTTCTCGGCGTTCTCGTCGCCTCGCTGATCTTCGGACTGGAGAGCGCATCGTTCGTGCTGCCGGCGCTGCTCGTCACGTTCGCGTTCGGTCTGGTCGGTTTTCTCGACGATTTCATCAAGGTTCACCTGCACAGGAATCTCGGCCTGCGCGCTTATCAGAAGATCATCGCGCAGTTTGGCATCGCGCTGGTCGTGGCCATTTGGGCCTACCGGTCGCCCTATATCGGCCCCACGCTGTACCTGCCCATTTCCGGCGGGAGCTGGGATATCGGTTACTATTATATCCCGCTGGTGATGTTCGTCGTCATCAGCACCACCAACGCCGTCAACCTCACCGACGGTCTGGACGGGCTCGCCTCCGGCGTCACCATGATCTACGCGCTCGCAATGACCATCGTGTTCGGGCTGCTGGCCTCGAAGGCGGCGCTGCTTGGGCAGACGCTCTACGGCATGAATCTGCAGGGCATGGCGGTATTCTCCGCCGCAGTGACGGGCGCGTGTCTCGGCTTTATCCGTTACAACACATTCCCGGCGCGCGTGTTCATGGGCGATACCGGCTCGCTCGCGCTCGGCGGCGCCATCGCCATGATGGCCATTGCCAGCCGCTCGATCCTGCTGCTTCCGATCATGGGCTTCTGCTTCGTCGGTTCGGCGCTGTCGGTCATTCTGCAGGTCGGCTCCTATAAGCTGCGTCACGGCAAACGCATCTTCAAGATGGCGCCCATCCATCACCATTTTGAGCTGTGCGGCTACTCGGAGTCCCGCATTGTCACGATGTATACGCTGGTGACGACCGTGCTCTGCGCGGTTTGCCTGCTCAGCTATCTTCGCTGAGAGACGGAAGGCAACACAATTTCGATCGTTTTCGGGCGGCTGTCGCGGTTCTTCCGCGGCGTCGCCCATGCGGGTATTTTGGAGCGCTGTAACGCGCGGCGTTCCCTCGCCCGGCGCCGTGCGCCGTCTGACCGGCCGCCGGCGGGGTGCGCGGCGCGGCTTTGCCCGCAATCCATTTTTCACACGGAAAGGAGGCTTCGCATCGCGAAGCGGAAAAATCTATGGAACAAAAGCAAACGGCACTGATCGTCGGCATGGCAAAGAGCGGCATTGGCGCGGCCAAGCTGCTCGCAAAGAACGGCTACCGTGTGATCATCAACGATCAAAAGACGCACATTGACGGGCTCGATGAGGCGCTGCACGGCCTCTCCGTGGAAAACCGCCTCGGCGAGGACCCGCTTTCGCTGCTGGACGGCGTACAAATGCTGATTCCGAGTCCGATCATCCCCATGAGCGCGCCCTTTATCGTGCGCGCGCGGGAGCTGGGCATCGAGGTCCTGTCCGAAATCGAGCTTGGATACCGGTACGCAAAGGCGGACTTTGTCTGCATCACCGGCACCAACGGCAAGACGACCTGTACGGCGCTGACCGGCGAGCTGTTCAAGGCGGGCGGTTTTCACACGTTCGTGCTCGGCAACATCGGCATCGCCATCACTGAGCACGCGCAGGAGACCGTTCCCGGCGATGTGATCGTGGCTGAAACGGCGGCGCTGCAGCTCGAGGGCTGTTCATCGTTTCATGCGCGCGCGGCGGCGTGCTGCAACATCACGCCCGACCACCTCGATCATTTCGGCACGATGGACAACTATATCGCCGCCAAATGCAAGGTGTTTGAAAACCAGACGCCGGCGGACTATGCCGTGCTCAATTACGACGATCCCGAGGTGCGCGCCATGTACACGCTCACGCCGGCGACCTGCCTGTACTTCTCCCGCCGCAGCGAGGTGCCGGAGGGCATGTTCGTGCAAAACGGCGTGGTGATCTACCGCAGAAACGGCGTCGATCTGCCGCTCATCCGCGCATCCGAGATCCGCATTCCCGGCGGGCACAATCTGGAGAACGCCATGCTCTCCTCCCTGCTCGCGCTTTCGATGGGCGTGCCGGCCGAGGCGGTGCGCGAAACGCTCAAAACATTCCCCGGCGTCGAGCACCGCATTGAATTTGTGCGCGAGCTCGACGGCGTGGCCTATATCAACGACAGCAAGGGCACCAACCCCGCCAGCACCATCCGCGCCATCGAGGCCATGACGCGGCCGACGGTGCTGCTGCTCGGCGGCTTCGACAAGCACGCGGATTTTCATGAGCTGTTCGAGGCGCTGCGCGGCCGCGTGCGGGCCATGGTCATCATCGGCCAAACGCGCGACCAGCTCCTCAGCACCGCCGCCGACTGCGATATGCTCCCGCTCTGCCACACGGAGGAAACCTTTGCCGCGGCGATCGATACGGCGCGCGCGCTCGCAAAGCCGGGCGACGCGGTGCTGCTCTCCCCCGCCTGCGCCAGTTGGGGCATGTTCGATAACTTCGAGCAGCGGGGCCGGATCTTCAAGGAGATCGTGAACGGCTATCGGGCGAAGCCGTGACGCATCGCCCCAGCGCTGCCGGATAAAACCGCGTCCATGCCGCACAACCGATGGAGCGGACTGCACGATAGCATCCCGCGGTTCTCCGCACAGCCGCCGGAGCGGGCTGTACGAGAACGTCTCGCGGTTCTCGTCCCGCATGCGCCGTATACCCGATGGAAAGCGCTTCCGATGTGTCCGCCCCCCATCATGCACGGCCGCATCATGCGGAAAAAGGCGGCCGATGTACGGTTGAGCGGGCGCGCGTGCCGCCGCATCGGGGCGATGCTATGCTTTTGCGCGGCCAAACGGGAAAGGTAAACATTTTGAAACTTTCCCTCCGCGCGGTGGTCGCCCGGCTTGCGGCTGCATAGATATCATAGTATAATGTTTTATTCGTAAATTTCGGTCTTGGAGGCGAAATGGAGAAGCGAACGCGTGAAAAAATGCATCGAATGGACTATGGCATCCTGCTGATGGTGACGCTGCTGTGCGCCTTCGGCCTTGTCATGGTGTTTTCAGCCAGCTATTATTACGCGCAAAACCACGCGGGCGCCAATTACGACGGGTATTTCTATCTGAAGAAGCAGGCCACCTACATGCTCATCAGCTACCCGATCATGATCCTGCTGTCGTTCTTCGATTACCGGCAGCTCGAAAAGTTCAAGGTGCTCGGCTTTCTCATTTCGGTCGGCCTGTTGGTGGCCGTGCTGCTGTTCGGCGAGGAGCTCAACGGCGCCAAGCGCTGGATCGTGATCGCCGGGCAGAGCATTCAGCCCTCGGAGATCGCAAAGTTCGGCATGATGCTGTACATGTGCGCGTTCATGGCAAAAAAGCAGGCCGTCATGCACGAGTTCAAGCGCGGCATGCTGCCGATGCTGCTCATCATCGGCGTGATCTGCGGCCTCATCATGCTGCAGCCGAACATGTCCATGGCCGTTATCATCGGCCTGATGGGGTATGCGCTGCTGTTTGCCGGCGGCGCGGACGTGAAGCAGATGCTGCTGCTCGGCGTGGTGCTCGTCGCGCTGTTCATCCTGTTCGCCGTCATCGAACCGTACCGGTTCAAACGGCTGACCACGTTTACCGACCCCTGGGGCGACGGCATGAAGGGTCTCGGCAGCGGCTATCAGCTCATCCAGTCGTTCTACGCGCTCGGCAGCGGCGGGCTGTTCGGTCTCGGACTCAACAACAGCCGGCAAAAACTGCTGTACATGACGTACGGCGAGAGCGACTTCATCTTCGCCATTCTGGGCGAGGAGCTCGGCTTTGTGGGCGCTGTAGTCGTCATGTGCGCCTATGGCTTTATCATCTATCGCGGCATCCGCGTAGCGCTTCGCTGCCGCGACCGGTTCGGCAGTCTGCTCGCGGCCGGTATCACGATCGTTTTCGCGCTGCAGGTGTTCGTCAATATCGGCGTTGTGACCGGCTCCATGCCCACAACGGGGCAGGCGCTGCCGTTCATCAGCGCGGGCGGCACCTCGCTGCTGATCTTCATGGCGGCAATGGGCGTGCTGCTGAACATCTCGCACTTTACGGCCGAGAAGCAGCTTCCGGTCGCTGCAAAGAGCCGGCGGCGCGCGGACTACCGTCCCGCAGCGCCGCGCCGCCCGCAAACATCGGAGCGTTAGCGGCCGAAGCAGACCCATTGCCAAAAATTCTGGTAACATTCGACAGGTTCCACGCATAGAATACCATGTGGTGCAGACCGACCGACCGGCCGTTCTGCGTCAATCGATGCGTCGGAGGTGTTCCATGCCGAACCTGATCGCGGAGGGTGGTCATCCGATCGACGGCGAATGCCGCGTCGGCGGCGCCAAAAATGCGGTTCTCCCCATTCTTGCCGCCTGTGTGTTGACCCGTCGTCCTGTACGGTTAATCGATTGCCCGCGTCTGACGGACGTGGAGAACATGCTGCGCATTCTGCAATTGCTCGGCTGCCATACCTCGCGCGAAGCCGGAGAAACAGGCGATACGCTGTGTATCGACGCGACCGCCGCATGCCGCAGCGAGCTGCCGGAGGATCTCTCCAAGGAGCTGCGCAGCTCCATCTTTCTGCTCGGCCCCGTGCTCGGGCGGTTTCGTCAGGCGATCGTCACCTATCCCGGCGGCTGCGAGATCGGCAACCGGCCGATCGATCTGCACCTTTCCGGGCTGCGCGCGCTCTCAGCCGTCATTCGTGAGGAGGGCGGCCGCATCCGCTGCGACGGCGTGCGCCTCGTCGGCGCAAATATCCATCTGGATTATCCGTCCGTAGGCGCAACGGAAAACATCCTCATGGCGGCCACCGCCGCCGAAGGGGAGACCGTCATCTGCAACGCTGCCAGAGAGCCGGAGATCGTTGATTTGCAGAACTTTTTGAACGCCGCCGGTTTTTCTGTTCAGGGCGCCGGTTCCTCGACGATCACGGTGCGGGGCGGCTATAAGCCGCGTGAGGTGACCTACCGCGTAATGCCGGATCGCATCGTCGCCGGCACGCTGCTCGCTGCCGCGGCGATCACCGCCGGCCGCATCGTGCTGCGAAACGTCGTGCCGGATCACATGGCCGGTACGCTCGCAAAGCTCTCCGAGTGCGGCTGCGGCATTGTGGCAAAGGACGATTGGATCCGGCTGACCGCGCCGGTACGGCCGCGCGAGCTCAAGCTCGTCGAAACGCTGCCGCATCCCGGCTTTCCGACCGATATGCAGGCGCAGATGTTTTCGCTTTGCAGCATCGCCGACGGCACGAGCATGATCGTGGAAAACGTGTTTGAAAACCGGTTCAAGCACGCGCAGGAGCTCTCCCGCATGGGAGCGGTGAGCACCATCAAAAACCGGACGGCGGTCATTCGCGGTGTGCCGCGGCTATACGGTGCAACCGTAACCGCGCACGATCTGCGCGGCGGCGCGGCGCTCGTGCTTGCGGGGCTACGCGCCGAGGGTCGCACGACCGTCCGGCATGCGGAGCATATCGACCGTGGCTATGAGCGGTTGGAGGCGACGCTCTCTAAGCTCGGCGCGCATGTTGTGCGTGAAGAAACATAGGAGACCCATGGCAAAAGACAAACGGGATCAAAAACAGAAAAAGAAACGCAGCCTGCTTTCCAGCCTGTTTGAACCGGCCGCGGAGTCGGAGACGGACGGCCTGTTCGACGAACCCGATTTTCAGGACGATCCGGAACTCGTGCATCTGTTCGATGACGACGAGGTGGAATACTCCGACGAACAGGATGAGGCGGTGCTCTCCGGGCTGACATGGAGCGACGGCGAGCGCGTTGTAGAGGATCTTCCCCATCTGGACGGGCAGCCAAAAGCGGCCGGACGCCATGCGCGCGCCAAAGAACCGGCTCCGGCGCCCGCCGGGCGGGAACGGCATGCCCGCAGCGCACGGCGCGAGCGGCCGCAGCACAGCGGCGTACACCGCGTGCAGCGCATGCACCCGACAGCGGAAGAGAGCGAACAGCAGCCCTATGCGGCGCCCCCATCGGAGGATGCGCCCGTTTTGTCCGAACCGTCCGGTTCCTCGCCCGTCGCGGCCGTGCAGCAGCCGGCGCAGCCCACCGCGGCCGATGGCCTCACCCCGCCCGTCATGGACGCGGCGGCGTTTCTTCGGCGCAATGCCGCGCCCTCGCGCGCACAGGCAGTACAAGCGCCGGATTTTGGCCAGCCGCAGCCCTTGCAGGACGGGCAACCCTCGCCTCAACCACCTGCGGACGCCGCTTCGGCGGCGCAGCCCGAGGATGCCCTTTTGCAGGAACAGCCCACAGGCGCAGTTCTGCCAGGATCAGCGCAGCCGGGATATAATTCATCGGTTCTCATGGAACAGCCCGCAGGCGCAGCCCTGCCGGAGCAGCCAACGAACGCATTTCCACCGGCCCAGCCGGCAGATGCTTCCGATTTGCCACGCATCGCTGCGCCATCCCCCGCCGCTTCGGCAGCCGGCAGGGCAGCGGACCGCGCACCGGCGCGCGCTGCCGATATGCGTACGGATGCACCGGTTTCATCCGGTGACGAGTCCGCACCCATTCTATTGTTCGACGATGATCCCGCACCCCGCACGCAGGCCAGCCGTACCCGGATGTTCCGCACCGGCAGCGGTACCGCTATGCGCATCCAGATGAACGAGACGGAAACCTCCCGGAGCATCGAGGAGGCCAAGCGCCGCCAGCGCGAGAAGGAGGCGGCCCGGCAGCACGAGCAGTATGTGCAGCGGCAAAAGCGCCGTCAGCGCCGCCAGCGCGCGGCAAAGCGCATGGCCGTCAATATCGGATTCGTGGCGTTCCTTGTCGTTGCGGCGCTCGTGGCGCTGTACTACACGTTTTTGCTCAAGGATATCGTTGTTTCCGGCAACGATACGTATTCGGATGAGTATATTATCGGCCTGACCGGCTTACAATATGGCCGTCATATGTTGTTCTGCGATCTGGACGCGGCGCGGGAGGGCATTGAGCAGGACCCCTATCTGCAGGTGGATGCGGTGGACTACATCTTTCCGGCGCGCGTGCGCATACAGGTCACCGAGCGCAAGGAGGTCGCCGGCATCATCGGCCTCGACTACAATGTCATCATCGACCACAACGGCTACGTCCTCTCCATGGGCGGCGGCACGGATCTGAGCAATCTCTTACAGGTTTCGGGCGTGGGCATGACCGGCTTCCAGGTGGGCCAGCGGCTTGGCCAGACGGACGACTTCGGCACCGCCACGCTGGTCACCATGATCAAGGAGCTGGAAACCTACCAGATCATCGACGACATCGCATCCCTGGATCTGACCACGCCGCTGGCCATCGTCATGTATGCCAAAAACGGCCTGAAAATCCATGTCGGCCAGCCGACCGAGCTGGACGAAAAGCTCGTGTCGCTGCATAAGCTGCTGCCGCAATTTATCAACGCCAATATCAGCACCGGCACGCTGTATCTGTCGGCCCGCGGCGGCACCGTGTATTCCCCGCCAAACACCGGGGCGGTGCTCCCCACCGATCCGGATACGACGGATCCCGACAACCCCATCACCGATCCAAACGCGGCGCCAAACCCGGACGATCCGACGGCGGCCACGCCGGACCCGGGCTCTGCCGGGCAGACGACGCCAACACCCTCCACGCCCACGCCGCTGCAGCCCGGCGGCGGAGACGGCTTTCAGGGCTAAGATTTTCACCGGGAGGTGGCCATGTGCATGAAGAACATTGAAAAAGCCAAGGTGCTCCAGCTTGCCGAGCAGGTCGCCTATCAGGACGGCCAGATCGTCAGCCGCACGCTCGCACAGAACAGCGCCGTCAGCCTGACGCTGTTCGCCTTTGAGCGCGGCGAGGAGATCAGCACGCATGCTGCGGGCGGCGATGCGATGGTCACCGTGCTCGACGGCACCGGCCGGTTCACCATCGGCAATACGGTGCATCTCGTGCACGCAGGCGAAACGATCGTGATGCCGAAGAACATCCCGCATGCCGTCTACGGGGAGGAACGCTTCAAAATGCTGTTGACCGTAGTATTCTGACGCCGCTTAGGAAGCAGGGCACGATCAACCGGATATAACAGATACAGGGCGGCGGACGCATGTGCGTCCGCCGCCCTCGTTATTTGTCTTCCCGCCGCTGCGATTGACGCCGCATGCGCTGAGCGCCTCCGTCTTGTTCGAGGGTGCAGATGGGTGTAAGCTACAGTCTGCACCGCATGCGCTGCACCTGTGCATACAGCGCCTCCGGAACAAAGCCGACGCTCTCATACAGGCGCATTGCCGCCACATTGTCGCGCACGCAATAGAGCGTGAGCTCCTCCGCACCGTGCCGTTTGAGGATATCCAGCCCCATTTTGAGCATGATCTTGCCATAGCCGCGCCCCTGGTAGCGCCGGTCGATCAGCACGTCCGCGATCTCAAAGCGCTTTTTCTTCGGCACAATCGTCAGCACCAACAGCCCGATCGCCCTTCCCTCGTCCATCAACACATAGGTGCGTTGGCTGTCGGCATTGGCGTACGCCCAGCCGATGCAGGAGCGCGCGTCCGCCACAAAGCGCTCCTGTCCGGGTGCAAGCTCGAGCGCCATGGCCTCCATGGCGTTATGCACCGAATACCGCACGAGCTTCGGCGCGGTCGGCGTTGCGAACGCGCCCTGCAGCTCCGTGCACAGCTCCGGCCGGAATGACAGCCATTGGCCGTTCATCCTCTTGGTGTATGGCACTTCGTTTGCCGTCACCGCATAGCGGAGGCCGCCCGCCTTCCGGTCGAACAGCAGATACGCCTGATATCCATACGGATGCTCCAGTTCGGCGCACACGAGCCCGTTGACGTTTTCAAATCCCATGCCCTGCCCATCGCGGTTGTACCGCAGCGCCTGCCGCCATGTGCGCTCGGACACGATCGATCGCGCCTGCATCGCCTCGAGCAGCAGGCACTGGTCTTCATGGGTCGTCGTAAACGCATTGTCGTCGGGCGGCGCAGGCAGGGGTACGAGCACTTCCTGCGCGTCCCGCACCGACGGCATGCAGTCCGGCTGGGCGCCCGCCGTCGTGTGCGTCATCCCAAGCGGCGCAAATACGCGCTCGCGCAGCAGTTCAAACAGCGGCCGGCCGGCTGCGCTCTCGAGCAGCCGCAGCATGAACAGCGGCTCCGCGTCGGTAAAATCGCAATCCGTTCCGGGCGCATATTCCAGCGGCTTTTCACCGATCCACGCGAGCGCCTGTTCAAACGTTGGCGGCGCGGCCTTGCAGGCGCACTCCTTTGCGATGCGCTCGTGATCCGGCAGCCCCTTCTCTGCGATCTTCGGAATCAACCGTGCCGAAATGCACTCCGGAATGCCCGACTCCCGACGGAACAGGTTGCGCACCGTGATGTCCCCGGCGTGCCGGTACTCCGGCAGATACCGATCCAGCCTGTCGTTCGGCCGCAGCGCTCCCTCATCCATCAGCAGCAGCGCGCCGAGGCCGAGCAGCAGGTCGGACGTGATGGAGAAGCAATAGCGCTGTTGCTGCCGCAGCGCCGCCCGGCCGACCGGTCCGCATAGCCGTACACCGCGTTATACAGCACCGTATCCCCCCGCCCATGCGGTCACAGCGGCCGAGACGTCCCATTTTCCGGCCAGCGCATCGACCGTGTTTTTCCAATCCATCCGTTCCACTGCATTGTCCTTTCCGATTTGCAAAGCCCGCCCGTGCGCGGCGCACGGGGCGGCTTTGCATCAAGCATATCAAATGCGCGGCGTTTTAGCAGCCGCTCTCCGAAACAGCGCGCCGCCGTGCGCATCAGGCAGGCGGTCTTGGCGCGCCCATTCGCTTGCCGCGGCGTACCCGCTCGGGCCGCTTTTCTTTTCGTTCAGTATATACTGCGCTTTCTTTTTCTGTCAATCGCATGAAATGTGGCAAAAGCTCAACAAAAGAAAGAAAAAATGCAAATCACGGCCGAACGGTTGCGCATGACGAATTTTGTGTGATATAATGCCTGAGTATATATAGGTTGGCGTTTGTACGCGGAGGAGTCCTGAGGTTTGAAACCCGCTGCAATACTGGATATTGGAAGCTCAAAGGTCGTCTGTTTGTGCGGCAGCTCCGTCCACACGGACGGAATTCTGGTGCATGGGGTCGGTATTTGCGAATACTCCGGGTTTGAAGGCGGCGAATTCTCGGACGAGGCGTCTCTTGGCGAGGCGATCCTCACCGCGATCGAAACGGCGGAACAGCAAAGCCGCATCCGCATCCGCGAGGTCGCGCTTTCCGTTCCCGCGCCGTTCGTCAAGCTGATCACCACGCAGGCTACGCTTCTGATCGAGTCGCGCAGCCGCCGCATTACGGTGGACGACATCGACGATGTGATCTCCATGTCGCTCGAAAAAGCGCGCGCGCCGGAGCATATTCTCATGCACAGCACGCCGGTTCTGTTTAAGATCGGCGGCGTGGAGAGCGCGCAGGTGCCGGAGGGCGCGCGGGCGGACGAGCTGAGCGCAACGGTATCGCATATGTATGTGCAGGAGTCGTTTGTCCGGCTGCTCGAGCGCATGCTCTCCTCCATGAACGTGGAGATCTCCATGTGCGTGAGCGCACAGCTCGCCGAGGCAATCCACATCATACCGGAGCCGGAGCGCGTGCGTCCGGCCGTACTGATCGATGTGGGATATACGCACACGGACATTTGCCTGATCGAAAACGCCGCGCTCACCGATCTGCAGTCCATCGAAATGGGCGGCGCGCAGTTTGCGGGCGATCTGAGCTTCGGTCTCGATCTTCCGCTCGAATACGCCGAGCAGGTCAAGCGGCGGTACACCTTTTTGCAGGAGCCGCTATCAAACTTTGAAATCGTGCGCATGCCGACGGGCGCCAAGCGCATCGATCACCGCGTGATCGATTACATCATGGAGGCGCGCGCGCAGGAGCTGACCGGCCTGCTCAAAAAGGCGCTGCGCGATATGGGCGTGCGGCCGGAGTCCCGCCCCGCGGTCTATCTCACCGGCGGCGGCATCTCGATGATGCACGGTTCGGGCGAATATTTGAAACAAAAGCTCGGTTTCAACATCCGGCGGGACATGCCCTCGTATATGCACGAGATGAACTCCCCAAACTATACCAGTGCATTCGGCGCGCTCGACTTCGTGCTTCGCGCCAGCAACGAGGACGATACGGACGTATCGGAGACCACCGGTTCGTTTTTGGATAAATTGAGAGACTTGTTTATAAAATAAGGGGGAACGACCATGTTTGAACAGGATTATGAAAATGCAACCTTCGCACAGATCAAGGTGATCGGCGTCGGCGGCGCGGGCTGCAACGCGATCAACCGCATGGTGCAGTATGGCCTGCGCGGCGTGGAGTTCATCGCCGTGAATACCGACCGTCAGGCGCTGTACCTCTCGAAATCGGAAACCAAGATCCAGATCGGCGAGAAGCTGACCCGCGGTCTTGGCGCCGGCGCGGACCCGGAGGTGGGCCGCAAGGCTGCCGATGAAAGCCGCGACATGCTCTCCGAGGCCATCAAGGGCGCGGATATGGTGTTCATCACCGCCGGCATGGGCGGCGGCACCGGCACCGGCGCAGCTTCCATCGTTGCCGAGTGTGCAAAGGAGTTGGGCGTGCTGACCGTCGGCGTCGTGACCAAGCCCTTCACCTTTGAGGGCAAGGTGCGCATGCGCAACGCCGAAATCGGTATTGCGGCGCTCAAGCCCATGGTGGACACGCTCATCACCATCCCGAACGATAAGCTGATCGACCTCGTCGGCCGCGCCAGTCTGCCGGATGCGCTCCGCGTCGCAGACGATGTGCTCCGTCAGGGCATTCAGGGCATCTCGGATCTGATCGCCGTCCCGGCCATGATCAACCTCGACTTTGCCGACGTCAAGACGATCATGAAGGAAAAGGGCCTTGCACACATGGGCATCGGCAATGCCAACGGCGAAAAGCGTGCGGTCGAAGCGGCGCGGCAGGCCATCGAGAGCCCGCTGCTCGAGACGAGCATCAACGGCGCGCGCGGCGTGCTGATGAACATCACCGGCGGCCCGGATCTGAGCCTGCTGGAGGTCAACGAGGCGGCCGAAATCATCGCCGAGAGCGCCGATCCGGAGGCCAACATCATCTTTGGCGCCGATATCGACGAGTCCATGGGCGATTCCATCCGCATCACGGTCATCGCGACGGGCTTCGAGTCCGAGCAGACGATTCCGCAGGCGCCGGCCGGCAGCCTGTTTGGCGGCGGCTCCATCTTCACGCAGTCCACGTTCCAGCAGCAACAGCAGCAGTCCGCCTACCAGCAGTCGGCGTTCCGCACGCCGGCGCAGCCGCAGCGGCAGCCCCAGCCCTTCTCCTCCGCGGCCTATGCGCCGCGCCGCCCCGTGCAGGCGGACGAGCCCAAGGCGGATCAGCCCGCAGCCGACGCCGCGTTCGGCGAGAGCGAGCTCAAGCGCGATTACAACGAAAAGCCGAAGAACAAGCTGGATGTTCCGGCATTCCTGCGCAAATAAGCCGATCAACACACCGGCAGCAGCGCAAGTCCGATGACGGGCCGCGCTGCTGCTTTTCTCATTCCGGCGATCTGCCGCTGCGTCTGAAAGGAGCCTGCTCATGGAACCCAAGCAATATGTTGTGACCCGCATCGACGGCGACTATGCCTACCTGAGGCGAATCGATGCGGCGGGCGGGTCGGAGGACGAACTGTTCATCGCCCGCGCGCTGCTGCCAGAGGGCGCCGACGAGGGCAGCCGCCTCAGCTACGAGCTGCTCGAGTATACGCTTTTGTAAGAGCGCGGCCCCGATAGAACACTATGGGCTGTATGTCCGGATGTTCGCGGAAATTACCGCCGCAGGCCATCCGGTTCAGCGCAGAGGAAGGAGATTGACGCATGTCCTTAAAAACGACGCGGCGAGTTGTTTGGATCATCGGTGCAGCGATCGTGTGCGCCGTCATCATCCTCGCTTTTGTCCCAATGCCGTACCGGATCGTCTGCTTGGCGGCCATCGCCGTTCTGCTTGCAATCCTTGCCGTTGTTTGTATGTTCTTTCTCCGTTGTCCCCATTGCGGCGCACAGCTCCAAATGTCGGGTCAAAAATTTTGTCCCGCGTGTGGAAGCGCTCTGGATACGGGCCACCCGGCCCCTCGCTGACCCGTATCCACCGCAGCCAAGGAAAAAAGCATCGTTCCCGAGCCAAGCGCGGAGACGATGCTTTGTTGTTTTTCTAACCGGCAAACGTTTTTGCTGTTTCCCAACCCGGCAAACGGCGCATTGCCGCTGTCCCATCCGGTAACCGGCGCATTGCCGCTGTCCCCCGATGGGATGCGCATCGCCCGCGGTTTTCAGGCGCGCTTTCGGCCCCCGGGTGCACCGGCTTTGCGCAGCAGCGGCCGAACGCCGGGGATGCGCCCGCTCTCACAGCCCCCGAACCTCGCATACGCCGATCGCCTCGCGCACGCGGTCGGCCGTTTCGCGCACATAGGACGGCGGGTGCGCCGGCAGATCCGCATCACAGCGGGGCCGGTACTGCTGGAGATAGAAGCGCTCCGTCCCGCGCACCATATCCGCCGCGCCGAGGATATCCTCACCCGTGAGCTCCGGAGCGAACGTCGTGCGGAACTCGTGCGGCAGGTCGCTGCTCTGCAGCAGTCGGATGCTGCGGCGGATCGCCGCGAGATCGCACTGTACGCGCGCCACGGCATCATATTTGTCCGGCGAGGCTTTGACGTCCATCGCCACATAATCGACCAGACCGCGCAGCATGACCTGCTGCAGCACGGTGGGCTTCAGGCCATTGGTATCCAGTTTGATCCGATAGCCGTGCGCCCTGAGCCACGCAAGGAACGGGATGAGATCCTGCTGCAATGTCGGCTCGCCGCCGGATACGGTGACTGCCGGGAGCGTGCCCATGCGCTTTTCAAGGTAGGCAAATACCTCCTCCTCCGGCACCAGCGGCACACCGCCATGCAGGATGTCCGCGTTGTGGCAATAGGTACAGTTCATATTGCAGTACGGCGTAAACACCACCGCGCACGGCTGGCCCGGATAATCCAGAAACGATGTTTTGCGAAATCCTGCGATCAGCATAGGGCTTCCACCTTCTTTGACTGTTCTTTGCTCTCAGGAAAAGGAACGAATCCGGCCCATGCATCCCCGTTCCTGCTCTGCGTTTTCCAAAGGCCGCAAAAGCAAAACCGGTGCCGGACGCCGGTCTCGGTAAGCAGCGCCCCGCATGCACGCTTCCTGAAAAATGCGTGCCCGTCTCCGGTTGTAACCATGGACAGCAGGGCACGCATTTGACGCATTTGTTTGGCTGTTTTTCTCCGCCCAAAGGAGAGCGCTCAGATGACGAACTTTTCGCGCATCATGTACTCCTCGCGCTTGCCGGGGTTGTAGTTCTGCACCGGGCGCAGGTAGCCCACCACGCGGCTCCAGACCTCGGCCTCCCTGCCGCACTCGGGGCAAGTAAAGTGTTCGCCCGCGATATAGCCATGCTCATGGCAGACGGAGAACGTCGGCGTGATGGAGATATACGGCATCTTGTATTTCTCAAACACCGAACGAATGAGGGTCTTGCACGTCTCGATGTCCTCAATCCGCTCCCCGATATACAGGTGCTGCACCGTACCGCCGGTATACAGCGACTGGAGCTCATCCTGCAAATCGCAGCACTCGAAGATATCGTCCGTATAGGTGACCGGGAGCTGCGAGGAGTTGGTGTACATCGGCTCCTCGATGCCGGACTGGATGATATCCGGATAGCGCGCCTTGTCGAGCTTGGCAAGCCGGTAGCTCGTGCCCTCGGCCGGCGTGGCCTCGAGGTTATAGCTGTGCCCCGTCTCCTCCTGGAACTCGATCATCAGCTCCCGGAGGAAGTGCATGACCTCCAGCGAGAACGCGAGCCCCTCCGGGCTGCCGATGTCCTTGCCAAGGAAGTTCAGGCAAGCCTCGTTCATGCCGACCAGACCGATGGTGTTGAAATGGTTCGTCCAGTACTCGCCGGTGCGCGCCTTCACGTTGCGCAGATAGAACGCCGCATACGGGTAGAGATCGCGCTCGGTCTGCTGCTCGATGATCTTGCGCTTGATCTCGAGGCTGGTCTTGCCGAGCGTCGCGATGTGCGCCAGCCGCTCGAAGAACGCCTCCTTCGTCTTGGCCAAATATCCGATGCGCGGCAGATTGATCGTGTACACGCCGATGGAGCCGGTCATGGGGTTGGAGCCGAACAGGCCGCCGCCGCGCTTTCTCAGCTCGCGCTTGTCGAGCCGCAGCCGGCAGCACATGGACACCGCGTCCTCCGGCGACAGGTCGGAGTTGATATAGTTTGCAAAATACGGGATGCCGTATTTGCAGGTGATGCGCATAAAGTCATCGACAACCGGGCTGTTCCAGTCGAAGTCCTTCGTGATATTGATCGTGGGAATCGGGAACGTAAATACCCGGCCCTTCGCATCACCCTCCAGCATGACGGCGCAGAACGCGCGGTTGAACAGATCCATCTCCTGCTGGAACTCGCCGTAGGTCGCGTCCTTATACTCGCCGCCGATGATGACCGGCTCGTCGCGCAGCGTCTTTGGCACCTTGATGTCGAACGTCAGGTTGGAGAACGGACACTGGAAGCCGACGCGCGTGGGCACGTTGATGTTGAACACAAACTCCTGCAGGCACTGCCGTACCTGATCGAAATCCATGTTGTCATAGCGGATGAACGGTGCGCAATAGGTATCGAACGAGCTCCATGCCTGTGCGCCCGCGGTTTCGCCCTGCGTGGTGAACGTGGAGTTCACGATCTGGCCGAGGAAGGAGCGCAGGTGCTTGGCCGGCCGGGACTCCACCTTGCCCTCAACGCCGCCGAACCCCTCCGCGAGCAGTTGTCGCAGATCCCAGCCCGCGCAGTAGGGACCGAAGAACCCGAGGTCATGGATATGCGCATCGCCGCTCTCATGCGCCTTGCACACATCGATCGGATACACCTCATAGAGCCAGTATTTCTTGGTGAACGCCTCGCGGACATAGTTGTTCAGGCCGTTCACGCTCTTCTGCATGTTGGAGTTTTCCTTGATCTGCCAGTCCTTATCGTTCAGATAATCGCCGAACATATCGATCGTTGCGCCGATGAGCGCGTTGATCTCGCGCGTACCGCGGCGCTTTTCCCGATAGAGAATATAGGCTTTTGCGGTCTTGGCGTGGCCGGCCTCGATGAGCACCTTCTCCACGATGTCCTGAATGCCCTCGACCTCCGGCTTCTTGCCGGCATAGCGCAGCTCCGCCTGCCGGATGACCTCATCCGTCAGCCGTTCGGACAGCGCTTCATCGGTGCCGTTGACCGCCTGCGCGGCCTTCCAGATGGCGCTCTGAATCTTCTTTCTATCGAAAGCTTCGGTTCTCCCGTCGCGTTTGATAATCTCGGTAAACATGCCCTTGCCCCTCCCATTTCTTGTATGCCTTGTTAGTGTATCGCGTACAACATCTTGTGTCAACTCCAAGAACTGCATACTATATTTTGATAATTCTAGTGGATATACGGTGGATAACTCTGTGGATGAACCACAGGGCCCTCCAAAAACGTCCGTTTTTAGGGCTTTACGCGTTTACCGAAACACCTGCCCGATTGTGGACAAACCGCCGGTCGGGTGCATGCGATGAATGGTTATGAATATTGTTCAAAATTCGTTCATAATTTGTTGATCGTTTGTACAAGAATTGGTATGCGCTTTTTCGGCTTACCTCTATATATTGTGTTTTTTCCTTTTTCTGGAAATCATTGCCGCCAAAAGATGAAAAAAGCGCCGTGCCCGGCGGGCTCGGCGCTTTCGATGGAATTCGTCTTTGATTACAGGCTGAACTTATCGGTAATGATGTCAACGATCTCCGCGCCGATGCGCTTCTGCGCCTCCACGGTCGACGCGCCGATGTGCGGCGTGGAGGATACGCGCGGATGGTTGATCAGCGCGGTATTCTTCGCCGGTTCCTCGGCAAAGACGTCCAGACCCGCGCCGTACACCTTGCCGGACTCCAGCGCCGCAAGCAGCGCATTCTCGTCCACGTTCGTACCGCGCGACGTATTGATGATGATGACGCCGTCCTTCATCTTCGCGAGCGTCTCCTCGTTCACGAGCGGCTGGCCCGGAAGCGACGGAACGTGCAGCGAAATGATGTCCGAGTTGGCCAGCAGCTCATCCATCTCCACATAGCGCATGGTCTCGCATTCGAGATCGCGGTTCTGATAGATATCATATGCCAGCACCTTCATGCCCAGCGCCTGGCAGCGGCGGCCCAGCGCCTGACCAATGCGGCCATAGCCCACGATGCCGACCGTGCGGCCGGAGAGCTCGATGCCCTTGTACGCCTTTTTCTCCCACGCGCCCTCGCGCATGGTATGGCCGGCTGCGGAGAGATAGCGCGCGACGGAGAAGATGTGGCCGAGCGCGAGCTCTGCCACGGCGTCGGAACTGGCGCGCGGCGTATTGCGCACGGTGATGCCCTTTTCCTCGGCATACTGCACGTCGATGTTGTCCACGCCGACGCCGCCGCGAATGATGAGCTTCAGGCGGCCCGCCTCGCAGGCTGCGTCGATGTGCGGAACGCGCACCTTGGTGGCCGAGCGCACGACGAGAACGTCATACTCCTTCACAGCCTCCTTGAGCGCTTCGGGATCAAAGAACTCGCAAACGACCTCGCAGCCCTTTGCCGTGAGCGCCGCGATGGCGCCCTTTTCCATACCGTCGGATGCTAAAATGCGGATCATATTGCGCCTCCTTATGCGTGCTTTGCTTCAAAGTCCTTGAGGAACGAGACCAGCGCCTCAACGCCCTCCTTGGGCATGGCGTTATAGATGGAGGCGCGCAGGCCGCCGACGCTCTTGTGCCCCTTCAGGTTGTCAAAGCCCGCGGCCTTTGTCGCGGCAACGACCTGTGCGTCGAGCTCCTTGCTGGCGGTAACGAACGGCACGTTCATGAGTGAACGAACCTCCTTGTCAACCGTACCCTTGAACATGCTGCTGCTGTCAAGGAAATCGTACAGCACCGCGGCCTTCTCGCGGTTGCGGCGATCCATTTCCTCCAATCCGCCGATGGACTGGAGATACTTGAATACCTTGCCGCACACATAGATGGCCCAGCAGTTGGGCGTATTGTACATGGAGCCGTTGTCTGCATGGGTGCTGTACTTCATGTAGATCGGCGTCTTTGGATCGTTCGGCTCGCGGATGAGGTCCTCGCGGATGATCACGATGGACAGACCGGCCGGACCGATGTTCTTCTGTACGCCGCCATAGATGACGCCATAATCCGACACGTTGCAGGGCTTGGACAGGAACATGCTGGACTGGTCGGAGACCAGCACCTTGCCCTTGGTGTTCGGCAGTTTCTGGTAGGTGGTTCCGTGGATCGTCTCGTTCTCACAGATGTAAACATAGTCCGCATCCTCGCTCACCGGCAGATCGGAGCAATCCGGGATATAGCTGTAGTTGCGGTCCTCGCTGGTGGCCAGCAGGTTCACGCGGCCGTACTTTTTCGCCTCGCTGTACGCTTTCTTGGACCATGCGCCGCAGACGATGTAATCGGCAGCGCCGTTGACCATGAGGTTCATCGGGATCATGGAGAATTGCAGCGTTGCGCCGCCCTGGATGAAGAGCACCTTGTAATTGTCCGGAATGCCCATCAGCGAGCGCAGATCAGCCTCCGCCTCGTCGATGATCGTCTGGAAAACCTTCGAGCGGTGCGACATCTCCATTACGCTCATACCGCTGCCACGGTAATTGAGCATTTCATCGCGGCATTCTTCCAGTACCCGCTGCGGCAGCATCGAGGGGCCGGCAGAAAAGTTGTACGTGCGACCGTAATCCATTTTTTTGAGCTCCTTTGTCTGTTTTCTTTGGGAGCTGGCGCTCCCCGCTTGTCGACCTGACTGTTGCGGGAACCGGTTGTCCGCAACAGAATAGATAGTATTATTATATCGGCTCTGTAGATGTAATTCAACCAGAAGAGGCGCTTTTGAGCGCCCCTTTTGCAAGATTTTTTTACAGTCAACCGACCGCCGCTACCGCTCCTCGCGGAAATACGGCAGGCCCAAGCTCGCCGGCGGCTGGTTCTCGCGGCGGCGGCGCAGGGAAACGCCGATCAGCACGATCACCGTCGCGATATACGGCAGCATCTTGAACAGCTCCTTGACCGCGAAATTCTCGCCGGTCGGCAGCGACAGGTACAGGATGTACAAGCCGCCGAACAGGATCGAAGCGAGCACGCCCACATTCGGCCGCCAGACCGTGAAGATGACGAGCGCAATCGCCAGCCAGCCGCGGTCGCCGAACGCGTTGTTCGACCAAACGCCGCAGGCGTAGTCCATGATGTAGTAGAGCCCGCCCAGACCGGCGATCATGCTGCCGACGCAGGTTGCCACATATTTGTACCGGTTGACGTTGATGCCCGCGGCATCCGCCGTGCTCGGGCTTTCGCCCACGGCGCGCAGCTGCAGGCCGATCCGCGTGCGCCGCAGAATATACGAGGTGACCAGCGCGATGATCACGGCAGCATAGGCCAGAAAGCCATAGGAGAGAAACAGCTTGCCGAACACGCCGCATTGCTCCGCAAAGGGCAGCGACCGGCTGAAATAGGCGCTCGTGGCGGACAGCGCGATGGACGGCACCTCGCTGCCGGTCAGCTTGATGAGCGAACCGCCGAAGAAGTTGCCCACGCCGACGCCGAACGTGGTCAGCGCAAGGCCCATGACGTTCTGGTTGGCGCGGAGCGTCACCGTCAAAAAGCAGTACAGCAGACCCATCAGGCACGAGCCGAGCAGCGAACACAGCAGCGGAATCGCGATCGCGAGAAACGGGTTCAGCGCCGCGCCGGCGCCCATGTGCTGTTCATAGAAGAACGAGCCGATCACGCCGCAAATCGCGCCGACATACATGATGCCCGGAATGCCGAGGTTCAGGTTGCCCGATTTTTCGGTCAGCGTTTCGCCCGTGCTGCCGAGCAGCAGCGGAATGCCCTGCGCAACGGCCCGCGGAAAGAACGAAATAAAGTCAAACATTCGCGCGCGCCTCCTTCCTGGCTGATCTGCGGAAGTGAATCTGATAGTTGATGAAGAATTCACTGCCGATGATAAAGAAGAGAATGATGCCCGTCAGAATGTCCGCGAACGAGTCGTTGAGGCCGAAATCCGTCGAAATCTCACTCGCGCCGCGGTTGAGCAGCACCAGCAGGAAGCTGGTGAAGATCATGAAAATCGGATTGAACTTGGCCAGCCACGACACCATGACGGCCGTAAAGCCGCGCCCGTCGGCCAGCGTGGTGGTCAGCGTGTGGTCGGTACCGCCGACGAGCAGCAGGCCCGCCACGCCGCACAGCGCGCCGGAGAGCAGCATCGTGCGCACGATAACGCGCTCGACGTTGATGCCCACATACCGCGCGGTGCGCTCGCTCTCGCCGACGACGGCGATCTCATACCCATGCTTGCTGTAGTTGAGATAGATATACAGCAGTATGGTCAGCGCCGCAACGATGAGGATGTTGAGCAGATACTTGTAGTCCCCGATCTGCGGCAGCCAGCCCATCCGCGTGGACTGATTGATGATGCCAATCTTGCCGGCCCCCTTGGGCACCTCCCATACGATAACGAAATAGGCCACGAGCTGCATGGCGATGTAGTTCATCATCAGCGTGAACAGCGTTTCGTTCGTGTTCCACCGCGCCTTGAAAAAGCCGGGTATGGCCGCCCAGATGGCGCCCGCGGCGATGCTTGAAACGGTCATGAGCACGATCAGCAGCCAGTTGGGCACCTTGTCGGCCAGGCAGATCATGCACGCGGCGCAGGCAAGGCCGCCCGCAAGCACCTGTCCCTCTCCGCCGATGTTCCAAAAGCGCATCTTGAACGCCGGCGTAACGGCGAGCGAAATGCACAGCAGGATGGCAAGGTTCTGGAACAGCGCCCATGCTTTTCTCGCGGTGCCGAAGCCGCCGTCGAAAATGGCGGCATAGATGTCAATCGGGTTTTCGCCGGTGAGCAGCGATGTGATGCCCGCGCAGACGAGCAGCGCAAGCACGAGCGCAATGCCGCGGATGCCCCACGCCTTATACCACGGGAGCGCGCTGCGCTTGGCGATATGAATCCATGGCTCACGGTTGGGTTTACTCATGCGTGTCTTCACCTCCAAGCCGGGTCATCATCATGCCGACGCTGCGCTTATCCGCACCGCGGCCGGGTACAATTCCGCTGACCTTGCCGCCGCAGAGCACGAGAATGCGGTCTGCGAGCTCGAGCAGCACGTCCAGATCCTCGCCGACGAAGATGACGGCAACGCCCTTCTGCTTCTGGCGGTTGACCAGATCGTAGATCGTATAGGAAGAGTTGATGTCAAGGCCGCGCACCGCGTAGGCCGTGAGCAGCACGGTGGGCGCAGACGAGATCTCGCGGCCGACGAGCACCTTCTGCACATTGCCGCCCGACAGACGGCGCACCGGCGTCGTGATGCCCGGCGTAACGACCTCGAGCTCCTCGACCACATGCGTCGCGAGCGCGCGCGGCGCCTTGCGGTCCGTAAACAGGCTTTTCCCGTTTCGGAAGGAGCGGAGCATCATATTGTCGGCCAAATCCATGTTGCCGACAAGGCCCATGCCAAGGCGGTCCTCCGGCACGAAGGAGAGCGTCACGCCCTTGTCCGCAATGCTGAGCGGATCGCAGCCGAGCAGCTCGCTGGGCTTCCCCTCGTCGTCAAGATACCGGATGCTGCCGCGCTCCGCCGGCTGCAGGCCCGCAATGGCCTCCAGCAGCTCCTTCTGCCCGCTGCCGGAAATGCCCGCAATGCCGAGGATCTCCCCGCTGTAAGCGGTGAAGGAGACGTCCTCCAGCTTGAGCACGCCATCGTCGCTGCGCACCGTCAGCCCCTCGATCTCGAGGCGCGGTTTCGGATCCACCGGCTCCGGCCGGTCGATGTTCAGCGTGACCGAACGGCCGACCATCATGTTGGTCATTTCCTGCGCGTTGGTCTGCTTGGTGATCAGGTCGCCGACAAACTGGCCGTGCCGCAGCACGACAACGCGGTCGGACAGCTCCTCCACCTCGTTGAGCTTATGGGTGATGATCACAATGGCCTTGCCCGCGTCGCGCATGTTGCGCAGCACGGCAAACAGCTTTTCCGTCTCCTGCAGCGTGAGGACGGCCGTCGGCTCATCGAGGATCAGGATGTCCGCGCCGCGGTAGAGCACCTTGACGATCTCGACCGTCTGCTTCTGCGAAACGGACATATTGTAGATTTTCTGATTTGGATCCACCTCAAACCCGTAGGCGTCGCAGATCTCCCGGACGCGGGTGTTGACCGATTTCATGTCGAGCCGCTGCTTGCCCGGCAGGCCGAGAATGATGTTCTCCGCCGCCGTCAATACCTCAACGAGCTTGAAATGCTGGTGGATCATGCCGATCCCCAGGTCAAAGGCGTCCTTCGGGCTGCCGATCGTCACGGGCCGGCCGTCCACCTCGATTTGGCCCTCGTCCGGGAAGTAGATTCCGGAGAGCATGTTCATCAGCGTCGTCTTGCCGCTGCCGTTTTCACCGAGCAGCGCAAGGATTTCTCCGCGCTGAATGTCCAGATTCACCTTGTCGTTCGCCACAACGGAGCCAAAGGTCTTGGTGATGTTGTGCATCCGAACCGCAGCAGTTTTCGTTTCCAAAGGCTTCACTCCCTGTTGATCTCAAAGTGGTCTTGCATTGGATGTGGAAGCAGGCGCCGCGCCGTGGGCTGCCCGCCCGCCAAACGGGGCAATGCAAGGGCAGCTCGGCCGCTGCGCTGCCCCGTTTGGCGGAACAATGAAATGGGGAAGTCCCGTCCTCAAGGGGCGGGACCTCCGTTTCCAAGCAGGGGTTAATAGGCTTCGTCGAGCAGCTTGATGCCGTCGATGCGCAGATCGAAGTACGGCGCGCTGCGGAATTCGGACTCATGGAAGTAACCGTCGATCACGACCTCGGTATCGCCGGTGTAGGCGGGGTCGGTATCAACGTCGGCCATGTAGCTGGTGATCGCTGCGCCGCCAACGGTGAAGGCGGAAACATCGTAGACATGGAGTTCGCCGGCGGCGAGCTTCTTCTTGGCTTCCTCGATCGCCGCAACGGTGCCCGCGGCAGCGGCCTTCTCGTTGATCTCGGTCAGGACGACCGCGCCCTCTTCAATGCCGCCGCACCAGTCGGCCGGGATCGCTTCGCCATTGATGCAGGCGTTGATCGCGAAGGTGTAGTACGGCGTCCAGTCAATGCGGGAGGACACGATGTAGGTGTTCGGGCAGGCGTCGACGGTGCTGCCGTTGTAGGACACGTTCGGAATGCCGGCGAGTTCGCAGGCAGTCGGGGCGCCCATGGAGTCGGCGTGCTGGCTGATGAGCTTGCAGCCGTTGCTGATCAGGGTGTTGGCGGCTTCCTTCTCGGCGGTCTCATCGTACCAGGAACCGGTGAACGTCACTTCCATCGTGGCGGTCGGGCAAACCGAGCGGGCGCCAAGGAAGAAGGAGGTGTAGCCGGAGACGACCTCGGCGTAGGTGAAGGCGCCGACATAACCGATCTTCGCCTCTTCGGCGGTGAACTGACCGGCTGCGATCATCTCGTTGAGCTTCATACCGGCAGCGATGCCGGCGAGGAAGCGGCCCTCATAGATGTGTGCAAACGCATTGTGGTAGTTGTCCAGGCCCTCGGTGTGCGCGAGCGTACCGGTCGAATGGCAGAACTCTACCTCGGGGAATTCCTTGGCCGCCTCGATCATGTACGGCTCATGGCCAAAGCTGTCCGCAAAGATGATGTTGCAGCCCTCGTCCACAAGCTCCGCAGCCGCATTGTAGCACTCCTGGCCTTCCGGAATATTGGTGCGCAGGATGTAGCTGTCCTCGGGGATGTTGAGCGCCGCACAGGCAGCCTTCGCAGCATTGATGAAGTTCAGGTCGTAGGTGGAGTTCTCATCGTGCAGGAAGATAAAGCCGACCTTGATGGGCTTTGCATCGGCGTCCTTGTCGCCCTCGCTCGCAACGGGATCCTTCGTGGTCTCCACCGGCGCGGCGGAGGGGTCTCCCTCAATGGGCTTGTTGGTATCACCGGTCGTGCAGGCAACGAGACCAAACACGAGGGTGAGACAAAGCAACAGAGCAATCAGTTTCTTCATTTTGAACCTCCTTATTATTTGTTGCTTATTCTTCATCCTTTCGGATGCTGCAACCGGAAAAAACGGTGGCCCGCAGGAGTGAAGGGGGTCAAAGGCCTCCTGCGGATCGTTTACGCGGCATATCCAACCGCATAGCGCACCTACATGCTCCGCCCGAGAGCACCGCCCGACTTGCCCATCGGGCGCGGCGCACCTTTCTGCTATATTCTGTCGTGAACCGTTCAGCCGAGAATGCCGCTGGCTTCCAGCGCGTCCAGGCTCGGCTCGCACAGCTGCGGCTTGCCCGCCGCGCGCAGCGCGTTTTTGACGTCCTTCAAGCCGCTGCCCGTGCTGATGACGGTCACGGTTTCATCGGGCTTGATGACACCGTCGGCAACCGCCTGCCGAACGCCCGCAGTCGCAGTCACGCCGGCCGGCTCGCCGAACACGCCCTCGGTACGGCCGAGCACGCGCATGGTGTCGAGAATCTGCTCGTCGGTCACCGCAATCCACGCGCCCTTGCTGTCCCGAACGGCGCGCAGCGCCTTGATGGGGTTGCGCGGCACGCCGACGGCGATGGAATCCGCCAGCGTGTTCTCCGGCGTAGGCCGGAGCGGACGGTTCTCGCGCGCCGCATCCACGAACGGGCAGCACCCGGTGGACTGCACGCCCAGAATCTTCGGAATCCGCTCGATCAGGCCGAGGCGGAACAGATCGTAAAACCCGTTGTACACGCCGCCGATGGTGCAGCCGTCGCCCACGGAGCAGGCCACCCAATCGGTCACGTTCCAGCCCTGCTGCTCCGCAATTTCCAGCGCGACGGTCTTTTTGCCCTCGGTCATGACCGGGTTGATGCCGGCGTTGCGGTTGTACCAGCCGTATTTTGCAATCGCGGCCTTGGAGAGGTCGAACGTCGCCTTGTAATCGCCGTGCACGGAAACGACCTTCGCGCCGAAGATCATCAGCTGCGCGACCTTTCCCTCCGGCGCGCGTTCCGGAACGAAGATGACCGCCTTTAGGCCCATGCGCGCGGCGCTGCCGGCGCAGGAGGAGGCGGCATTGCCCGTCGAGGAGCAGGCGATGGTATCGTACCCGAGCTCAATGGCCTTGGCCACGGCCACGCCGGATGCGCGATCCTTGAGCGAGGCGGTCGGGCTGATGCCGTCGTCCTTGATATACAGCGCCTTGACGCCCAGTTCCCTGCCGAGCGAAAGCGACTCGTACAGCGGCGTCCAGCCAATGCGCAGGAACTTTGAAACATCCACCGTATCGGCGACGGGCATGAGCGCGCGGTAGCGCCACATGCTGTTGTCGCGGCAGGCGGACAGGCTCTCGCGCGTCAACACGCGGCCGATCTCGTCATAATCATAGAGAATATCCAGTATGCCCTTCTCCCCGCAATCGGGGCAGGTCATCCTCTCCGGGCCAAACGGGAATTTTTTGCCGCATACGGTGCAGCGGTAACCGACAATTCGACGCATGATAAACTCCTTATAGTAAATACGCATCTGTATCATAGCAGTTTTTTTCAAAAATGTACAGCACGATTTTGTTATTGCAACACAAAATATTTTTTGTTCGATTGAATATTTTTTAGCAATCCAATCCTTTCTATTGCGCGTTTTGCCTGCGGCATTGTATAATAGGTTAGAAATACAAAATCACGAGTCAAACGGCAGTCCAAAACGCGATATTTCATGCACCGGCAACAATTGAAAGGGGAAATGGTTCTATGCTTTGGATCGGAAACGGCAGGCTGATTACCCGTGACAACGGCGCGTTTTATGAAAATGGCGCGGTCGTCATCGATGGTGAGCGAATTGTGGAGGTCGGCGACAGCGCCGCGCTCCGGCGAAAATACCCGGATGCGGAAGCCATCGACGCGCGGGGCGGCGTGATCATGCCCGGCCTCATCAACATGCACAACCATATCTACAGCGCCTTCGCACGCGGCTTGTCCATCAACGGGTACAGTCCGAAGGATTTCAACGACATTCTCGAGGGCCAGTGGTGGAAGATCGACCGGCACCTCACGCACGAAAACAACCGTTTGTCCGCCTATGCCGTCTATGCCGACTGCATCAAAAACGGCGTGACCACGGTGTTTGACCACCATGCCAGCTTCTTCGATATTCCCGGCAGCCTCGACGACATTGCGGAGGCCGCCGTCCGCCTCGGCGTGCGCGCCAGTCTCTGCTATGAAGTGTCCGACCGCGACGGCGAGCAAAAGGCGAGGGAATCCGTGCTGGAAAACGAGCGCTTCATCCTGCGCACGCAGGCGGAGGGTTCCGATATGCTGCAGGGCATGATGGGGCTGCACGCCTCGTTCACCGTGTCCGATGCGACGCTCGCGCTCTGCAACGATCTGCGCCACGGCGCGGGCTTCCACGTCCATTGCTCGGAAGGCCCGGCCGATCTCGCGCACAGCCTGAAATCATACGGCAAGCGCATCATCCACCGCTTCTATGACGCCGGCGTGCTCGGCGAACGAACGCTGGCCGTGCACTGCGTGCATACCAACCGCGCCGAGTGGGAGCTGCTGCGCGACACCGGCTCCATGGTCGTCCACAATCCGGAGTCGAACATGGGCAACGCCGTCGGCTGCGGCCCGGTGCTCCATATGATGGAAGCGGGCGTCACCGTCGGCCTCGGTACCGACGGATACACCAACGACATGCTCGAGAGCTACAAGGTCGGCAACATCATCCACAAGCATCACCTGTGCGACCCGACCGTGGCATGGGGCGAAATTCCCACGATGCTGTTTGAAAACAACGGGAAGATGGCAAGCCGCTTCCTCCGCCACCCGGTCGGCGTGCTCAAGGCCGGCGCTTACGGCGATGTGATCGTCACCGACTACGATCCGCTCACGCCGATGAACGGCTCGAACGTCAACGGCCACATCCTCTTCGGTATGCAGGGGCGCTCCGTCACGCACACGATCTGCAACGGCCGGGTGCTCATGCGGGACCGCGTGCTCACCGGCATCGACGAAAGGGCGCTCATGGCCGCGTGCCGCGAGAGCGCAGAGCGGCTCTGGACGTCCATCAACGGCTGAATCCAAGAAGGAGGACTCGATTTTATGACCGATCAGATGACACCGATCCCGTTCGACCAGCTCATGCGCTGGATTCTGACCGAGCAGCGGCACGGCAGCGTGTTTGGCGTGCGCCGCGCGTTCAAGCCCGCCGCGGGCAAGCAGCTCGAGCTGTTTGGCGAGCGGCTCGAAACGCCGTTCGGCCCCGCCGCCGGCCCGCACACCCAGCTTGCGCAAAACCTCATCGCCGCCTATTATGCGGGCAGCCGCTTCTTCGAGCTCAAAACCGTGCAGATCATGGACGGCGAGGAGCTCTCCGCCTGTGTGCCCAAGCCCTGCATCACCGCGCCGGACGAGTGCTACAACTGCGAGTGGTCGACCGAGCTGACCGTGCCGCAGGCGCTCGACGAGTATATCAAGGCGTGGTACGCGCTCAAGCTCCTGACCCGCGCGTTCGGCTGGGGCGATCCGGACGGCTTTATCTTCAACATGAGCGTCGGATACGACTTTGCCGGCATCACGAGCGAGAAGATCGACCGGTTCTTGGAGGGGCTCAAGGACGCCTCGAATACCGACGCGTTCCAGTCCTGCCGCGCGTGGGCCGAGGCACACTTGGACAGCCTGCCCGGCGTGGATGCGGCGTATCTCGACGCGATCAACCCGCACGTCTGCACCTCGATCACGCTCTCGACGCTGCACGGCTGCCCCCCGCAGGAGATCGAACGCATCGCTTCCTATCTCATTGAGAAAAAGAAGCTGCATACGTTCGTCAAGTGCAACCCGACCATTCTCGGCTACGCCTTTGCGCGCAATACGCTCGACGCGCTGGGTTTTGACTACACCGCGTTCGACGAGCACCATTTTGAGGAGGACCTGCAATACGGCGACGCCGTGCCGATGTTCCGCCGCCTCATCGCGCTCGCGGACAAACACGGCGTGACCTTCGGGCTCAAGCTGTCCAACACCTTCCCGGTGGAGGTGCGGCAGAAGGAGCTGCCGAGCGGCGAGATGTACATGAGCGGCCGCTCGCTCTATCCGCTGACCATCGAGATGGCGCGCCGCATCAGCCGCGAGTTCGACGGCAAGCTGCGCCTCTCCTTCTCCGGCGGCGCGGATGCGTTCAACATCGAGGCGCTGTTCGACGCGGGCATCTGGCCGATCACGCTGGCGACGACGCTGCTGAAGCCCGGCGGCTATCAGCGGCTCACACAGATGGCCGAACGGCTGCAATCGCACGACTACAGGCCGTTTGACGGCGTATCGGTCGGCACGGTGGCGCATCTTGCCGAGCAGGCACGCCGCAGCGTGCGGCACGAAAAGGCGATCAAGCCCGCGCCGCCGCGCAAGCTGGGCACAAAGGTGCCGCTCATGGACTGCTTCACCGCCCCCTGCGCGCACGGCTGCCCGATCCATCAGGATATTCCCGAATATGTGGAGCTGGTCGGCAAGGGCGACTATGCCGGCGCGCTCCGGCTCATACTGGAAAAGAACCCTCTGCCGTTCATCACCGGCACGATTTGCAGCCACCGCTGCATGGACAAATGCACGCGCAATTTCTATGAGGAGAGCGTACACATCCGCGACGCCAAGCTCGCGGCGGCCTGCGGCGGATTCGACCGCATCATCGGTACGCTCAGGCCCGAGGCAAAGCTCAGCGATGTGCGCGTCGCCGTCGTCGGCGGCGGGCCCGCGGGCATGGCCGTATCCTTCTTCCTCGGCCGCGCGGGCGCCGCTGTCACGCTGTTTGAGCAGAGAGAAGCGCTCGGCGGCGTCGTTCGCTATGTGATCCCGGCCTTCCGCATCGAGGAGGAGCGCATCGACCGCGATGCGGACATCCTCCGCACCATGGGCGTGGATATCCGAACCGGTGTGACCGCGCCGGATGCCGCCGCGCTCAAGGCCGAGGGCTATACACACGTCGTGTATGCCGTCGGCGCATGGAAGCCGGGCAGCCTTCGTCTGGAGCGGGGCGCTGCCATGAACGTGCTCTCGTTCCTCGAAGCATACAAGGCGGGCACGCTCAGGCCGCTCGGCGAGGATGTTGTCGTCATCGGCGGGGGCAACACCGCCATGGACGCCGCGCGCGCGGCCAAGCGCGTCAAGGGCGTCAAGCATGTGCGGCTGGTCTATCGCCGCACGCGCCGCTACATGCCCGCGGACGAGGAGGAGCTGCGGCTCGCGCTCGACGACGGCGTGGAGTTTTCCGAACTGCTCGCGCCCGAAGCGCTGGAGAACGGCCTGCTGCGTTGCTCGGTCATGAAGCTCGGCGCCGCCGACGCTTCCGGACGCCGCTCCCCCATCGCAACGGGCGAAACCCGCCTGCTGCCCTGCTCGGCGCTGATCGCGGCCGTGGGCGAGCAGGTGGACGGCGCGCTGCTCTCGAAAAACGGCATTCAGCTCACCGACCGCGGCCGCGCGGCTGTGGACGGCCTGCTGCAAACGAATCTGGACGGCGTCTACGTGATCGGCGACGCCAATCGCGGCCCGGCGACGGTCGTTGAGGCGATTGCCGACGCACGGACCGTGGCCGATGCCATCACCGGCGAACGCACGGTCTCCATTCCCGACGGCGCTTCGGTCACCCCCGCGCGCTGTGCCGAAAAGCACGGCATTCTTCGGGATTACGACTGCGCCGAGAAGGAGGCTGGCCGCTGCCTGCACTGCCCGACGATCTGCGAATGCTGCGTGCAGGTGTGCCCGAACCGCGCCAACATCGCCATTGAGGCGCCGGGGCTTCCGATGCCGCAGATCCTGCATGTGGACCGCATGTGCAACGAGTGCGGCAACTGCATGATGTTCTGTCCGTATGACAGCCGTCCCTACAAGGAAAAGCTCACGCTGTTCTCCACAAGGCCCGCGTTCGAGGAGAGCGATAATCCGGGCTTCCTGCCGCTTGGCGGCAAACGGCTGCTCCTCCGGATCGGCTGCGCCGCGGACAGCGCGGCCGAGGAGGTCGATCTTTCGCAGCCGAACGCGCTCGATCCGGCGCTCGCGCGGTTCCTGAACGCGGTATTGACCGATTACGAATACCTGCTCTGAGTCGGTCGGCAACGGCCCGGCAAACAACAACCATCCGTCAGTCGGGCGAAGGCAAGTCCGGCTGCCGATTCCATGACTGAAAGAAGGAGATACCGCCATGGCCGCAACCTTTACTGTCAACGGCAAGACCGTTACGGTAGAACAAAACTGTAAACTCATGCGCTATCTGCGCGACACGCTGCGCCTGACCTCCGTGAAGGACGGGTGCAGCGAGGGTGCCTGCGGCACCTGCACGATTCTCATCGACGGCAAGCCCGTCAAGGCGTGCGTGCAGCAGACGGACCGCATGGACGGCAAAACCATCCTCACGGTTGAGGGCCTGAGCGACTTTGAAAAAGAGGTCTACGTCTATGCGTTCGGCGCCGCCGGAGCGGTGCAGTGCGGCTTCTGCATTCCCGGCATGGTGCTGTGCGCGAAATCCCTGCTCGATACGAACAGCGACCCGACCGAGGCCGAGATTGCCCATGCGCTGCGCAACAACATCTGCCGCTGCACCGGCTATGTAAAGATCATCGAAGCCGTGCGCATTGCCGCGGCCGTGTTCCGCGCGGGCGTCATTCCCGAAGCGGCGTCCGACTGGCGCGTCGGCGCGCGCGTTGCACGTCTGGATGTGCGGGAAAAGGTGCTCGGCACCGGCGTCTATACCGACGATATGCAGCTTCCGGGCATGCTGTACGGCTCCGCCGTGCGCAGCAAGTACCCGCGCGCGCGCGTGCTCGCCATCCGCACCGAGAGAGCAAAGGCGCTGCCGGGCGTTGCCTGTGTGCTGACGGCCGAGGATATTCCGTGCCTCACCAAGGTCGGGCACCTCAAGCGCGACTGGGATGTGATGATCGGCGTGGGCCGCATCACGCATTATCTGGGCGACGCCATTGCGCTCGTCGCGGCACAAACGCCGGAGATTCTCGAACAGGCCAAAGCGCTCGTGGAGGTGGACTATCAGGAGCTGGAACCGGTGCAGAGCGCCTATGAAGCCATGGAGGAGGGCACGCCGCAGCTCCATCCGGGCGGCAACCTGCTCGCGCAGCGCCATGTGCGCCGCGGCGATGCCGATGAAGCGATCCGCACGGCGCCGCATGTGATCAGCGGTCACTTCTCGACCCCGTTCACCGAGCATGCGTTTCTGGAGCCGGAATGCGCCGTAGCGGAGCCTTGGGGCGACAACGGCGTGCAGATCTATTGCTCCGATCAGAGCGTGTACGACACGCAGCATGAGATCTGCCCGATGCTGGGGCTCCAGCCGGAGCAGGTGCGCGTGGAGAACAAGCTCGTCGGCGGCGGCTTCGGCGGCAAGGAGGATGTGGTCGTGCAGCACCATGCCGCGCTGATCGCCTATCTCACCAAGCGGCCCGTCAAGGTCAAGCTCACCCGTGCCGAGAGCATCCTCATCCACCCGAAGCGGCACCCCATGGACATGGATTTCACGCTCGCCTGCGGCGATGACGGCACCATTTTGGGCGTCAAGGCGCAGGTCATCGCGGATACCGGCGCATATGCCTCGCTGGGCGGGCCGGTGCTCGAACGCGCGTGCACGCATGCTGCCGGGCCCTACAACTACCAGAACTTTGAGATCGACGGCAGAGCCTACTACACCAACAACCCGCCGGCCGGCGCGTTTCGCGGCTTCGGCGTGACGCAGACGTGCTTTGCCATCGAAACGCTCTTAAACCGCATGGCGCACAAGCTCGGCATCTCCCCGTGGGAGATCCGCTATAAAAACGCCATCCGTCCGGGGCAGACGCTGCCCAACGGGCAGATCGTCGATGCGTCCACCGGGCTCGTCGAAACGCTTGAGGCCGTGAAGGATGTGTACGAATCCGAGCCGTATGCGGGCATCGCCTGCGCCATGAAGAACGCCGGCGTGGGCGTAGGCATTCCGGATACCGGCCGTGTGCGTCTCGTCGTTGAGGGCGGCAAGCTGGCCATCCACGCCGGCGCGTCCTGCATCGGTCAGGGGCTTGGTACGGTGCTCGTGCAGATAGCGGTCGAAACGACGGGCCTTGCGCCCACGGATATCCGCTATGCGCCGGTCAACACCTTCGCCGCGCCGGATTCCGGCACCACCTCCGGCTCCCGCCAGACGCTCATCACCGGCGAGGCGTGCCGCCGCGCCTGCACGCTGTTCCAGGCGGCCCGCGCCGGCCGATCGCTTGCCGAGATGGAGGGCGAGGAATTCTATGCCGAATATCTCGCGAGAACGGATCCGCTCGGCTCCGACAAGCCGAACCCGATCAGCCATGTCGCCTACGGCTACGCGACGCAGGTGGCGATCCTGGGCGGGGACGGAAAGCTCCGGCGCATTGTCGCCGCGCACGACGTCGGCCGGGCGATCAACCCGCTGTCCCTGGAGGGGCAGATCGAGGGCGGCGTGGTCATGAGCATGGGCTTTGCGCTCACGGAGCGGTACCCGCTCGACAACTGTAGGCCGACGGCGCGCTTTGGTACGCTGGGCCTGTTCAAGGCCAACACCGTGCCGAAGATCGAGGCCGTGATCGTGGAAAAGCCGGGCATTGAGCAGGGCTACGGCGCGATTGGCATCGGCGAAATCACCTCGATCCCCACCGCCCCCGCCATCGCGGAGGCCTACTATCGGCTCGACGGCAAGGAGCGCAGTGAACTGCCGCTTGCCGACACGCCGTATACGAGGGCATAGGCATGCGCCGCGGCGTCCCTGCCACGTGAACGGACTGCAACGGCCGGCCATTGCGCAGAGCGATGACCGGCCGCCGTTTGATCGTATGGATGTATTTACAGTTCCCGCACCATCTGATCGTATGGCAGCGGTATAAAGCCCTTGCGCAGGTAGAGGCCGCGCGCCCGCTCGTTGTCCGGCGCAACCTCCAGCCGGAGCCGGGTAACGCCCTCCGGCAGGTGCTCCTGCAAATATCGAAAGAACGCGCTGCCAATGCCGCGGCCCTGATAATCAGGCGTTACATACAGCTCCTCGATCCAGACGACCTGGCCTCCGGCTTCCGCCGAAAACGTCCTGGACAGCAGCGCATAGCCGACCGGCACGCCGTCCTCCTCCAGCACATACCCCTGCACATAGGCGTTCGAGCGCATCATCTCTGCAAACGTGCGTTCAAAATACTCCGCCGGCACCGCGTGCGCAACCGCCTCCGAGGCATAGAACTGCCCGGAAAGGCGGAGGTACGTTTGCCGGTCTCTCTGTTCCATTGGTCGAACCATTTCGTTTCCTCCCGTTTGGCCGGGCGCAGCCGTCCGGCGCCTTGCTGTGGTAATTCCTGTTGTCACTATAGCACACACGGGCGAATTATGGTATACTGATTCCACCATCTGTAAGGAGGACAAGGTCCATGTTTCGAGATAAGGCGGGCAATCTGTCCGTTGGTAAGATCATTCTGACCGTTGCCGTGCTGCTGTTCTTCGCCATCGCGGTCGGCTCGAGCTTTGTGGTCATCCCCGCCGGCCATACCGGCGTTGTGCTGACGTTCGGCAAGGTGGGCGATGTTGCGCTCCAGGAAGGCTTGCATTTCAAGGCCCCGTTTGTACAGCAGATCGTCACGATCGACAACCGCATCGTCAAGCTGGACGTATCGACCGAAGCGTTCAGCAAGGATTTGCAGACGATCTCGACCATCGTCGCGGTCAACTACCGCGTCAGCAAGGACGAGAGTCAGGCCATCTACAAGGAGGTGGGGCTTGGCTTTGAGGACGTGCTCATCACGCCGGCCGTCAACGAGGTGCTCAAGGCCGTCACCGCCGAATATACCGCCATCGAGCTGGTCGGCTCGCGCGGCGAGGTGAGCGTGCTGCTCGACGAGGGGCTCAACGCCAAGCTGAACGGCTACGGTATCTATGTCAACGAGCTGAACATCATCAACTGGGATTTCTCCGAGGAATACATCGCCGCCGTGGAGGCCAAGCAGGTGGCCGAGCAGAATCTGATCAAAACGCGCACCGAGCAGGAGCAGGCGCTCGTCATCGCGAACACGGAGGCGGAAAAGCGCGTGATCGCGGCCACGGCCGAGGCCAACGAGATCAAGCTGCTCGCCGAGGCGAACGCGGAGAGCAACCGCATTCTGACCGAATCGATCTCCGATCCGCTGATCCGATACCAGACCGTGCAGAAGTGGGACGGCAAGCTACCCTCCGTCATGTCCGGCACCGGCAACACGCTCATCGATATCCCGCTGCCGCAATGAGTCGGGCGCTCTCCCGCATTCGGCAGGAATCTGTACAAGAAGCGGCAAGGGCATTTTGCAGCACGCAAAATGCCCTTTCTCTTTTGTTTGCAGACCGGTCGCCGGAAGTCGGCGGATGCGGAACCGGTTCCCAGGCGCGCCCTAGCCCTCGCGCACGAGCTCGGCGATGCGCGCGCCGACATAGCGCTGTCCCTCCTCGGTGAGGTGCAGGCCGTCGTCGCAGATCAGGCAGAACATATTCCGGTCGAGCAGGCAGACCTGCCGCAGATCGACCAACGCGCACTGCATCTGCCTTGCCACGCGCTCAATCAACAGGGAATACATCTCCTGATACCGGTAGATGCGCTGCTTATCGCCGAGCCATTGGAGAATATGCTGCGCGTTCAGCTTGTCGCCGACGAGGAACTTGAAATACTTTTCCGCGTCGATCGGCGGCAGCGTCATCAAAATCGGCCGAATGCCCTTGTCGCGCAGCAGCGTCACCATGCGCCGCAGCGTGTCCGCAAACACATGCGGCAGCGTATTGGGCAGGTGCTCGACCTCCGGATGCTCCGAAATGGCCGCCCAGTCGAAGTTGCTGTCGTTGCCTCCGAACTCGATGACCGCCGCGTCGGCCGTCACGCCGTTCTCCAGATCCCGTTCCATCAACGCCAGCCCCTGCGGCGCGGTATAGCCAAAGCGCGCGCGGTTGATGATGTGGATATCGAGCTCGCGCCCGGCCACCTCGGCCGCCGTTTCCTGCGCATAGATGTGGCGGCAGCGCTCCTCGTTCCAGACGACGCCCTTTGCCAGCGAGTCGCCCCAAAGGACGACGGTTTCGTTTTTTTGATAGCTGTTGTTCATGATTGACTGACTCCTGTGCTGCTTGTTCCGGTAATGTACTGCCATCGTTGACAGCGGGACGCCCCCGCAATCGATGTTATCTATAGTATAGCAGAATTTTAGCTAACAGTGTTAACTTAAATTGTGAAGAATCCGCAACATCTGGCGCAGCCCCTCGGTTGCCCCTCCTTGGTTCGCCGCAGCCTTTTGAGGGGGCGACCCGGCGCAAGCGCCCATGCCATGCAAGCCCTGCGGTTGTCATAGCGCGGGCGAAAACAGGAGCGGCCGTGCGGACGGAACGAAAAAATCACCGAGAAGGGTCTGTCGGAGACCAGTCTCGGTGATTTATCCTGTCCTTGCTACGCCCGAAAGCCCGATTTGACCAGCGCTTTATGATCGGTCCGTCGCGCTTCAGGCGGTTTCTTTTTCATGGAAGCCTACCGTACGGCTTACATGTCGTTGAGCTTCTTGTAGTATTCGATCTTCTCGGCGGCTTCCTTCTCGGCGCGTGCAAAGAGCTCGTCCGCGGCCTGCGGGAACTGCTTCTTGAGCGAGGAGTAGCGGACTTCGCCCATGATGAACTCCTGATAGCTCGCCTTCGGGTCCTTGCTGTCGAGCACGAACGGGTTCTTGCCCTCGGTAGCCAGATCCGGGTTGTACCGATACAGCGGCCAGTAACCGGCCTCGACGGCCTTTTTGGCTTCCGCCTGGCTGTGACCCATGTTGATACCATGGTTGATGCAGGGCGCGTAGGCGATGATCAGGGACGGGCCCTTGTAGGCCTCCGCCTCGTTGACGGCCTTGATGAGCTGCGCGGGGTTGGCGCCCATGCAGACCTTCGCGACGTACACATAGCCATAGCTCATGGCCATCAGGCCGAGATCCTTCTTCTTCGTGCGCTTACCGGCGGCCGCGAACTTCGCAACCGGGCCGGTCGGGGTGGCCTTGCTGGCCTGACCGCCGGTGTTGGAGTACACCTCGGTGTCCATGACGAGCACGTTGACGTCCTCATCCATGGCGAGCACATGATCGAGTCCGCCGTAGCCGATGTCGTACGCCCAGCCGTCGCCGCCGAAGATCCAGATGGACTGCTTCGTGAGCAGATCCTTGTTCTCCAGCACCTCGCGCGCGAGCTTGCAGGCGTCGCAGTCGCAGATCTTGTTGTTGGCCAGCCACTTGGCCTCGTACTCGGTGCCGGACAGGTCGATGCCGTCCTCACAGGCCGCAACCAGCTTTTCGCCTGCTGCGCGGGAGCCCTTGGCGTCGTCCATGTTGGCAAGCCATTCTGCGCCCGCGGCCTTGACGTCCGCTGCGCACCACTCGACGGCGATGAGCTTCTTAACGGTATCCGCCAGATGCGCGCGGCGCTGCTTGGTGGCGAGGTTCATGCCGAAGCCGAACTCTGCGTTGTCCTCAAACAGGGAGTTTGCCCAAGCCGGGCCCTGGCCCTTGGCGTTCTTCGTATACGGGCAGGTCGGCGCGCTGCCGCCATAGATGGAGGAGCAGCCCGTTGCGTTGGCAACGATCATGCGGTCGCCGAATAGCTGGGTGATGAGCTTGACGTACGGCGTCTCGCCGCAGCCTGCGCACGCGCCGGAGAACTCGAACAGCGGCTGGAGGAACTGGCTGCCCTTCACGGAAGCCTTGTTCAGCGCAACGTCCTTCTTCGGGAGCTTGATCGCCGCTTCCCAGTTGGCTTCTTCGGTTTCGCAGGAAACATGCAGCGGAACCATCTTGAGCGCCTTTTCCTTCGCAGGGCAAACGTCCACGCAGTTGCCGCAGCCGGTGCAATCAAGCGGGCTGAGCTGCACGCGGAACTTCAATCCGGCGAACTCCTTGCCGATGGCGGGCTTGGTGATGAAGCTTGCGGGCACTTCCTCGCCTTCCTTCACAAGGAACGGGCGGATGCAGGCGTGCGGGCAAACGAGAGAGCACTGGTTGCACTGGATGCAGTTTTCGGGGATCCACTGCGGTACGTCCACCGCGATGCCGCGCTTTTCGTACTTGGTGGTGCCGGTGGGCACGGTGCCGTCCGGGCTCATCTTGGAAACGGGCAGCTTGTCGCCGTTCTGCTCCAGGATGGGCTTGATGAACTCATGATAATACGGATCATCCGTCACAGGGGCAAGCACAGCGCCCTCGGTCGTGGTGGCCCAGGATTCGGGGTACTTGATCTCCTCGATGGCGTTTGCGCCCGCGTCGATGGCGGCATAGTTCTTAAGAACCACTTCGTCGCCCTTCTTGGCGTAGGACTTCTTTGCAGCGGCCTTCATGTATTCAATGGCCTGATCCGCAGGGATGACGTTGGCAAGCTTGAAGAAGGCGGACTGCATGATCGTGTTGATGCGGTTGCCCATGCCGGTTTCCTTGGCAAGCTTGATGGCGTCGATGTTGTAGAACTTGATGTGGTTCTTTGCAATCGCGTTCTTCAACTTCGCCGGAAGCTCCTTTTCCATCTCCTCGAGCGTCCACTCGGAGTTAAGCAGGAACGTGCCGCCTTCCTTGATGCCGTCGGCCACATCATAATGCGTGACATAGGACGGGTTGTGGCAGGCCACGAAGTCAGCCGCGTCGATCAGATACGGGCTCTGGATGGGCGTCTTGCCGAAGCGGAGGTGGGAAACCGTAAGGCCGCCAGACTTCTTGGAGTCATAGGCGAAGTAGCCCTGCGCATACATGTCGGTATGGTCGCCGATGATCTTGATGGAGTTCTTGTTCGCGCCGACGGTGCCGTCGCCGCCCAGACCCCAGAACTTGC
>ERZ857882.345-NODE-345-length-58543-cov-10.067467_pt1 | contig 58543 bp, 47 predicted proteins | sample MGYA00519697_ERZ857882 | MGnify/ENA primary metagenome ERZ857882 (study PRJEB31778, sample SAMEA3449373) | human gut metagenome | biome: human gut; feature: human-associated habitat; material: faeces | place: United Kingdom | collected 2010/2012 ...
ACTAGCGGACAGTTTTTAAATTATTTTCTGGAACAATAACAGTTTGTGCAATACAGAAATATAATAAGCCTTACTATTACCCAAATTGGCAGTAAAAAAACAAATAAAATTTTACTCTCTAAACAAATACCTATTTTTAAATATCTTCATTACTTAATTTAATTCGTAAAAGTTTAAAAATTATTCATTTAATAATTATTTTAACTCCATAAAAAACAATAATTAAGCTAATAAATTACCATTTTATATTCTTACATTTCTCTTTAATAAATTCTTTAAAAGAATTTATTTCTTCATTATTTAATTATTGCATATCTTTTTCTTTTCTAAAGTCTATATATTCAAATTCATTAGTTATTTCAATAATGCCATTATTAAGAAGCTCTAATATAAGTTTTGCTTCAACTTCTAGTTTTTTTGATATTTTGTTTAGTATAGCTCTTTTCTTAATAAAATTTACCTTATCCCACAATTTCTCTACGCTTAGTCTAGGAATTTCATCAATATCATAAGAAATATAGGTGATAGCTAAAGATTCTAAAAAATAATAACCTTTACAATATAAATCGTATAGTATTTCAAGAGTTTCTACCCTATCTCTTGTTTCATTGATTAAGTTGTTTAATAAAAATTTCAATGTTTTTAATTCAAACTTATCAAATGGTATTTTAGAATAAATAACCTTTTTGAGTTCATTGGATGAAAATTTGCTTTTATAGTTAATATTTATAAGTTCAAAATAAAAATCATCACCAAAGTTCTCATTTATAGCTTTATCATCAATATGATAAAGCCATTTCTCAAAGTCTATAATAGACATTTCATTTCTTATTACTTTATAAAAAACTAATTCAATATCTTCTTTATTCATATTTATAACTATAAGTCCTTTCCAAACTTAGATATATATCAGTTTTCATTACAATACAATTACTCACTTCTCATAAGTTGATTCGTAATAGAATAAAACTTGTTCATCAGTCAATATATTTATTGTACACTAAAAATAGTAAAATATATACATATATTATCTTTTATGCATATTCTGTTTTAACTAGATATGGTAAAAACTGGACTTAAGGGAAATTCCCCTGAGGTTCAGTTTTTAAGTCCTTTGTTTTTCATTAAATAGAGCTGAATAGTTATATTTTCCTTTAAAATAATATTAATCATAAAGGCAAAATTCTTATTTTTTCTATTTAATTCATTGACTTATACTGACTAATGAGTATCATTATATATATAAGATAGGAGATGATAAGTATGAGCGACGATTTCAATCCACAAGAGGAGTTCAAGAAGTTTGTAGCTGAATATAAGACTAATGACATCTACCACTTATTAAAAGCAAAAGTTATAGGTCAAGATGATGAATTAATGAAAGCATCTGCATTGATTTATGCTTATATGAAAAGCATATCATTAAGTGAAAATGCGAAAAAGTTTCATTTCATGATTGAAGGAAGCTCTGGATGTGGAAAGACTACTTTCGCTAAAGCATTAAAAGAAATCCTTCCTATTCCTGTTATTATTGTAGATGCCAGCCAGATTACTCAAGCGGGCTTTCGTGGAGTTGACTTTACTGATATTATGAGCAATAAAGAATTGGCGCGATATTGGCATAGTGGAATTGTTATCTGTGATGAAATAGACAAGATGATGTATACCTATCATGAAGGAATTAATATTGGAAAGGCAGTTCAGGAAAATTTTCTGAAAGCATTAGATGGCGATACAGTTATTGATAAAAATGGTGAAGAGTTCTTCTGTGGAAGAATGCTTTTCATTGGAATGGGTGCCTTTAGTGACTTAAGAAAAAAGCCTGAACAAAAGCGAGACATTGGTTTCAATCCTTCTTATAATTATACTGTTGATGAAGCTGAAGAAGTTTCTATTACAAGAGACATGATAACTAAGTATGGTGAATCAGAACAGTTTATGGGAAGATTCGTTACTGTTCTACACTTCAAGAGATTAAATATGGACGGATACAGGCAAATTGCATGGAATGCTTTTGATGAAGTAAGAAGCATATACGGTAGAAAAGCATGTATTACCATATCTGAAAAACAGATGGATAAGATTATATATGATTCTATTGATTCACAATACGGATGTAGAAATATTAGAAATGCAGTTCTTGAATATGTTCTTGAGAATTATATATATGAAATAATGTCAGCATAATAAAATATTACTATAAAAAAAAATGAGGAAGAGGTGTTAGTAACTTCTTCTTTTTTTATAAGTTTAAAACTATAATGTGATTGATAAATGGGAAAACACTAGGAGGATATGTGAGACTTATCTATCATTGTGTTTTTCTTTTCAATTTTTTACAAAAGTCATTAACAACCCTAACTATGATATCATCACAACTAGTTTTTTCATTAACGTCATCAACAAATAATCCTACTAAGTTTCCAAAAACAGCACCAGTTGAATCACTATCACCTTTATGGTGAATTGCTAATTTTATGGCTTTATTTAAGTCCTTTGTTTTTTCATAAAATAAAGCTGAATAAACTGCAATTGCTAAGCACTCTTCTGCAACCCAGCCTTCTCCTAAAGCATCATATGGATTTTTATCTAGATTATTTGATAAATATAAAGCAGATTCTAATAATTTTATTATTTCTTCAGTATTTTCAATTTCTTTAAGATATTCAATTCCTCTTTTTGTAGCTTCTTCAATTGTTATGTTTTCCCTTAAAATAATATTAATCATATAGGCAAAAATTCCAGAGCTAACTGCAGAATAGTAATGATCATGAGTTATTAATGAATCTTTATAGGCTTTTTCATAAGCTTCTACAGAATCACAATTTAACATTCCATAGGGAGCACTTCTAATTAAGGCTCCATTTCCTTTAGAGTCATTTTCTTCTCTTTCATTGTTATAATAAAGTTCTTCTAATGAGGATAAGCATGTAAGTCCAGGAGCCATTTGTTTATGCATTCTTGCATCTTTATAAAACCAGCACATTGGGTTCTTTATATCATTTCCATAGGACTGTGTGCAATACCATTCTAGAAGTGCTTTTTTAACATTTCCTTGAGTTAAGCCTTCCATAACAAATAGTGTCATTTGTGTATCATCTGTAATTTCATAATCATCATATGTTACATTATCAAAGTTATTTGTTTTAAATTCTAGGGGCTCACCTAAAGCATCACAAAGAGCTCCCATTTTAATGCTATTCATAATTCTATTCATAACAAATTCACCCCAAATCTTATATAAGTTATTTATAATTTAATGATAGTTTATTAATTTTCACAAGTCAAAATAAAGAGAAAATATTGTTAAAAAGTTATAAATTTACATTATAATCAGAAGTAAAGATATTATTTTTAATAAGAAAAATCTATTGACTCTTCCCTTAGAGGAGGGAGTATTGTTAATTTAAGGAGATGATATTATGTATAAGATTGGTGAATTTTCTACTTTAGCCAAAACAACAATTAAAACATTAAGATATTATGAAAAAGAAAAACTTCTAATTCCAGCCTTTGTTGATGATAACGGTTATAGATATTATGAAACAATTCAACTTAAGGAGCTGGCTAAGATTATTTCCTTAAGACAAATTGGTTTATCAATTCATGAAATTAAGGAAGTATTAGAAGGTAAATCACTAAAAGATATTTTAATGTCTAGAAAAGAAAAAGTGGAAGAGGAACTAAGAAATTGCAAATATCAATTATCCAAAATTAATTATTTATTGGAGGGAAGAGATATGAGTTACGAGGTTATTTTAAAGGAATTACCAGACTATACAGTGTATTATAAGGAAGGGATAATAGAAGATTACAGTAAATTAACAGATTTTATTTTAAGTAGTGGAAATGAATGTTTAAAAACTAATCCTGATATTAAGTGCATTAAACCAGATTATTGCTATGTAAATTATCTTGATGGAGAATATAAAGAAAAAGACATTAAAATAAGGTATGCACAAGCTGTAGAAAAAGAAGGTATACCTAATGAAACAATTAAGTTTATGAAATTAAATAAAGTTGAAGCTGTTTGTATATATCATAAAGGAGCCTATGATTTATTACCTGATGCTTATGGCTTTATAATGAAATATATTGAAGAAAATGGCTATGAAATAGCAGAAAGTCCAAGGGAAAGATATATTGATGGTATTTGGAATAAAGAAAATATAGATGAATGGCTTACAGAAATACAAGTTCCAGTTAGGAAAAAATAAATCTAAAAAATATATATTTTTAATAAAGGAGCTGCTACTATAGCTCCTTTTTATTATGTAAAGAATAAGTTTTAACTTTACATATATGAGGAATGGATTATTAACAAATAAATATATATAACTTAATAATGCTGTATGCTAAAATATGGTATAATAGGAATAGAAAGTAGTTTGAAGGTGTTTTACATGGAGTATAAGTGTACTTAATAAATCTGGGGGTATGAGAAATGAGCAAAGAGTTATTAACAAATAAAGAGGAAGAAATAATAAGCTTTAGAGATGAAGTTAGATTTTTAGATCCTATAAGTAAAAAAGAGTTTTTAAATATTATGAAAGTTGAAAATGAAGAGATTAATAATAAAAAGTGCATAGGTAGTCTTGCTAAGGTAAACATGTTTATACAACAATTACCTTTAGCAGTAGGTATAGAACAAAGTAAGATTATTGGAAATTCATATAAAATTGTTTTCCCAGAAGGCGCAGCAGGAACTTTAATGAGGTATAAAAATGGAATGTTAGGAACTCCGCTTATTGGAAGTGATGGAAAGATATCTGCTCATGCTGGATTAGTATCTGTAGAGAATATTTCACTTACTCCATTAATGATATTTTCAGCAATGTCTGCAATTACAGGACAATATTTTATGGCTAGAATTGATGAGGGGTTGGAAACAATTACAAAAAATGTTAAAGAAATTATTGATATAATTTATGATGAAAAAGAATCAGATAATTTTTCAGCATATAATTTTTGTGAATATGTAAAGAGTAATATGCAATTAATACTTGGAAATGAAACATTAAAATTATCTACTTTAACTAATTTACAAGCAACAAATAATAAAATGTGTTCTAACATATTATTTTATTCTAAGAGCATAAAGAGAAAGAGTACTGAGATAGCCAATATAGCTAAAAAGTTAAGTACTACAGAAAAGAGATTAGCAGAGATGGATGAGCTATCAAAAGTTGTTTTTGGATTAATAAGACAACAGCAGTTAAGTTTTGAATTATTATGCATTGGAAAGGTATATGAGATACAAGTTGCAGAAATGTATGATGAAGAATATTACAATAATATAATTTCAGAACTAGAGAGAGTTGGAGAGATAGCAGATTTAGATGTGAAGAAAACTATTAAAGAATGTGAAGAAACATTATTACAAATTATAAAAAAAGCTATAAAGGGAGACGATGCAGTAACTAAATTTAAGGAAGCTATGGAAGACTATAAAAATAAACAGTTAGAATTTGAAAAAATAAAAAATAATTTTATTGAAAATATTATTTCATTTAAAAATGAAAATACTAAGGCTAAAGAATTTATAATTGTTGATGATTTATTATATGCTTAGGACTTTGTAAAAAGGTATAAATGTTAAACTATATATAACAAATATTTTAGATATTAGAATTGATTTATATAAAATATTGATTTTCATTATCAATTATACTATAAGTTATCTTACAATTATGATATAATACATAGTAGTAAATGACTTAGGAGGAAATATTAATGCAGGATGAAAAGTTATGTCCTATTTGTAAAAATCATTGTAGTTTAACTAAACCAAAATGTGGACGTGGTAAAAAATATGCAGAGACAATAGAATTACCAATTAAGTCTAATGATAAAGATAAAAAATCTAAACATATTTATAAATTAAAAGACTGTGAAAAATCAAATATTGATGAAAAAATCTTAATGAATTTAAGGGATACAGAACATATAATTAGAAATGTTTCTGAGGGAAGAGTAAGTCAAAAGAAAATACTAATTTTACTTAATGAAGTTGGGAAGATTACTCAGAAAAAACTAACAAAGAAGCTTCATGTTAAGTCTGAATTTTCTAGTGAAATCCTTAGTAAGATGGAGGATAGTGGTTTAATTAAACGTACTGATAGCAAGAAGGATAAAAGAAGCATGGATATTAAGTTAACAAAAGAAGGTAAAAAGGAAGCAGTATTAGCAGGTGCTCAAATGGCAAGTTTACATAGTGAGATGTTTTCTTGTTTGAATATTACTGAAAAAGAGCAATTTCTTTCTATTCTTGAAAAATTAAGTTTAGATTGGGATAGCCGTTACTTAGTAAAGAATTAAATAAATTATATATTTTCTTTTAATGACTTTTATGCATTATAAAAGTCATTAAAAGAAAACAATACGAGGTCTAGAGTGTTATTGGCTCTAGATTTTTTATTTATATAGTAATTTGGAGAGCATCATAATGTTAAGTGGATTAAATCAGATTACTGTTATGGTAATTATATTAATGGAGAATATAAAGAAAATATAGATACAAATTATTTGTATTCTATTTAAAAGAAATTTTAAATTTTGAATAATAGATAAAAAAAAGGCCATAATAAAAATAAAATTTAAAATAGAAACATTTTGTATCGATTTATCATATAAATATGATAAAATGATAATTAGTAATATGTTTATTATGGAGGAGTTACTATGAAAAATGTAATTGTTCGTTTACAAGAAATTGTTATGAATAATTTTAAAAATGTAGAACAAGGTAGGATTTCATTAGAAAGTTATAATAATTTTAATAAAAATACAAATTTAAATGATATTTTAGGAATTTATGGACAAAATGGATCAGGAAAGACTGCATTAGTAGATGCAGTAGAGATATTAAAAATACTTCTTTCAGGAAAAGAATTACCTGATGATATGAATTATTTAATTAACTCAATAAGTGAAACTACACTTTTGGAATTTACTTTTTTAATTGAAAGATTAACTAAAAGATATTTTGTTTATTATTCTGTAGAAATAACTAAAGGAGACAATAAAAGTAAGGCTAAAGTTAGTAGAGAAATAATAAGCTTTTCTGAAATTATAGACAATAAAAAGAAACAAAAATCTAAAATAATAGATTTTGATATGAATTATGAAAATATTATAAAGCCTATAGCTAGGTATAATGAAATTATAAATGTAGATAAAAATAATGCAATAAACTTAGGAGTATCAAAAGTATATGCTTTAGAAAAAGGAACATCATTTATATTTAATGAAAGAAGTATAAAGATATTTAATGAAGGCTTTAGTAAAAATGCTATTTATTCAAATATAATTAATAGCTTGAAGCATTTTGCTGAATTAAACTTATTTGTTATTAAAAATGAACAATTAGGTGTTGTTAATATGAATCAATTGATACCATTAACATTTAGATTAGAAAGTGAAAATAGTGTTATTTTAGGTAATTATGCAACATTATTTGGAACGTCAATTATAAGTGAGGAAAGTTTTATTTTACTTCAAAAGATAATTAATCAAATAAATATAGTTATAAATGCAATTATACCAGGAATGGTAGTAGATATTATTAATTATGGAAAGCAACTTGATGAAAATGGAGATACAAAATTTAAGGTGGAATTAGTATCAGTAAGAGGAGAAAACAAGGTTCCTTTAAGATATGAATCTGATGGTATAAAGAAGATACTCTCAATATTAAGTGCTATGATTGCAATGTATAATAAGAAGGATATATGTCTTGTTGTAGATGAATTAGATGCAGGTATATTTGAATATCTTTTAGGTGAAATTCTAAACGTATTACAAGAAAATGCTAGAGGTCAGTTTATATTTACATCTCATAATCTTAGGGCTTTAGAAAAGCTAAATAAAGAATCAATAATCTTTACAACTACTAATCCTAAAAATAGATATATAAAATTAGCTAATGTTAAGAGTAATAATAATCTTAGAGACTTCTATTTAAGAGTTATTTCTTTAGGTGGTCAGAAGGAAAATATATATGAAGAAACCAATACTTATGAAATTAATTATGCATTTAGAAAAGCAGGGAGACTATTAAATGAAGACTAAAAAGGTAAGCATATTAGATAAGTTATGCAGTACTCCTAGTATTGGTAGAATTAAATATTTTATGTATTATTTTTCCTGCAATTTGGAACATGTACTTCATAATGAACAAAATTTAGATGATAAATTAAAAAGTAAATATTCATATGATTTTGAAGATAAATATTATGGTAGAGAGGAGGAATTTAAAGCTTTTATAAGTGAAAGTGTTTTTTCTGTTAAAGGGGATTACAAGGAAACATGGAATTTTATAAAAGCTAATAATAACTCACTGAATAGATTTTCAAATTTCGGATTATTTTTTGATAGAAATTTAGAGGAATAATTAATAAAATTAGCTCTATATGGATACTATGTTATTGGGGAATTCAAAATTTTATAAAAATGGGGAGGAGGGTATATGTTAAAGAAGAAAACTATTATCTTAATTGTTTTAATAGGTTGTTTAATCATGGGATTTATAGATGCAGTTATTAGGCCAGATTATCTTGTAAAGTCCTTTATAAAAATTATGCTTTTTTCTATAATGCCAATTATATATTCAAGATATGATAAGGAATTAAATTTATCTTCTTTATTTAAGGTGAAAAGCAAGAGAGAAATAATTATTGCACTTTTAGCAGGACTAGCAGTTTTTTTATTTATTTTAGGTGCTTACTTAATTATTGGAAGATTATTTGATTTCTCAAATGTTATATCTTCTTTATCAGAAAATATAGGTGTGGATAAAGAGAACTTTATTTTAGTTGCAATATATATTTCCTTTGTTAACTCTTTACTAGAGGAGTTCTTTTTTAGAGGCTTTGCATTTTTAAAGTTAAAGGAAGTATCAACTAGGAAATTTGCATATATTTTTAGTGCTTTAGCCTTTGCTTTGTATCATGTTGCTATGATGATAGGCTGGTTTGATATAAGCTTATTTATCCTAACTATAGGTGGATTATTTATTGGAGGATTAATATTTAATTACTTTAATGAAAAATATAAAAATATTTATGTTAGTTGGTTAATACATATGTTTGCAAACTTTGCTATTAATTATATTGGTTTTATGCTGTTTAATCTTATTTAAAGAATTGTGTACAATAATAATTTAAAGTAATAATAAACTCCAAGTAGAGAATACCTAGTTTCTACTTGGAGTTTAAATTTAACATAATTATTTTTAGAAATAAAGATTAAGAATTATAATCTTATTCTAAAATCCAATCTACTTTTACTGGTATTAGACTTGTTTCATTTGTTGTTTTATTTCTTATTTTAAATACAAAAGTTCCATTCTTAGTAAATGTATAGTTTTTATTTCCATTATTATTAACAACTTCTAAATTGTCATTAAGTGCAAGAAATACTGTTACTGGATTACTTATTTTACTAGCATTTGTGCTATTGAATAATACAGATACTGTATTTGATTGAGTTCTTTGGCTTATCCATTGTATAGATACAGGAGTTCTACCAATATTTCCAACCTTATCTCTATATTCAAATGCAAAATCAGTATCGCTATTAAATTCTTTAACACCATTTTCAGTATTAATATTTATAAGCTCTTTATCTGTACTTACTAATCTAGCAACTACAGATGTGTTATCTTCTGAAACATCATATTCAACTGTAGCAACAGGTGCAGTCTTATCAATCCAAGTTACTGTAGCTTCAGCAGTCTTTTCAGATCCATCTATACCTTTATATTTAAATGTATGTGTTTTATTTTCAGTAAAGGTATGTGTATTTTCACCAATTATTTCACAACCATCTGCTACTTCAATAGTTGCTGTAACATTTTGGTTTGTAGCTTCTGTATTAGAGTAAGTAATAACAGGCTCTGGTGAATATTTCTTAGTGCTATCTTCAAAGAAGTTAAGCATCTTACCACTAAAGTATTTATTTGTTTCTTCTGAATAATTACCATAAGTACCAGTTGCAACAACCTTAATATATTTAGTTGCTGTAGGCTTGTCTAAGTTTATAGTTTTTGTATCTCCATTATTAGCTAAATTACTAGCACTTCCTGATTTTACCCAAGTTTCTCCATCAAAACTTGTATATATTTCTGCATTCTTTAATCTACCATTAACACCAGCTGGTACATATTCAACTGATGTAATATATTTTATGTCATTTAACTTAACTGTAATAAACTTTTTATCATTGGTTGCATTAAATAAAGTATGCCAAGATGTATTTGCAGTTCCATCAATACTATTTTTTGCTGCATGACTAGTTGAAGTAGATTGTTGAGAGGAATATCCTGCTAAAGTAAGGTTATCTATAGAAACATATTTTCTTGTAGGGGTATCTGTATCTTCATTAAAGGTATATTGTCCAATATCACTTTGAAGGTATGTGCCATTTGCTTTATATCTTACTTTAGTTACTTTATAACCTTCAATTCTCATTTCACTTGTATAATCTTGCCAAGTTTTACCATCATCTAAACTAATTTCTAAGTTATTAGTTTTACCAATTAAACGATTTTCTAAATCGTTCTTATATAAGGAGTTATTATTAGTACTTGCTTGTTTCTTAATATCTATAGTATAAGTATCTTCAGTACCTACTAAGCCAACCACAATATCATTGTTTTCATTTATGCTAGCTATTTCTTCTTCACTTAGGTTGATAATATGATCATTAGTTTCTTTCCAGCTATTTTTACCATCTAAACTATATCTAACTCTTATTTCAGAGTCATCATATTTAGAGTTTATAACAATTTTTTTAGCATTTTCACCATCAAATGAGAAGCTTGCTAATGGAACTGAGTTTTTACCTAATAAGCTATTTGCCATTGTTCTGCAGTGATTACTTTGAATACTTTCTGCTGAAGTAGCCTTAGCAGCTTTATTTAAAGCATTAGTCTTTAATAAATCAAATTGTACAATATGTGATGGCTCTGTTATATTATTTTTAATAAGATTTAAAATGTCTACTAAAGGTAATGGATAATATGTATATGCATCAGTAATTTTCTTAGCAAGTTGTAAGTAATCACTGCTTGTCTTATTATCTTGTGCTTTATAAGTGTTTATTAAGCCAACCATAGAATCCATATTAAAGTTTTGTATTTCTAAAGCTTTATTATATATTTCTTCTTTCTTTTCTAAGTTATCATAACTATCAGCTAATAAGTTTAATTCTAAAGCTTTAACATAGTTATCATAATCATTAAGTGCAGCTTGAGATAATAAAATATAACTTACTTGATAGTAAGAATCCCAATTAGTAGATCCCCATCCTAAAGGAAGACGTTCACCTTTTTCAGATTGTGTATAACCTGAAACATCATTATATATATTCCAATATCCTCTACCTTGATTATCTTGAGAATAAACAAGATATGCTGCATGGCCTGGTTGACCTATAACAGCTGCTGGAATTCCAAATACTTCATTTAAATTAGTACCAGTCTTTGAGATACCTCCACAAACAGCACCTTCTTCGAATACCATCCATAATTTTGAGTGACCAGTAGCACCATAAGTTATGTTTTCTAAATTATATTTATCATTCCATTTGGCTTTATTTTCTTCTGAATAATAAATAGACTTATTGTAATTATAACCAAAAGTATATCTAATATATTGATATGGGTCTAAATTATAAGCACTATTTCCTTTTGGATATTTTCTTGCATGATTATTTAACCATACTATTTCTTCATCATCTATTTGAGCGTCCATTACCCATCTCATTAATTCAACAGGTAGGTTTTTAAACATTTCATTATTATGTAATTTGTTATTTAGATATAAATCCTTATATATTTTATAACGAGTTACTGCATCAGATGCAGGACCTCCACCAGTCCATAATTTAATGTTTTGAGAGTGACTTATTGCTAAAGATATTATCATTTTCTTATATAAGCTTCCATTAGTAAAATCCTTTAAGTCTTCTTTATAAGCTTTATATAATTTTGATAAAACATTAATTGATTGTAAATATGAACCTTCTACTTTACCACCTGTAATATATAATTTTAGAGCCTCTTTATCATTAAGGAACCAATTTAAGGCTTCTTTATTATCTTCTGATAATTTATAAAATGATTGTAATGTTTGATATCCTACTCTACTTACAAATGCTCTTTTTAATATTAAGTCTTCATTTTTAGTTAGATTTTCTTCAACACTTTTTTGTTTTAAAATATTATCGTATTCAGAAACCTTTAATATACTTTTTAATTGTTCTGAAGAAATATCATAATCTTTTTTTACGATTCTTGCATCACCATAAACTGCATGATCTCTAGCATTATTTCCATTATCATGAGCATATAATTTTAGATATCTAGCATTTGATATATCAATATTTACATAAGCAGCTTCTTTATCAGCAGTTAAAACATCTGTAACGTGAACTTCTGTCCAAGTTTCTCCATCAGTAGAAGTTGAAATAGTAAATTTAGCGCCATTTCCACCACCTTTCATAGAATTATCTAAGCCTAAATAAGATACGAATCTAGTATATTCACTAGAATAATTAGATAAATCATAAATTAGAGTTGATGTTGCATGAGCTCCCATACCTTTTTCAAATTGTACTATTTCTCCATCTACAACTAATTTAATTTTACTACCATTAGTGTTTGTATCTTTAGTTATTGATTTGTAAGCTGTATTTGACTTAGAAGTATCATATTCTAATTCAGATAAATATAAATAATCTTTATTTTTTTCTACTGAAGTAGTTGAATAAGCGTTATTTAGCTCATCAGCCAATACTTTTTTACTATTACTTGCATAAGGGTTTAAAATCATAGAAACTGCAGTAATACTAGCAAGTAAAAATGATATGGTTTTATTTTTCATAATATTCCTCCTTGTATAAATATTAAATTTTGTTAACTTATAGGAATATCAATCTTCTCAATTTAAAGAAACATAATAATTTTTTTATAAATGATTACAGAAAATAGAGAAGAACAAGGAACGAAACAAATATTAGATGTTCTCAATGGTATTAAATTAAGTTATGTAAGTTTTATTTAGATATGTAGATTTATAAAAAAATCAATGTATATTTGCTACTGACTAATAAACATTTAAACTTTGGTATAAGTATAAAAATGAGTTTAATTTCTTTGAAAAAGCTAGGAATAGTATTTTTTATTTTATAATAATTTGATTATATGTCATGGTTTCTTAAAGAGGTTTATACCTAAAGAAGTAGCAAGATTTACTAGAGATGATATAATTAAGAATTCATGGCTTAAAGATATATAATATATTTAAATATCTTAATTAACTGTATGAAAAAATATTTTATTATGGTTACTTACTATAGTCAAATATATATAAACTTACATAATTATTAAAGAATGAAAATTTCTAAAATTTATTAAGTCATTGTTTTATATTAGCTTAAAGAATCTTTGATATTCTTTAATATATTAGCTAATATAAATTTTAATTACATAATAAGTTAACATACTTTGAATAAGTTTTCTTGCTTGGTTTATTGGGTTATATATCCTCCTTTCTATAAAGAAATCTAAAGTAGTTTTTATTAATTTATACACAATACATATACTATTTATATAATATACATATCTTATTTATATTAACAAAATGTTAATAAATAATCAATATTTTATGATAAAATTATGTTAACATGGAAAATTATGTGGTGCTTTTTACAATAAAAAGAGTGAAAAATATATAGGGGAGAGATTTATATGCCATTTGAAATAATTCGTAATGATATAACAAAGGTTAAAGTTGATGCAATTGTAAATGCAGCCAATACTTCATTGCTTGGAGGGGGAGGAGTAGATGGAGCAATTCATGCAGCAGCAGGTTCAGAGCTTCTTAAGGAATGTATTACTCTAGGGGGATGTAAGGTTGGAGAAGCAAAGATAACTAAGGGATATAACTTACCAGCTAAATATATAATTCATACTGTAGGTCCAATATGGAGAGGTGGAAATAATAATGAGGAAGAATTACTAAGAAATTGTTATAAAAATTCACTTCAATTAGCTAAAGACTATAAATTAGAAAGCGTAGCATTTCCCTTAATATCAGCAGGGGCATATGGATATCCAAAGGATAAAGCTATAAAGATTGCTATTTCAGTTTTTAGTGACTTTTTATTAAAAAATGATTTAAATATTTATTTAGTTATTTATGATAAAGATACATTATTAATATCTAGTAAGTTAATTTCATCAATAAAGCAGTACATAGATGATAAGTATATAGAAGAACATCCTGATTCAAGAAGAAGATATAGTGAAAATTATATATGCGAAAGTAAATGTGAAGTACAATATGAGGAAATACAATCTATAAGTAATAGAAGCCTTGAAGATTTGATGAATAATATAGATGAGACTTTTTCAGAGATGTTATTACGTTTAATAAATGAAAAGAATATGAATGATGTAGAAGTTTATAAAAGAGCTAATATCGATAGAAGACTTTTTTCTAAAATAAAAAATGATAAAAACTATAAGCCTAGTAAGTCAACTGCAATTGCATTTTCTATAGCCTTAAAGCTAAATTTAGATGAAACAAAAGACTTACTTTTAAAAGCAGGATTTGCCCTATCCCATAGCAGTAAATTCGATATTATTATAGAATACTTCATCGAAAATAAAAACTACGATATATTTGAAATAAACGAAGCCCTATTTGACTTTAACCAAAGTACCTTAGGTTCATAAAACTATAAAATTCCCAATAAAAAATCACAGTAAAATCATAACAAAAAAGGTGGACATCTGCCCACCTTTTAATTTTGCACTATTGAAATTATTCACCATTAAGAACTCTCTTTAGAGCTGCATCTATAGTATCAGTATCTTCTGGATATTTTATATATAAGAATGATGATTCTGCAACAGCAGCAGCATATGAGGTTTGCACTGATTGTTTAACTTTAGGATCATCAATAGAATCAATATAATCCTGTTGACGCTTTTTAGCTTCTTTAATTATTATATAGTATTCTTCTTCAGTTAAGCCTTGTTTTACCTCTTCATTAGCATTTTGTTGTGTATTTTCTTCAGGTGTATCTTGTGTATCTGATTTTACATCCTCATCTTCTAGTTTGCTTTCTACTGTAGTTTCAACAGAGGGAGATGTGGTTTTGATACTTTCTTCTTGAGAACTTTCAGTGCTGATAACAGCTTGACTTGTACTTGTTTTAGAAGAATTATCTTCCCCTGCTGAATTACTATCATTTCCACATGAAACAAATAATAGAGATAATAACAATACTCCTAATTTCAAAAATAACTTTTTATTCATTTTACATCTCCTAACAAAATACATACTATATATTTTATTACTATTACTAAATATCTTTTAATATTATTATAACACTATTTACCAATTACATTTATATGTATTTTAATGTGAGGCTATGTTTTATTTGAGTTTTGAAAAACACTAATTTTTTTTAAAAAGTTATATTACTTCTATTTTGTGGAATTATATCTCAAATAAATATATAATAAAAATATACATTAATTAGCAATTGTATTAAATTGTGGGTTAGAAATATGAATATTGAGGTGGAAGAATGATTAACTATAAGGAGATTGATTCGTCAATCATTGAAGAAGTAAAAGAATTATATAGAAAAAATTCTTGGAATGCATATTTAAAAAATGACGAGAAGTTAATAAGGGCTTTTAATAATTCACTATACACTGAAGGTGTATTTGATGAAAATAAATTAATAGGAATAATTAGATGTGTTGGTGATGGAGAACATGTATTAATGGTTCAAGATTTGCTTATTGACCCTGAGTATCAGAAACGAGGTATAGGAACATATCTTTTTAAATCTATATTACAAAAATATTCTAAGGTGAGAATGTTTTTGGTTTTAACTGATATTGACGATGTAGTAGATAATAAATTTTATAAAGCATTTAATCTAAAAAAATTAGAAGATAAGAATATTATAGGCTATATTAGATAAACTAAAAATTCTTAGATAGATTTTAATTTAATGATTAGATTTATATTAACAATCTTAAACTACTGCGAATTAAAAGCTGATAAATTAATTTTATCAACTTTTATGCTTTCCATAAATATAAAAGGATATAAATATTGTATGACGGTGACTTGGAGCTTGCTACGGAACAAGGAATACAATATTTATATCATTTTAAAAGTGTCGCTTTTGGGGCGACCAAAGTTCTTTTAGAACATGCTATCCTTAAATCATAAAAGGTGATTGGAGGAAAAGGGTATGAAAAATAATTTAACAGAATTAGTATTTATTTTAGACAGAAGTGGATCAATGAGTGGACTTGAAAAGGACACTATAGGTGGCTTTAATTCAATGCTTGAAAAACAAAAGAAAGAAGAGGGACAAGCTATTATAACAACTGTATTATTTGATAATAAGTATGAGTTATTGCATGATAGAATTAATATTAAAGGAATATCTCCTATAACAGAAAAAGAGTATTATGTTAGAGGTACAACTGCATTATTAGATGCTGTAGGAAGAACTATAGAAAAGATAGAAAATGCTCATAAACATACTTTAGAAGCTGAAAGACCAAGTAAAGTTTTATTTGTAATAACTACAGATGGTATGGAAAATTCAAGTACAAGATATAATTATGAAAAAATAAAGAGGATGATAGAAGATAAGAAAAAAGAATTTGGATGGGAGTTTATTTTTCTAGGAGCAAATATTGATGCTGTTAAAGCAGCAGAAAGCATAGGAATATCAGAGGATAGAGCAACTAATTACAACTGTGATAGTGAGGGAACTAAGCTTAATTATCAAGTAATAAGTGAAACTGTAAGTTCTATAAGAGCTAATAAGGCTATAAATAAAAATTGGAAAGATAAAATAGATAAAGATTATAAAAAACGTGGTGCAAGAAGATAAAACTTAAGGCTAAAGTACTTGATAAAATTAATGAAATAGACATTAATTTTATCAAGTAAAATATTATTCTAACTCGTAAACATCATTTTCTCCTGTATAACCACAGATACCCATACGTGGAGAATTAGTTATTTTTATAAATAAAGTCTCTTCAACTTCATCATCAGATAAATTTTTTATACAATCATCGCATAATAGTTGATAATCTGAATATTCGTAGTCAGTTAGAAAATATGTAGCATCTTTTTCACATTTTTCACAAATAAATTCTTTTTTATTATTTCTAGCTAGTAAAGAGATATCTTTCAATGAATTAATTCCAGTATATTTGTCTACAACTTTGATTTTTAATGTAGTAGTACTTCCAAAATCATATTCATGAGTAAAAGTGGAGCCTTTTTCTATAACATCAATAAGTTTAAAACTACTCATTTCTTCATTAACATCAAAATCATTAAAAATGCATATATCCTCATCACTAAGAACTTTATCGTAAATAGTATTATCAATTTTAAAAGAACTTAGGTGGCCACAACATTCAAGCCAAATATTTCTTAAAAAATCATCTAATGCATCTAAAGTTGTGGTAGCTTTTACTTGCAAATAAAGCCAATAATTTTTATCATAAATATCTTCTACTCTAAGTAAAAAGTATTTTGTTTTTCCATTACCAAGATTATTACAGCTTAATAAATGCTTAACCATGCCTGATTTAGTAAACTCTTTTCTACATAAATAACATTTTCCTTTATTTTTTGAAGATACCATAAATTTACCTCACTTTCTGTATATAGTTTATATATCATAAGATAATATCTTATATTTTTATTATAATCATTTACTAAAGAGTAGAAAATAGTTTGGTAAATAATAAATCATTTTTTAATCATAAATATAGTTATTATAAAGTTTATATTAAAGTTAATAAAAAAAAGTGTAAAATACATACTAATTTATACAAATACAAAATATTTTATATGCTATATAATCATTAAAAAAAATGTAATTGTTTACTAAATTTCTAATATTAATAATTAGGTGCAAAATTCAATAGGGCTTTTATTATCAAATAACGCATATTTAAATATTAAAAAATAAATTATATAAGTTAATTGCTTATTAATTTAAATATAATAAAGGGGATGAGATAATATGAAAAAAAAGGGGATTTATAAAGGTTTAGCTACACTGCTATCTATTTGCATTGGGTTAACTGTAGGTTTTCCTTTAAATGCCACTAAGGTACAAGCTGCTGAAAATTTAGTAGTACAGCCATCAAATGAAGTTTCATTATCAAGGAATGGAAACATATATACTTTTGGTAATGATTTAATTAAAAGGTCATTTAGTGTTGCAGACGGTAAATTAAAAACTGAAAATATTACAAACTATTGTACAAATGGAAGTGATACTGTATTTACACCTAATACAGGTAGTGAAGAATTTGTTATTAATACTTTAGACAATGGAAATACAGGAGAAAGTTATATTCGACCAACACAAAAATTAGTTAATAATGGATGGGCTATTGAATCTGATAGTGTTGCAACAAATGAAGGTACTAATGGAAGTGCTGCTAAAATGTTTGATGGTAATAATAATACATACTATCACTCAAAATATGTTAATGCTTCGGAAAATGAACTTAAATATCCACATAATATTTATGTTGATTTAAAAGAAGTAAAAAATATTAAGTCTATAAGATATCAACAAAGAGTAGATGCTAATGGTAATCCTACTGTAAGTGGACATGTTAAATCTTTCAAAATATATGCAGCTGATACTATGGAAAACTTAAGAAGGGCTACCACACCTGCTAACACTGGAACATTTCAAGATATTAAAGAAAACTATATAAACCTAGATGGAGACGGAGTTACAACACAATTTATAAGAATAGAATTTACTGAAGGATATGATCCTAGTGATATTAATGTAAATAAAAATGTAGCATGTTGTTCTGAGTTTGACTTCTATGAAGATAAAACTGTTAATTTAGGAACAACATTCACTAAAATAACTAGTAATGCTTTATATCTAAAGGGAGAACCTATAGAAAAAGATATAGAAAACGGAAAAACTCTAACTTTTCAATTTAAGCCAGTAACTGTTCGTGGAGTAGAATATACAATTAACGAAGTTATTACAATGTATCATGGAGAATCTTTTATGCGTAAGCATTTAGAGATTTCTGTGCCAGAAGGAAAGGCAGATAAAGCTAAAATTGATTATATTGATTTAGAAAATATGAATATAAATAGTACAGATTTAAAAGCTAATGAATATTGGACAATTCCAGAGCAAAGCAATAATGCATGGATGGCAGGCATGAAGGGAGATTACCTTGAGCTTGGACAACCTTTTTATTTAAGTGCTATGTATTTTGGATGTGAATTTCCACAAACTGAAAATAAAATTAGAAACAACAATGGATTTATTCGTTATCATTATGGTAAGTCTTTAGAAAAAGATACAAAATTTGAATATAATGATAACAATGTAGCAGGAAAAATGACAACTTGGCCAGCAATCCTAGGAGCTGCAAGAAGTAAAGAGTATAATGTTGTACAAAGTGATTTTTACGAATACATTGAAACTATTGCAGTAGAAACAAAGTTCCGTCAACAATATAATTCATGGTTTGATCATATGAAGGATATTTCAGCACAAAATATTAAGCAAAGCTTCTATGAAGTAGAAAAAGGTTTTACTCAACATGGAGTTAATCCTTTAGATTCTTATGTAGTAGATGATGGATGGGTAAATTATAGCTCTTTCTGGGGTTTTAACAATAAATTCCCAAATCAATTATATGATTCTAGTTTACAAGTAGAACAATTAGGCTCTAATTTTGGTTTATGGCTTGGACCTCGTGGAGGATATGGAACTCAAACAACTATTGCCAATTGGATAGCTAATAATAATTTAGGTTCTGTAAATGCTCAATCAGGAAATGATATTAATATTTCAGATGCTAGATATGTAAATAAATTATTAAATGATGTATTTTTAAATTATCAAGATAAATTTAATATTAACTATTGGAAGCTTGATGGAATGTTATTAAATCCATCCATACAAGCATCCGATTACTATGTAACAGGAAAGCCAGAATATACAATTACAGAAACTTATGAACGTTGGACAGATATGTATGAAAAAATGCGTCAGCAAAGAGGCGGAAAAGACTTATGGATTAACATGACTTCTTATGTAAATCCTAGTCCATGGTATCTACAATGGGTAAATAGTGTTTGGATGCAAAATACAGCTGACGTAGATTTTACAAAGAAATATAATTCTACAGATGAGCAACAAATGCTTACTTACAGAGATAATTCTTATTATGAATTTGTAAAAGAACGTCAATGGCAATTACCATTTAAATATTTCTATAATCATGATCCTGTTTATGGAAATAGAACACATGAAGGAAAAAATAGAAGTGCAATTAGCTTTACAGATAGTGAATTAAGAGAATATCTGTATATGTTAGGAACTAGAGGAACAGCATTCTGGGAATATTACTATAGTTATAATATGTTTAATGATAATAAATGGGATATTAATGCAGAAGCTGCAAATTGGATTGAAGATAATTTTGATATATTACAAAAATCAAAAATGATTGGTGGAAAGCCAAACAATGGAGATATTTATGGATATTCATGCTGGAATAATAATGAAGGTATTGTTTCTTTAAGAAATCCATCAGATGTAGAAAAAACAATTACTATAACTTATGATAGGTTAATTGGTGTTAATGAAGGAACAGATAACTTATATGGGAAAGTAGTTATTGGAGATATAAACAAATATCAAAATAATGATATTATGAAATATGGAAAACAAGTTACTTACACATTACAACCAAAAGAAACATTAATTATGCAATATGGAGCAAAAGATACACAAAGTGCTACTATAGATTCAGTACATGCAACTGGGAAAGTATTAGAAGTTGAATTTAATGAAACAATTCGTACTCCTGAAAACAATACTATTTCTGTAGAAGGTAATTCAGTTGAAAGTATGCTTCTTAAAGAAGATTTAAGAACAGTTAAGGTTACATTAGCAAATGAAATTCCAGATACAAGTAACTTTAAAGTTATAGTAAATGGAATAAAAGATATTGCTGGTAATGTAACAAATACAGAAGCTATAGATGATTATTATAAAAATGGTTTTGTTACAAGCATTGTTAATAAGAATCTAGATGGTACTGCTATTAATAAGGGAAGAAATTATTCTATTGATGGAAAAGAAGGATTCTCTATTGCAGGAATAATTAAGACAGATTCTAAAAATGCACAAATAGTACGTCAAGAAGGAAGTTATGTAGTATCTATAGATAATGAAGGTTACTTAAACTTCTCATTAAATGGAGTAACTGTAAATTCTAAATATACTGAGAAAACAATTGTTAATGGTGAAGTAAATGAAAGTGTAAAGGGATTAATTGCAGATAATAAGGAACATCAATTTGCAGCAGTAAAAGAAGTTAATGGAATGCTTAAGCTTTATATTGATGGAAAACTTGTTGCTTCAAAATATGATAAAACAAAAGCAAATCCAGTTATATCTAAGAATAATGTTATATTTGGAGAAGGATTAACTGGTTATGCAAATTATGTAACTGTTTTAGATAAGGCACTAGCATTTGATGAAGTAAAAGACTTAGCTCCTAGCTATGAAAACATAGTAGCAAGAAGTAATAATTCTAATGTTGCAGTAAGTGCATATGATGTAACAAAATCACAAGTAGTTGCAGAAAAAACTGATAGACCTTTCAGTTATTTAAATGATGGAAATAAGAGTTATACATCAAATTATATGGAGCTTACTGATACAGCTGATAGAGCACGTCATTCAAGATATGTTCAAATTGATTTAGGGGCAGAATATGAAATAGATAAATTAAATATGATTCGTTATGTTGATGGAAGAACTTATGGACCAACAGTAATTGCACTTAGCAATGATGTAAATTTTGCTACTAAAAATATAGTATACAATTCAGATACAACTGGAACTGTACACAACCTTGGAGTAGGAAGTGATACATTATATGTAGAAACTGCAGCTGGTAAAGATATTAAATTAAGCAATCCAGTTAAAGCTAGATATATACGTATATATGTAAATGGAAATCAAAATGGTGCTACATCTGATCATATAGTAGAGTTTGAGGCATACGCAAAGAACACTGCAAAGGTAAATTCTTTTTATCGTAATGAATAAAAAATAAAACAATAAATTAAATATATAAAATCCTCCTAAAGATAAACTTATAAAGAGTTTATCTTTAGGAGGATTATTTATTAAGTTTAAATTTGTATGCATAAAATTTTTAAGTCTATAAAAGTGAAACTATAATTAATTGAAGAATAGTTATCAATATTGAAATTATTGATAATACTATTGTTGCTATTGCTTTTCCTCTCTTACGAGTTTTTAGACCTTGGGAAGCAAAGTAGAAATCCATAATATAAACTAAAATTCCATATGTTACTCCTCCTAATGCACAAACAACTCCTCCTATAGAAAGCCAAAAGCCAATTTCACACATTTTTTCTTGCTTTTTCATTGTTTCTTCTTGGAAGGTTTTAGCTAATTCATCTGGAGCATTTTGTATTGGTTGTTGTGTGTTATTTTTTACAGCTTGTACTGTTGAGGCATAAGAAGTTGTTTGATTATTGTTTTGATTTGCCATTGCAGAAGCATTAACATAGTTATGATCATTTAAAGATTCCTTATTACTAATTTCTTCACTACTATTTAATTTAGCTATTCCTTGAAATAGAGTATTCAAAGAATTTCTATAGCTCATAGCTAACATATTAAGACTATTTTTTTCTATTGCTACTGGCCCCAAAAGACCTTTAAGCCAAGCATAAATAGTAAGAGTTTGACCGGATATATCATAATTAAAATATGTATATCCTAACATAGCATCTCCTGCTTTAAAAAACTGTTCACCATTTTTACTTTGTAAGCTATATTTATTTGCTTGTATATAACTTTGAATTAAATTATCTGCTAAATTTGGACTACAATTCAATTTAAATGTGTAAATACTTTTCCCTTTTTTCATTATATAATCTCCTTTTCTATTTATTATTTCTAATATTTAGGTGAATATTACAATGTTATCCTAATAAAGAAGTTAAACAATACATAAGTTCTTTGTCTTTCGATAAAGCAACAGAATAGTCATTATAATTATCTAAAAATAAAGTTGCTGATATTTTTTTCATCTGTTAACCGCATTGTACCTCCTAATAATTCATAATTTAATAATAATTTTTTATATATTGTATAACTTAATATAGGATATTTTATAGTGATTATACCATAAATTAACATGATTTGTAATTAATAGAATCATTATATTAATATAGAGAGTGATATTATTGATTTTGATTATTTATAGAATATATAAGGTTTTATGAATATATATGACTAGGTTAAATAAAGGAAAATTTAATTCGTAATTAAGATATTAGAAGATAAGAAAAAATAATTTGGATGGAGGTTTATTTTTCTAGGAGCAAATATTGATGCTTTTCACAGAAAAATTCTTTTTAAAAATGATATCTTCAGGTTAATGTGTAAATAATATGCTGTGGAATTGAAGCAGAATTACTTTTGTGATAAGATAAATTTGTTATTATTACAATAAATTTACATAAAGGGGTAAGCTATGAACAAAAAGAAAAGTGAAGAACAAGAAAAAAAAGAAGACTTAATTGTTAGAATAATTGCTGGAGTTATTATTTTATGTAGTGTAATAGGATTTTCTTACATTTATAGAGATAAAATAGGTGAAATAGCAATAGAGATAGTAAATAAAATGCCAAAAATTAAATTTACGTATAATACTAGAGGTAAAATTAATGAATTTTTAAATAAGAGAGAAGGAAAAACTTTAAATAGTGAGTTTAGTGAAAAGATAAAGTCAGGAAATTTATCAACAGATTATAGTGTTGAACAAGCTATAAGTGATATAGAAACTCTAGGGCTAAATACAATAAATCTACCAGTTGTTATTAATATTGATGATATAACATCAAGTGATGTAAGTATAGATCAAAATAGTTTAGAAAGAGCGAAGATTTTATTGAAAAAGCTTAAAGGTAAGAAGATAAATATTATATTAGAACCATATCCATGGATTGCAAATGGAAGTGCTTATGAAACTGAGCTTAACCCAAGTAATAAAGAAGAGTTTTTTACTAATTGGAAGAATAACGCTATTAAGCCTTTAATAGATGAAATTGCTATTCCTTATAGAGTAGACGCACTTAACATAGCAACAGGTTTTAATTATTTAGAAGATATGGAAGAAGAATTTTGTGATTTAATTGATTTCTCCAGAAATTACTATAAAGGGTTAATAACATACAGGACAAGCTTTTGGACAACAGCTAATTGGAAGGATGAAGCTACTAAAAAGCAAGTTGATGAATTAAATGAAAAGTATAATAATAAATTAAATAATGAAATATTTTCTAAGGTAGATTTTATTTCTATTTCTTCTTATTTTGAGCTAACTGATAATGATACAAATACAGTAGAAAATCTTATTAGTACTTTAACTTCATCACAAAGATATAAAAGAGAACAAAATATTAAGGAGCAAGTTAAGAATTTTTATGATAAATGGAATAAGCCAATTTTCTTAGGAGAATTAGGATTTCCAAGAACAACTAAAGCAGCTGTAGAACCTTGGAATCCTTATTTATCTAAAGAAGTAAACCCACAGGAACAAGCTAACTGCTTTGAAGCATATAGAAGGGTTTATGAATCAGAACCATGGTTTTTAGGATTTTCTATTTTTGCAGTAGGAAATAAAGACGAAGATAAAATGTATTATCCAAGTGAAGAAACTGTTGAAGTTATAAGAAATTGGTTTAATTCAGAAGATAAATAGTTCAAACTAAATAATGATTATATTTTTATTGAAAAAAATTTTATAATAGTAGTGTAAAAACTTTACACTAACATGTGTTTTGGGGAGGATTATTTATTAAAAAACAATACAAACTAACAATAACAAACAATCACTATTAATATTTATTATATATAGGTTTTATGGTAATATTATATTAATGTAGAAAATAATATTATATGTTTTATTTATTAAAGCATTACATAAATTAATACTATATAACAATATTATGGGGGATTATATGAGAAAAGAGAAAAGAAAGTTTAAGTGGCCAAAATACATTTCAATGATCTTTATTATGATTATTATGTATATTTTCGGGACTTTACTTGGCCAATATATACAAGCTATAAAAGCTAGTGGAAGTGGAGCCTTAAGTATTTTATTTGAGATAATTATTTTGATGTTTTGTATTTATGTAGCAATTATTATTCAGATTGCTATTCATGAAGGTGGACATTTGATTGGTGGGCTTTTAAGTGGATATAAGTTTTCTTCATTCAGAATTTTTAATTTTATGTGGATAAAAGAAAATGGTAAGCTAAAATTAAAGAAGCTTTCTTTGGCAGGCACAGGTGGACAATGTTTGATGCTTCCACCAGAATTTAAAGATGGAAAAATTCCATATAAACTTTATAATTTAGGTGGATCAATAATGAATATTATTGCTTCATATATATTTTTAGGATTTTATCTATTATGGACAAATATTAGGATCGTATCTATTTTTTTACTGATGCTTTCAATCGTTGGAATTATTTTTGCCATTATTAATGGTGTACCAATGCAATTTGGTACTATAGACAATGATGGGTATAATGCATTATCCTTAGGGAAAAATAGTTCTGCTTTAAAAGCCTTTTGGGTACAAATGAAAGTAAATGGATTGCTTTCAAAAGGGGTAAGATTAAAAAATATGCCTGCTAATTTATTTTTAAAGCCAAAAGATGAAGAATTGAATAATAGTATTATTGCTTCAAAGGCTGTGTTTGTTTGTAACTATTTAATGGATAAACATAAATTTGATGAAGCAGAGAAGGAAATACATAGGCTTCTTGGAATGGATACAGCAATGGTTGGAATGCACAGAAATCTTATGATATGTGATGAAATTTATTGTAAAGCTATATCTGGAAATAGCAAAGAAGAAATAGATTCATTACTAAATAAGCAGCAAAAGAAATTTATGCAATCTATGAAAAAGTTTCCTTCTGTTTTACGTACTGAATATGTTTATGCCCTCCTTGTTGAACAGGATAAGAATAAGGCTGAGAAAATTAAAAATAAATTTAAGGAAATTAGCTCTACATATCCTTATGAAAGTGAGATTGAAAGTGAATACGAGCTAATGGAGATTGCTAATAATAAAGTAAAAGCATAATAAAAAGAAAAAGACATTCATTAAGAGGGAAAATATGTTTGAATTAATTAATAAATTAGATATAAATATCTTGCATTTTATTAGGAATAATTTTTCAAATCTATTTATGGATAAGCTTATGGTGATTATAACTAGTTTGGGAGATAAAGGATTTATATGGATAGTAATAGGATTAATATTATTAACTGTAAAGAAGTATAGAAAGGTTGGATTTATTTTACTAATAGCTTTATTAATAACATCATTATTAGGTGAAGGAATAGTTAAAAATATAATACAAAGGCCAAGAGCTTTTATAACATATCCAGATATAAGTATAATAATAAATCCACCATCATCATTTTCATTTCCATCTGGACATACTGCATCATCTTTTGCAGCAGCTACAGTATTAGGATATTACTTTAAAAAGTGGAATTATTTATTTTATTTTTTAGCAGCTTTAATTGCTTTTTCAAGGTTATATCTTTTTGTTCATTATCCATCAGATATATTAGTTGGAATAATACTTGGAGTTGCATGTAGTTTACTAACTATTAAAGTTATGGATAAAAGTAAAAATGAAAGACTATTAACTAATTAGTATAATATTTATAGAATAGTTAAGATATTTTGGTATCTTAACTATTTTTTTAATATATTTATTATTTATGTAATAAAAATTAGTTATTGGATAAAGTTACAAAAAAAGACTTCTAAATTGTGCAAAGATACTATTGAATAAAAACGGTTTCAATTATATAATTGGATTATGACAAAATAAAATATTTAAACAAGTTATAATAAGTTTTTTGGAAACGTTACCTGTTTATGAATATAAATAATTTATATGGGAGGGAGCTAATGTATGGACTAAGAAATTCTTTCAAGAAGATAAGTGAAGAAATTCAGATTCCCTTCAAGTTAATTGACAAAGATGGTAATATCTTAGCAGATTTCCTTTCTGGAATAAATATAAAAAAAATAAGTTGTCCAATTACAATTCCTGCAGAAGAATTAACATTAGAAACTTATGAAAATTATAGTAATTGTATAGGACTTTTAAAGTGTTTTTTAGAGCAAGAGCTTGTGAACACAGTCAAATCCAAAGGGGAAATTATATTAGATATTTTAAAGGGGAAAGAGTTTTCAGATGATGTTTTAAAAGAAGTTATTAAGTACAAGCCTTTTAAATTAATACTTGTGTATTTAAATGAAAAACAATTAAAAAAAGGTTTGGAAATAATAAGGAATAATCCTTTAGAAGAGGATAGTATTATTGTAACGCAAGATGAATATATATTAATTATAAGTAAAAATGAAATTTGTAAGGAAAAAATAAATGAGTTATTTAAACTAATAAATAAAAATATAACTAAGGAAGTGTATATGACTTATTGCAATATAAATAAGTATAAAGAGTTAAAAGAAAAATTTGAATACTTAAAAGAAAATATAGCAATTTGCATAAAATATGAGTTAGCACCAAAGGTTTATGGAGAAAATTCATTATTGCTTGAAAAGATGGTTAATAATGCTGGTGATGAAGAGATAACTCGTGTTTATAAACAATACAATAATATTTTTTCTAAATTAGATAATGAATTAATTAAGACTATAGAGGTTTTTTTCAGAGAAGGACTTAAAATTAGTGAATCTGCTGAAAAACTATATATTCACAGAAATACATTGTTTTATAGAATAGATAAGATAAAGAAAATAATAAAGTATGATATATCTAATTTTAATGAGGCATTAGAGTTTAAGATATTATTTTTACTTTGGAAAGAAGCTAATAATAATAGGTTATAGGGTTAAATGGAAACGGTACCGGAAAGGTTACCTGGAAATATTATCAATTAGTTAATAAACCTAAAAGGGTTTATAAATATAAAGATTTAAAAGGATTTTGGGAGGAATATATTATGGTAAAACGTTCAAAATTATTAGCAGTTTTAATTGCAGGGATAATTACTACAACTGCATTTGTTGGTTGTGGAAGTAAGGGTTCAGAAGGAAATTCTTCATCAGATAAGAAAACATTAACAGTTTGGTCTCACTTTACTACTAATGAAGTTCAAGAATTTGAAAAGGTAGCAAAGGCTTGGGGGGAAGAAAATAACGTAGAAGTTAACGTTGTTGAAGACCAAGGAAAGTTCCAAGAAATGATTCAAGCAGCACAAAGTGATAATGGTCCAGATATTATATTAGGTATTCCACATGATAACTTAGGAACATTCCAAAAAGCTGGAGTTACAGCAGAAGTACCATCAGGAATAGTTACAGCTGATAAATATACTTCTGAAGCTTTAGTCGATGCAGTGACTTTAGATGGCAAGATATATGCAGTTCCATTTGCTCAAGAAACAACAGCAATGTTTTATAATAAAGATAAGGTTAAAGAAGTTCCAAAAACAATGGAAGATTTAGTTGCACAAGCTAAGGAATCTGGTTTTGTATATAATATAAATGATTTCTATTTCTCATATGCTTTCCTTTCAGCTAATGGTGGATATGTATATAAAAATAATAATGGTACATTAGATCCAAGTGATATCGGACTTGGAAATGAAGGAGCAGTAAAAGGACTTCAATTTATTTCAGATTTAGTAAATAAAGATAAATTAATGGCAGCAGATATTACTGGAGATATAGCTAAGGGAGAATTTACTTCAGGTAAAGCAGCATTCTATTTCTCAGGTCCATGGGATGTTTCTGGTGCTAAGGAAGCAGGATTAAACTTTGGTGTAATTCCAATGCCAACATTAAATGGCAAAGTTCCAAGTACATTCTTAGGTGTTCAAACTGGTTTTGTTAATGAAAATTCTAAAAATAAAGATTTAGCATGGAAGTTGATGGAAGAGTTTATTGATAAGGGACAAGATATAGTTTATAAAACTGGTAGTAGAATTCCTGTAGCTAAAGATTACAATGTTGATGATGAGTACACTAAAGTATTTATGGAACAAGCTAAGGTTGCAACTCCAATGCCAAATATAGTTGAAGTTCAAGCTATGTGGGAACCAGCAAATAATAATTTAAAATTATTAACTTCAGGACAAACTGATGCAGCTACAACAGCTAAGAATATAGTTGATCAAGTTAAAGAAGGTATAAAACAAATTAAATAATTACAATGCATAATGGGTAATGCGTAATGCATAATTATTTCGATAATTATGCATTATAAATTATGCATTATTAACTTAGTATAAACTCCTGCGGGAGTTTCTTCATTAATTCTACATTTTACATTCTACATTTAACAAAGGGGGATTTTGAAATGGGCATGAAGAGTAAAAGTCATAAAGCTTATTATTTCTTAGCACCAGCACTTATTTCAATACTTATATTTACTGTAATGCCGATAATATCTACAGTGTATTATGCTTTTACAGATTATACTCAATACTCCAAAGGTGAAATTAATTTTGTAGGTCTTGCAAATTTTAAAGAAGTATTAACAGGACCATTCAAGGATACTTTTTTACCTGTTTTTGGTTGGACTATGATTTTTGCAATTATATCTACTCTTGGTTGTTTCCTATTAGGCTTAATTTTAGCACTAGTTTTAAATAATCCTAATATAAAAGAAAGAGGGTTTTATAAAGGTATACTAATATTGCCATGGGCGTTACCAGCAACTGTTGCAATACTTTCATTCCAAGGATTATTTAATGGAAGTTATGGTCAAATTAATAATTTATTAATGGAATTACATTTAATTAAAGAGCCTATAAAGTGGTTAACAGATCCTAACTTAGCTAGAGTTACCATACTAATAGTTAATATATGGCTTGGATTCCCTTATATGATGAATGTATCATTAGGTTCTTTATCAGCAATACCAGAAGTTTATTATGAAGCTGCAATGGTAGATGGAGCAAGTAAGTGGAAACAGTTCACAAGTATAACACTACCATCAATAGCTAAGACTTCTTATCCATTAATTATTTCATCCTTTGCATTTAACTTTAATAATTTTGGATCAGCATATTTAATAACTCAAGGTAATCCACCTAGACTAACCACTCAATTTGCAGGATTTACAGATATACTAGCATCAGTAAACTATAAGCTTTCAATGCAGTTTGGAAGATTTGAAATTGCTTCAGCACTTAGTATAATAATCTTTATAATAATTGCATCACTTTCATTTGTACAAATGAAAGCATCTGGTCAATTTGAGGAGGTTGAATAATATGGAATTAGATTTCAATTTAAATAAAGAAGCATCAAAAGAAAAATTAAAAAGAAAAGAAAAAGTAGTTTATAAGAAAAAATTAAGATCTGATGAAATAAGAACAGCTTGGATTGGTAGAATATTTTTATGGATAATGATAGCTATAACTTTATTTCCTATAGTTGCTGTAATATCAGCTTCAATGGCAAAGGGAAGTGCATTTACTCAAACTACTTTTTTACCAGCAGAATGGACATTAGAAAATTATAAAAGAGTTATAGAAAAAACTAACTTTTTATTATGGGTTAGGAATTCATTAACTATAAGTACTATAGTTGCAATAGTGCAATTACTATTGTCAGCACCAGCAGCTTTTGCTTTTTCTAAGTTAAGATTCTGGGGAAGAAAAAATGGATTAATGAGTTTATTAATATTTCAAATGTTTCCAACAACAATGGCATTACCAGCAATAATGGGAATAGTTTTTGCTTATAATTTAACTAATAGACCATGGGTATTGATATTAATATTGGCTGGGGGAAGCGCTTATAATATATGGCTATTAAAAGGTGCAGTTGATGGAATTCCAAATGAGCTAGTAGAAGCAGCATATATTGATGGAGCATCTACATTTAAAGTATTTACATCAATAATATTACCTTTACTAAGAAATATGTTAATAGTAATATTCTTATTTGCATTTATAGGAGCATATAGTGAATTTATGTTTACTTCAGCAATACTAAAAAATGCTAATGTCCAAACTATAACAACAGGATTACAAAAATTTATTACTAATAATTTTTCAGCTAACTGGACTATGTATTCAGCGGCAGCAGTAATGTCAGCTTTTCCAATAGTAGTAATATTTATGCTTTTTCAAAAGTATATAGCAAAAGGTTTAGTTTCAGGTTCTGTAAAGGAATAATTAAGTATTTATAATTATTGAAGTTTATTTTTAAAATAGATGAAAACGCTACCGAATATTATGTCGGATTTTGGGGGGAACTATGATAAACATAAGAGATATTGCAAGAATTGCTGGAGTAGGGGTCAGCACAGTATCACGTGTAATTAATAATCATCCAGACGTTAAAGAGCAAACTAGAGAAAGAGTTTTAGAGATTATACGAGAAAATAATTATATACCTAATAATAGTGCTAGGAATTTAAAAAAGAATAACACAAAAAATATAGGTGTATTAATAAAAGGGGTATTTAATCCATTTTTCTCTGAAATGTTAGACTTAATAAGTAAAAGAATATCTAAAGCAGGATATTCCATGATATTAGAACATCATGATTACTTAAGTGATGATGAAATGAGTAATTTAATATCTATAATAAAGGAGAAAAGACTACAAGGAGTTATATGCCTTGGAGGAAACTTTACAGAGGTTAAGAATGATGATTTTGATGAGATTAACGTTCCAGTAGTATTAACATCTATTAATCATAAATATGGTAAAGAACTATCTAATTTTTCTTCTGTATCAATAGATAATGAAAAATCAGCTTATTCAGCTACTAAGTATTTAATAGATTGTGGGCATAAAAATATAGCTATAATCTTGGGAGATGAATATGACATAGGAATTAGTTATAGAAGAGAAGCTGGTTATTTAAAAGCTTTAAATGATAATGGAATTCAATTTAATAAAGAATATAGAATTTTAGGTAATTATAATTATAGAGGGGCATATGATAAAACTATAAAATTTTTAGAGGACCATAATGAAGTGACAGCTATATTCGCAATATCAGATATAATGGCAGTAGGATGTGCTAAGGCTATAAAAGATAAAGGCTTAGTGGTTGGTAAGGATATATCAATCATGGGATTTGATGGAATGGATATAAGTGAATTTTACAATCCTACAATAACAACGGTTATACAACCTAAAGTAGAAATGGCAAAAATAAGTGTTGATTTATTATTAGATTTAATGGCAAATAAAACAGAGAACAAGCACATAATTCTTAATACAGAATTAATAATAAGAGAATCAACCAACTCTATTATAGAAAAATAAACTTAATTAATTCAATTAATTACAAAGTATACCTTGAAATTAGGATTTTGTAAATATCTTGTAAAAATGTTATAATAATAATATATATAAAGTATTTATCTTTAGCAGAAATGAGGTAATTATTATGGAAAGAAGTAGTGGAATATTAATGCATATTTCATCATTGCCTGGAAAGTATGGAATAGGTACTTTCGGAAAACAAGCCTTTTCATTTATAGATTTCTTAAAGAAAAGTGGACAAAAATATTGGCAGATATTACCGCTTGGACAAACTGGATATGGGGATTCACCATATCAATGTTTTTCAGCTTTTGCTGGTAATCCGTATTTTATAGATTTGGAATTATTAGAAGAAGAAGGCTTGCTAAATAAAGGTGATTATGAAAACTTAGATTATGGGAGTAAAGAAGAAGCTGTTGAATATGAAAAATTATTTATAAATAAAAATAAAGTTCTTAGAATTGCTTATGAGAAGTCAAAAGGAAAGTATAAAAAAGAATTGAAGAAATTTATAGATGAAAATAATATTTGGATAGAAGATTATGCTTTATATATGGCAGTTAAGAATCATTTTAATTTAGTTAGCTGGCATAATTGGGATGATGATATTAGGCTTAGAAAAAAAGAAGCTATAAATCATTATAAAAGATTACTTTCAGATGAAATTAACTATTGGATCTTTATTCAATATCTTTTCTTTAAACAATGGAATAACTTGAAAAAATATGCTACTGAAAATGGAGTAAATATAATAGGAGATATACCAATATATGTGGCTGAAGATAGTGCTGATATTTGGAGTAATCCTAAATACTTTAATGTAGATGATGATATGAAACCAATAACAGTAGCAGGATGTCCTCCAGATACATTTTCAGCAACAGGACAATTATGGGGTAATCCTATTTATAATTGGGATACTCTTGAAGAAGATGGCTATGAGTGGTGGATAAATAGAGTTAAAGAAAGTTTTAAATTATATGATGTGGTTAGAATAGATCATTTCAGAGGCTTTGAAGCATATTGGGAAGTTCCATATGGAGATAAAACAGCAGAAAATGGTCAATGGACAAAGGGGCCAGGAACTAAATTATTCAAGGCAATAAAAGATAAGCTTGGAGAGGTGAAAATTATTGCTGAAGATTTGGGAATGATGACAGAGGAAGTAATAAAACTTAGAGATTATACTGGTTTTCCAGGGATGAAAATATTAGAGTTTGGTTTTGGTGGAGAAGATAGCGAGGATTTACCTCACAATTATCCAGTAAATTGTGTAGCTTATACAGGGACTCATGATAACGATACAGTATGTGGTTGGTATAATTCAACAGGAAGTACAGCAGAAATTGAGAAGGCTAAGAAGTATCTTAATTTAACATACGAAGAAGGTATAGCTAGAGGTTTAATAAGAGGAGTATGGGCTAGTACAGCATATTTAGCAGTTACTACTATGCAAGATTTTTTAGGGCTTGGAAAAGAGGCTAGAATGAATTTTCCATCAACACTAGGAGGAAACTGGATATGGAGAGCCAAAGAAAGTGATATTAACGATAAATTAGCAAAAGAAATTTATGATTTAACTAAGTTATATAATAGATGTTAGATCTATAAAATAATCTCCTATAAGGGTATTATGTCATAATATAAAATAAATAATGAAAATGTAGAATTATTAATATAATTTGGATTAAAGTATCTAAAATAATAGTTTTACATTTTTTTTATTTAAATTATTAAAAAAAATGTTGATAAAATATTTACAAAACTTAAAAATACTTTTAAAATATATATTAAATTACAGTATTATGAAAATTTAATTAATTCTAATTTTTCTATAAATAATTAATTAGGACCTTTTAAGTTTTAAATCATACTTTAATTTAGTTACATTATTTATTTTATTGAAGGAGGATTGTTTTTTGAAAAGTAAGAAGATTTCAGTATTACTTGCCGGGATAATGACGGCCACTATGGTTTTAAATCCTTATGTAAGTACTGTAAAAAATGTATCAGCTACTACTATAGCTACTGATAATACAGCTAATACTACAGATAGCAGCAATAAGAATTCAATAGACATTGAATCAGATTCTACGGAAAATGCTGCTAAAAATAGTGTATACTTATCTAGCTTAAATTATGAGACTAATTCATTTACTAATCATGGTAATATAGTGAAAAATGCTAATACTAATGGTAGCAAAATAAGATTAAAAATTGATGGGGAAGTCGTTACTTTTGATAAGGGGATGGGGGCACATGCTACTTCAGAAATAATATATAATATTAGTGAATATTCTAATGAATATACTAGACTTTCTACTTATCTAGGTGTTGACTATAGTCAAGCAGGTAAAGGCAATGGTGTAAAGTTTAAAATCTATACATCAAATGACGCTTCAAACTGGAAGCTTATAAAAGAAACAGAAGTTTTAATAGCAGCTGGAAATTCACTTTATGTGGATTTAAATGTTGCTAATGTAAAGTACATAAAATTACAAGCTGATATGAATGGTAGTAATGCTAATGACCATTCAGTTTATGGGGATCTAAGATTAATAAAAACAGGCTATGATATTAATAGTGAATTATATCAAGGTTTCCAACCATTAACATATTATGATGATATTTTATCTAAAAAAACAGTAGAGGATAATTATAAGAATAACTTAAATCTAGTATTAAAAAGAGAATTTGTAAATAGAATTGGATATAGAACTATACAAAATGCTGTTAAAGATAACAAAGATGTTAAGGAAGCCCTTGAATGGCTAATAAATGACGAAGATGCTTTACAATTATTTATTGAAGCTGGTACATTTCTTAATGGATCAGGTTCAGATGCATTGAATGCACTAAGTAATCTATACAAAAACTATAAAGGCTGCTTATCAGATTCAGAAAATGGATATGTATATAAAAAGATGTTAATTGCTACTGCTGTAGCATATTCTAAAACTATTAGAACTTATGTTGTAGATTATGGTGGTTCTTTTGTTCAATCAGATCCTGTTAAAAAGTTTAAAGCAATGAAGGAACTTTATGATGAGGGTAAGTTTGTAAGGAAAGAGGAATTTAAGACTTATAACATGGAATTAGTTAGATATGTTATGGATGCTAAAATGGATGATGAAGAAATAAAATGGCTACGTTATTATTCAGAAGATAGATTTCCTAATGATATATCTAAAAGGGTAAATGGGTATTCATTTGTTAAGTATATTCAACCTAGTTATGGTGATCCTGAATTATATAGTGCAGAGAATAGAGAAAAGTGGGATAAAAAATATAAATTAACACAATATGGTGTAACTTCATATGGTGAAAAAAATAGATTCAAACTTTGGATGGTTATGGAGAAAGGTGGTATTTGTTGGGGTATATCAGGAGTTGGAGTAAATCTTAATGAAGTTCATGGTATTCCAGCAGTAAATGTATATCAACCAGGACATGAAGCTTATTTAGTGTACACACAGAATGAAAAAGGTAATGGAATATGGAATATTTGGAACAATGTAGGTAATTGGTCAAATTCATATACTAGATGGGGAAATAATACAAATTCAGAAGCAAGAATGCTTTTAGGCTGGGGTTGTAAATCCTATAATAAATTTAATAAAAATAATGCAAGTTATATAGTACTAGCTCAAGGTGCTTTAAATAAATATGAGAATTATAAGAAATCATTATTTTATAATTTAATTGCTAATTCTTATAAGAATGGAAGTGCTGAAAGAGAAGAAGCTTATAATAAAGCTTTACAAGCTTTAAATATAAATCTAGATTCTTATGATGGATTAATAGATAGTTATAAAGCTTCAGGTAATAAGACAAGCCAACAATGGACAGACCTAGCAAAAAGGATTATAAAAGCCTATACATATTATCCATTACCTATGGTAGAAGCATTAGATCGTATAATTCCAAATATAACTGACAAAGTGAATTTAGTAGAAATAAATACATTAAAGACTAATGCTCTAAATAGTGCTAAAGATGCAACAGGAATGCAAAGTTTACAACCAGATGTATGTAAGATAGTAGCTAATTCACTATTAGGCAAAAATACTGTAGCTCTAGCATCATTCTCATTTAGTGGTAAATATGCAAATCAAATTAGGTTAAATGAAGATTATGAAAATGTAAACTTAATGGTTAAATATTCACTTGATGGTGGTACTACTTGGAAGCAGTCAGAGAATCATACAATTCAATTAACAGAAGAAGAAGTTAATTCTATAACTGCAGAGAATGATATAAAAGTTGGCCTTGTTGGTAGTGATACTATATATACAATTGATATACAAAATGGTAAAGATGCATCAAATTTATATAGTAATGATTTAGAGAATTTATTAATAGGGGCAGATAATAATTTACAGTATAGTGAAGATAATGGTGTTACTTGGAAGGATTATGTTTCAGGACTAAATAGTGAAACTAGATTTACAGGAAATAAAGTAGTAAAAGTAAGATATAAGGCTTACGATAATTATCTTCAAGGATTAGAAAGTGAATATACTTTCTATGAAGATAATAATACTGCAGAGCAATCTTATTTACAATTAAGACATGTTAAACTTTATGAATATTCTTCACAAAATAATAATCAGTCTAATGCTGCCATTAACTTAATAGATGGTCATCAAAATACTAATTGGCATACTTTATACAATGGTTCTGATAAGGATAAATTCTATAGTGTAGAATTTGATAAGGTTAGATTTATTTCTAAATTAACATATCTTCCTTCAATGTCTGCTAATGGAAGATTAAAATCTGGAGATATATATACTAGTGCGGATGGTAATACTTGGGAGAAGGTTCATTCTTTCACTGATATAGCTAACTCTAATACTTTACAATCTATTATCTTACCTTCTTCAGTACAAGCTAAGTATTTAAAGATAGTAGCTACAGAAACTTGGGGAAATAGTGCTAGTGAAAATAATAAGTTCTTTGGTGGTAGGATGTTAAACTTCTATGAAGATACTACTAAAACTTATATAGCAGAGCCTATTATAGAGTATTCAACTGAGACAACAACTAATGAGAATGTTATTGCTACATTAAAGTTACCTACTAACTTCACAGCAGAAGAAACAGAGTTTACATTTACTGAAAATGGTTCACATATATTTACATATGCAGATTCTAACGGAGTTCAACATACTTTAGAAGCAAAAGTTCATTGGATAGATAAAGAAGCTCCAGATGTACAAGTTCAGTATGATGTTACTGAATCAACTAATGGTAATGTAACAGCTACATTAGTTGGCTTAGCTGAAGATGAAGAAGTAGTAAATAACCATAAGAGTCCTATTTATACCTTTACTGAAAATGGATCATTTGAATTTATTGTTAGAGATAAAGCTGGAAACGAAGCTAAAGTAGTTGCAGAAGTTAATTGGATAATTAAAGAGAAGCCAGCTCCAAAAGTTACTTATAGCACTTTAGAAAGCACAAAAGAGAATGTTACTGTATCTATAAGTGAATTTTTAGAAGAAGGTTCAACAATAAAAAATAATGATGGGAAGGATACTTATACATTTACTGAAAATGGAACCTTTGAATTTATTGTTGTTGATAAATATGGTAATGAAACTATTGTACCTGTAGAGGTAAATTGCATAGATAAAACTCCTCCAATGGTTGTTTTAAATTATAGTACTATAAATAATACAAATGAAGCTGTAACTGTTACTATAGATGGATTACAAGATGATGAAGTTGTTGTAAACAATGATGGAAATCCTAGCTATACCTTTACTGAAAATGGTGCATTTGAATTTATAGTAAGAGACAAAGCAGGTAATGAAACAAAATCTATAGCTGTTGTAGATTGGATAAAGAAAACAGGAAATGATGGAGAATATACTAATGAAGTATATTCAGAATCTACAGTTGAGTATGCTACTAATGAAGTAACTATTGCATCATCTACTAATAATTCAGAAAATATTAGTGATAACAATGCAGCTTCTAATACTTCAGATAGCAATAAAGAGAATAAAACTGATAGTAAAACAGAAAATAAAACTGATAATAAAAAAGAAAAAGATGAAACAGAAAATTCTACTTCTAATAGCAAAGAAGAAGAGGATTTATCAAATAATTCTATAAGTGAGTCATTTTCTGCAAAACCAACAACAATAGCAATAATAAGTGTTGCCCTTGCAAGCATAGCTACAGCTATATTTGTTGTAATAAAAAAGTTTTTTAGATAATTAAAATTTAAAAGGATTTTTAGGAAGATTAAGTTCAATTTCACATTGTTCTTAATCTTCTTTATTTATTTTTAGACCACTTCATTCCACAAAAGGCGAAAAAATTGCATTTAAATATAAAAATGGGATTTATTACAAATATATTGTTATAATTTTTTTATTAATAGAGGAGAGAAACTGAGTACATTGGCATTGAAGATTTAATGAAGCTTTAGCTTAATTTACTGTGAAAGCTTATCTTAGCAAGGTAACAGAGAAAGATCTTCCTCTGAAAGGAGATAATAAATGGATGATGAAAACTCCAAAGAAATTTTAAAATAATTATGAATTAACTAAGTTATATATAATAAAAATATATTATTAGCAATTGTAGTATATTACAAAGTACACTGGAGGAATTATTGTGATAGAAACCAATAGATGCATTATGGATAAAATGAACACTAGTGATTATTAAAAAATAAATTTTTTAATATACATTTAATTTTAAGATTAATTTACAATAATTATATATTTTACAACTAAGGGAGAATGAAATGGATAAAGTTTTAATGATAGAAAAGACTAAAGAATTTGTTAAAAAGAAATTATATGGAGAAGGAAGTGGCCATGATTGGTTTCATATAGAAAGAGTATATAACTTAGCTAAATATATAGCAGAAAAAGAAAATGCAGATTCTTTTATTGTTGAAATGACAGCACTATTACATGATATTGATGACTGGAAATTTTCAAAGTCTAATGATATTAATACCACAGTTACGGAGAAATTTCTTAAATCTATAGAAGTAGATAAGAAGGATATGGAAGCAATAATAAAAATAATAAAAACTATGTCTTATAAAGGTGGGGTTGTGGATTCAACCCAACATACAATTGAAGGAAAAATAGTTCAAGATGCAGATAGATTAGATGCTATAGGTGCAATTGGAATAGCAAGAACCTTTGCTTATGGAGGGCATAAAAATCGACCAATTTACGATCCATCAATAAAGCCTATGGATTTTAAATCCTTAGATGAAGTTAAAAATGCAGAAAATCATACAATAAATCATTTTTATGAAAAACTATTAAAATTAAAAGATTTAATGAATACAGATACGGCAAAGGAAATAGCAGAAAAAAGACATAAGTTTATGGAAGACTTCTTAGAGGAGTTTTATAGTGAATGGAACTTTTAAGTAATTATTTATTAATTATAATTGTGCATTATTTCCCCTTCTTTTACTTATATTAATATAAAGAGTATAATATAAATAAAAGGGTGATAATTATGAAGGTGCTAATAATGACTATTAACTTAAGAGCTGAATGGGTTCATTCTTTAAAAGAAAAAAGGATGATAGTAAGAAGTATAACTCAAAAACTTAAAAATAAATTTAATATTTCAGTAAATGAAGTTGGTAATCAAGATATTCATAACTATATTACAATTGGTATATCAGGGATTTGTGCTACAAATGCACAATTAGATTCAATATATGAAAATATAATAAATTTTGTTGAAGAAAATACTGATGCAGAATTAATTAATATAAGAAAAGAAGTAATAGTATTCTAAATTTTTTAGCAATAGTTGTTGACATTTAAAGTTAATAAATGTATAGTATTACTATAAAATTTAATAAACATTTTTAAATGTTTCTTATCAAGAGTGGTGGAGGGACTGGCCCTGTGAAACCCAGCAACCTTTAATAGGTGTGATAGGCTTAATTTTTATTGAGCTAAATTACTCATATTAAGTTTGGTGCTAAATCCTGCAGCTTTAAAGCTGATAGATGAGAGAATAAATCAACAAGTGATATTTACACGCACTAGAGAATTTATTCTCCAGTGCGTTTTTTTGTTTTTATTTAAGTTCTAGGAGGGACATAAATGATTGAAATTAAAAATTTAACTAAAAAATTTAATGATGTGGAAGTTATAAAAAATGTTTCTTTATCTATAGAAGAAGGTACGATATATGGAATAATAGGGCATAGTGGAGCAGGAAAATCTACTTTACTTAGATGCATAAATGGCCTTGAAAGTTATGAAGATGGCTCAATAAATGTTATGGGGAGAGAAGTTAATGAGCTTAAGGGATATGAATTAAGAGAATTTAGAAAAAAACTAGGTATGATATTTCAAGGCTTTAATTTATTAAATAGAAAAACTGTATTTGATAATATAGCCTTACCATTAGAGGTTTGGGGATTTGAAGAAGAATATAAGGAATATAAAGATAGTTTAGGGGATAAAAAACCTATTAGCTATAGAAGCTACAGAAGAACAAGAATAAATGAAAGAGTAAATGAACTTTTAGATTTAGTAGGACTTTCTGAAAAAGCTAAAGTAAAGCCCACAAGCTTAAGTGGAGGACAAAAGCAAAGAGTTGCAATAGCAAGAGCTTTAGCATTAGAGCCTAAAGTTTTACTATGTGATGAAGCAACATCAGCCTTAGATCCAAAGATAACAAAGGATATATTAGCACTTTTATCTAAAATTAATAAGGAGTTAGGCATTACTATAGTAATAGTAACTCACCAAATGGAAGTAGTAAAAGAAGTTTGTGAAAAAGTTGCATTAATAGAAGGTGGAATATTAAAAGCAGAAGGAAAGTCAGAGGAATTATTCTTAAGACCTGGGGTATCATTAAAGAAATTCCTTGGAGAAGAAGAGGAAGATATTTTACCAGAGTCAGGTATTAATATTAAGTTATTCTTCCCAAGTACATCTTCAGAAAATGCACTTATAACAAAGATGGCAAGAGATTTAAATGTAGATTTTTCAATAGTTTGGGGTAAGCTTGAAAAGTTTAGAGAAGATATATTAGGTAATTTAGTAATAAATATTAATGAAAAAGATAAGGACAAGGTTATAGCTTATTTAGAAGAAAAAGGTGTAGTATTGGAGGTGCTTAAATAATGACAGAAATATTAATTGAAGGATTTAATAAAACCATAATAATGGTATTTTTCTCAACATTATTTTCAGTAATTTTAGGATTTATTCCAGCTATTATATTAATAGTTACAGCACCAAAAGGCTTAAAGCCTAATAAAACTATTTTTAATACATTAGATACAATAATAAATATTTTAAGAGGTTTCCCATTTATAATTTTAATGGTAGCAATAATGCCACTTACAAAATTAATAGTAGGAAAATCTATAGGAACAACAGCAGCAATAGTTCCACTTACTATAGCAGCAGCTCCATTTGTAGCAAGAATTATAGAATCAGCTTTAAAAGAAGTAGATCCAGGAGTAGTAGAGGCAGCAAAATCCTTTGGTGCATCAAATACACAAATAATATTTAAGGTAATGCTTAAAGAAGCAGTTCCATCAATAATTTCAGGATTAACATTAACAATAATAAGCATAATTGGATATTCAGCTATGGCAGGAACAGTAGGAGCAGGTGGACTTGGAGACTTAGCAGTAAGATACGGTTATCAAAGATACCAAACAGATGTAATGATAGTAACAGTAATAATCTTAGTAATAATTGTACAAGTTCTACAATCACTAGGAAATTACTTATATAAAAAATTATCACAATAGAGAAATGAAAAATGAAAAATGAAGAATGATTTTACATTAATTTAAGAAACTCATAAGAGTTTCAACAAAAATTACTCATTATCAATTATGCATTACGCATTATAAGTGTGTATAGATTAAGGTTTATAAGTTTTTAAATTTTTAGATATAAATAAAAAAAGTAAAATGAAATGTAAAATAAGATAAAACTTCCTAAGAAGTTTTGAAGAAATTTTATAGTAATTTGGAACAAATTACATCAATAATTCTACATTTTACATTAAATTAAGGGGGTTTTAAATATGAAAAGAAAATCAATTTTATCAATTTTATTAGTAGGAGCTTTAGCAATAGGCTTAGTAGGATGTGGAAATAAAGCAGAGGGTACTGGCTCAGCAGCTGAAGATAAAACAATAACAATTGGGGTTAGCCCAGTTCCTCATAAGGAAATAGTAGAACAAGTAGTGCCAGATCTTGAAGCAGAAGGATATACAGTTAAAATAGTAGAATTTACTGATTATGTAACACCTAATACAGCTTTAGCTGAAGGAGAATTAGATGCTAACTACTTCCAACATATAGCATACTTAAATGAAACTAATGAAAGTAAAGGCTTAGATTTAACTTATACTGCAGCTATTCACTTAGAACCATTAGCAGCTTATTCTAAATCTATTAAAGATTTAAAAGATCTTAAAGATGGTGCAACAGTTGCAATTCCAAATGATCCATCAAATGAAGCAAGAGCTTTAAGATTATTAGAAAAAGCAGGATTAATTAAGTTAGGTTCTGGAGAATTAGTTACTCCTAAGGATATTACTGAAAATACTAAGAACTTAAAGTTTGAAGAATTAGAAGCAGCTCAATTACCTAGAGTTTTAGAAGAAGTAGATATAGCAGTTATTAATGGTAACTATGCTCTTGAAGCAGGATTAAATCCAGCTAAAGAAGCATTAACAATAGAAGATGCTAATGCAGAAGCAGCTAAAAACTATAGAAATATCTTAGCTGTTAAAAAAGGTACTGAAGAAAGTGAAAAAATTAAAGCTTTAACTAAGGCATTAACTTCTGAAAAAGTTAAGAAGTTTATAGAAGAAAAATATAGTGATGGAACAGTAATTCCAACATTCTAAGAAATAAATATAAATTATTATATAAAAGATGAAGTATTAAGCCTTAATATTTCATCTTTTATTTTTATAAATAGTAATTTATAGAAACAGATAATGTATAAGTACATTTTAATACTTAAATACATATGAAAATGTAAGATAGATATTATTTGTACAAGTACAACTAAAGTTAAATTAGAGAGGATGATATTATAATGAACAAACATGAAGTATATAAATATTTAAAAGATATAAATATATGGCATGAAATTACAGAGCATAAAGCAGTGTATAATATGAAAGAAGTAGAAGATATAGAGGTTCCATATCCAGAAGCAGATGCAAAAAAACTTTTTGTTAGAGATGATAAAAAAAGAAATTATTATCTTATAACAGTAAGAGGAGATAAAAGAGTTGATTTAAAGGATTTTAGGCAAAAGAATAATACAAGACCTTTAAGCTTTGCTTCTGAAAAAGATTTAATGGATATTATGGGATTAATACCTGGAGCTGTTACACCCCTTGGTTTATTAAATGATAAAGAACGTAAAGTAAAATTTTTTATAGATGAAGATTTTAAAAAATCACCAGAATTAATAGGTATTCATCCAAATGATAATACAGCAACAGTATGGTTAAAAACAGAGGATTTAATAAAAATTATAGGAAACCATGGTAATGAAGTACATGTGGTAAAATTTTAGTGTACAATTAATTTATAGAAGTATTAAAATAAATTATAGGTGATATTATGGAGAAATTATATTATAAAAATCAATATTTAAAAGAAATTGAGGCAAAGGTAATAGAAGTTAAAAAAGTTAATGATAAATATCATATAGTTTTAGATAAAACTATATTTTTCCCAGGGGGAGGAGGGCAACTATGTGATGTGGGATACATAAATGATAAAGAAGTTGTAGAGGTGTATGAAGAAAATAAAGTTATTTATCATGTGTTAAAGACTCCTTTTGAGGTTAATGATATTGTTAGTTGTAAAATAGATTGGGAACGAAGACAAGATGGAATGCATCAACATTTAGGCCAACATATATTATCGGGATGTTTTTTCAAATTATTTAATGCTAATACAGTAAGTATTCATTTGGGAAAAGAAATAAGTACAGTAGATATTATAGGAGTATTAAATGAAGAACAAATAAGAAAAGCAGAAGCTTTTGCTAATGAAATTATTAATGATGGAATAGATGTTAGTTTTTTAGTTCCAAATGAAGAAGAGCTAAATGCTATGAATTTAAGAAGAGATTTACCTAATACAGAAGAGGAAATTAGAGTTGTAAAAATAGGTGATTTAGATATTAATGCTTGTTGTGGAGTACATCCAAATAAAACATCAGATTTAAGGATGATAAAGATTAAGAAATTTGAAAAAAATAAGGGAAATACAAGAATAGAATTTTTAGCAGGAGAAAGAGCTATTAATGATTCTTTATTTAAGGATAAGGTTCTTAGAGAAATTTGTAATTATTTAAATAGTAATGAACATGAAGCTTTAAATGGAATAAAAAATTTAAAGAATTCCTTAGAAGAAATAAAAAAAGAAAAAAAGATATTAGAAGAAGAATTATTGAACTATGAAGAAGAAGTACTTATTAAAGAAGGAAAAAATATAGGAAAATATATTGTTATTAATAAGATATTCTTTAATAAATCAATAGATTATGTTACAAGACTTGCTAATAAAATAAGCGAAAGAGATAATATTATCTGCTTATTTGCAATAAGGTTTAAGGAGAAAGCTAATATAATTCTTGCTTCTTCAAAAAATATAGAAAATGTTAATATGGGGCAGATATTTAGAGAATATATTTCTATAGTTAATGGTAAAGGTGGAGGAAGTAAGACTTTAGCCCAAGGTGTTGGAGAAGTAGATAATATAGAAGAGTTTTTAAATAATATTTATAACTTTTTTTGTTGAAATACTAACTATAAAAATTAAATTTGTAACCAACTATCGAAATTCCCAATATACTAAATTATAAAGTAATGCAAATATTTATATTATTACTATATAAATAATGGGAGGGAAAGAGTTGGCAAAATGGGTATTGGATGCAGGTCACGGTGGAAAAGACTCAGGAGCAGTTGGTAAAAATGGTAGACGAGAATCTGATATAGTTTTAGAAGCTGTTTATGAGGCAAAAAGGTTATTAGAAAGAAACGGTGAAATAGTATTGCTTACAAGAGCATCTGATATATACTTAGATGTCATGGACAGAGTAGAAATAGCAAATAATTGGGAGGCAGATTATTTTGTTAGCTTCCATATGAACTCCTTTGTAGATAATTCTGTTACTGGAACTGAAATTGTAATATTTGAAAAGGGACATAAATCAGAAGAATTAGCAAGATTTTTAAAAGATGAATTACTTGCTAATTTAAAATCTAAGGATAGAGGAATAAAGGAAGCGAGTTATACTACTTTAAGGCAAACTAAGATGCCATCAGTTATTATTGAAGCTGAATTCTTATCAAATGAAGACATAGAAAAAAACTTTAGTGCTATAAAGTATGGTCATATGGTAGCAAGAGCTTGTTTAACTATGGTTAATAAAGTTTTAATTGATATTCCAGTGAAAAAACCAAAAACTCCTACAAGAGAAGGCTGGAGGATTTGCATTGGATATTATATAGATTATGAAACTGCTGAAGAGGAAGTAATTAGACTACAAAATGAAGGGTTTAAGGATGCTTATATGGTTCCATATCCAGAGGAAAATATATTAGTGAAGAAGTAAGAAGTAAGAAGTAAGAGGGAAGTTAGATTGAAATAATTTGATATAAAAGGTTGTGGCAACAGCTTTTTAATTGAGAATGTAGAATTATTGATGTAATTCGAAAGTAATTACTGTCCCAGGGTATATTTTTTTAGAAACTCCTAGCGGAGTTTCTTCTTTTTACATTGCGGGACAACACCTTTTAATTTTGCATAATTTAACATTGTAATATAAGAACTATTGTTAATTTTTCAATTCAAATACTTCTATATTACCATCAAGATTAACAGTTACTTCTATAATATCATCCTTGTTTTCAACTGCTCCACCTGTACTACTTGATTGAATTTTATAAGTTTTCTCTGGCTGTGTACCATCATTATAATCTTGAACTATTTCTCCTTTTGAAATGCTACTTTTATAAGATATTATAATATTTTTTATTGATGATAATTCAGATATGTTGTTTTTATAAGTTATTGAGAATTCTTTTTTACATTCACTATCAAAATTGCTGATATCATCATTTTCAATAAATGCTTGAGTAGTATTTATAGTATATTCAGCAATCCATGATTCATTTTCACCCTTAAAAGTATAATTATGCTTTACAATATCTTTTGAAGAGCAGCTCGTAGTTCCTGCCAAAATCAAGATAATTATAAAAATGATTAGTTTTTTCATTCTATAGGCCTCCTTTTTTTATTTTATTAACAATGAATTTTCTTGTTACCTATCTTAAAATTTCATAATTATTTTACTGTAGCCTCATCTAAAATATAACTTTTTAGAAGTTTTTTAATAAAATTTATTTAATATAAAAATGTTTTCTTATATAAAAATACAAATGACCATTAATGTATATTCTTATTATACATTAATTTGGAATATAATCTCATGATGAGTGAGAATAATATATTCAATTTTAAAAAAGTAATAAATTATCAACATTAAAATAGATCCATATTTTAAAATAGTGTTATGCATTAAAAAGTAAATATTATCTTTATTGTTAAAAAGAGTAAATAAGAGTATAATATTTTAAAGAATTGAAAGGTGGATAATTATGAGAAGCATGAGAAGGAAAGATAGGGAAGTAACAGATATTAATGAGAAAATGGAGATAATAAGCAATTGTAAAGTTATTAGATTAGCTATGAAGGATAAGGAAGGTTTATATATTGTACCACTTAATTTTGGATATTCGTATTTAAATGATAAGCTAACTTTATATTTTCACTCTGCTAAGGAAGGGAGAAAATTAGATGGTATAGTGGAAAATCCAGAAGTTGCCTTTGAGATGGATTGTGAACATAAATTAATTGAAGCAGAAATTCCTTGTCTTTATGGATTTTCTTATAAAAGCATTATAGGAAATGGTGTATCATCAATAGTTGAAAATATGGAAGAAAAGAAAAGTGCTCTTTCATTACTTATGAAGCATCAAACAGGAAAGGATTTTACTTTTGAGGACAAGCATGCTAAGGCAGTAACTGTTTTTAAGGTAGAAGTTACTAATTTCTCTGCTAAAGAGTATAAATAAATTTATATTACTAAATAACAAAATCACACCATTAATATGTTTTGTTAATGGTGTGATTTTTTATTAGAATGTTGACAAATTCTTAGAACTATTAGAGTAACAAGAAATAACTTAACTTGAAAATTTAGAGAAATTATTGGTGATTATAATAAGTAGTATTTAAATTGCTAATAACAAATGATATAATAACAGATAGAAAAAAATGGTTTAAATACATAATATTAAAAAGGTAAATTAAAGTTATAAAGAATAAGTAAAGGTGGTGTAAATATGAAGTTATTATCAATAATAATTCCCTGTTATAATTCAGAAAACTATATGAAATATTGTATAGAGTCACTTTTGCCAGGTGGTGATGATGTAGAAATTCTTATAATAAATGATGGCTCAAAGGACAAAACAGCTGAAATTGCAGAAGAGTATGCTAATAAATATCCATCTATAATTAAAGCTATTCATCAAGAAAATGGTGGACATGGTGAGGCTATAAATACTGGGCTAAAAAATGCAACAGGGTTATATCTGAAAGTTGTTGATAGTGATGATTGGGTAGATACTAGAGCTTACTTTAAAATATTAGATGCTATAAAAGATTTCTATAGTAATAAAGATTATGTTGATATGATAATAAGTAATTTTGTATATGAAAAAGAAAATGCTAAGTTTAAGAAGGTTATGAAATATGATAACGTTCTTCCAGAAGGGAAAATATTTACCTGGGATGATATTGGAACTTTCCGTAAAGGACAATATATTTTAATGCATTCAGTTATATACAGAACTGAAGTTTTAAAAGAATGTGGACTAGTTCTTCCAAAGCATACTTTTTATGTTGATAATTTATTTGTATATTTACCACTTAAAAATGTAAAAAAGATGTTTTATATAAATGTTGAATTTTATAGATATCTTATTGGAAGAGAAGATCAATCAGTAAATGAGAAGGTAATGATAAAAAGGATAGACCAACAAATAAAAGTTAACAAATTAATGATAGAAAATATTGACTTAGAAGATATAGATAATAAAAAACTTTATAAATATATGATTAATTATTTAGAAATTATTACTGCTATATCAGGGGTATTGCTTATACGTTCAGGTACAGAAGAAAATTTAAAGAAGAAGAAGGAATTATGGAAATATATTAAAGATAAAGATGTAAATTTATATCGTACTCTTAGATATAAATTAATGGGACAACTAATAAATTTACCAGGTTTAATAGGACGTAAAATTTGTATAGGAGTATATAAAATATCTCAGCTAGTTGTAGGATTTAACTGATAGAAGAAAGGTAAATTATTATGGAAAAATATGATTTTTTAATTGTTGGAGCTGGACTTTATGGTGCTGTATTTGCACATGAAGCAAAAAAACGTGGTAAGAAATGTTTAATATTGGAAAAACGTAATCATATAGCAGGGAATATTTATACAGATAAAGTTGAAGATATTAATGTGCATAAATATGGTGCACATATTTTCCATACAAATAATAAAGAAGTATGGGATTATATAAATAATTTTGCAGATTTTAATAGATACACAAATAGCCCTATAGCTAATTATTGTGGTGAAATTTATAATCTTCCTTTTAATATGAATACCTTTAATAAAATGTGGGGTGTTAAAACTCCAGAGGAAGCTAAAGAAGAAATTAGAAAACAATGCAGTGATAACTATGTTGAAAATCCTAAAAACTTAGAAGAGCAAGCAATTAATTTAGTTGGAAGAGATATATATGAAAAATTAATTAAGGGATATACTGAAAAACAATGGGGAAGACCTTGTAGTGAACTGCCTTCATTTATAATAAGAAGGTTACCAGTAAGATTTACTTATGATAATAATTACTTTAATGATAGGTATCAGGGTATACCTATAGGTGGTTATACTAGCATAGTTGAAAAAATCATAGATAAAATCGAAGTAAAATTAAATACAGATTATCTTAAGGAAAAAGATAAATGGAATAGTATTGCTGAAAAAGTAGTTTATACAGGACCTATAGATGCATATTTTAATTATAAATTAGGAGTTCTTCAATATAGAAGTATAGCCTTTGAAAATGAGATTCTAGATATTGAAAACTTTCAAGGAAATGCAGTTGTAAATTATACTGATAAGGAAACTCCATATACACGAATAATAGAGCATAAGCATTTTGAATTTGGAAATCAGCCTAAAACAATTATAAGTAGAGAATATAGTAAAGAGTGGAGTATTGGTGATGAACCCTATTATCCTATAAATGATGATAAAAACAATGAACTATATAACAAGTATAGTGAACTTGCAGAAGCTGAAAATAATGTGATTTTTGGTGGGCGTCTAGGAGAATATAAATACTATGATATGGATAAAGTCATAGAAGTAGCCTTAAAAAAGGTTAAAGAAGTATTTGCAGCATCTAATAAGTAAATAGAAAATTAATGATAAAATAATAAAAGAGAATTTAATGATATTATAATATTAAATATTAGTATGGTATAATTTAATAAATAATATTAAAATTTATCCTTGAAGTTGGAGGTTAACTTATGGAAAGAAATTATGAATTAATATATCATGGAAGTTATATGGAAATAGAATTTCCAGAGATACGTAAGCATAGATTTACAAAGGATTTTTCTTGGGGATTTTATTGTACTAAAATAAAAGAGCAAGCTGAAAAGTGGGCAGATAAATTTAATACATCCATAGTAAATGTTTATGAAGTTAAAGATATTAATTCATTGAATATTAAGGCGTTTGAAGATTATACTGATGAATGGCTAGAGTTTGTGGTTAAATGTCGTAGTGGAAATACACATGAATATGATGTTGTTATTGGACCAATGGCAGATGATACTATTTATGATTACATTGAAGCATACACACAAGGTCAAATGAATAAGCAAAAATTCTTTGAATTGATGAAATTCAAATATCCAACTCATCAAATAAGTTTCCATACAATTAAAGCTCTAGATTGTATTAATTTTATAGAAAGTTATAAAGTGAAATGATAGAAAATTATTATAGTTAAAATAAATAAAGGTAGTAAACAATCCAGTGTTTAACTACCTTTATTTATTTTTTATATATTCATTTTTTTATTTCAACTCTTACCTCTTCACTCTTACTTCTTCACTCTTACCTCTTACCTCTTACTTCTTCACTCTTACTTCTTCCCTAAAATCTCGTAAATTCTATCTTCCTCAAGAGTTTCTTTATCTAAAAGTTCCATAGCTAATTTATCTAAAGTACATTTATTTTCTTTTAGAGTATTTATTGTTTCTTCGTATAAAAAATTAACTAATTCTCTACATTCCTCTACAATAGGGTTTCCATAAGAAGTTGAAAGATTGCCTAATTTAGATAGCTTTAATAATCCTAGGGTATTTCCCATTCCATACTCTGAAATCATAGCCATAGCCATTTCAGTAGTTTGACTTAAATCTCCTTCAGCACCAGTTGAAATTCTTTCTTTTCCGAAAATAATTTCTTCAGCAGCTCTACCTCCTAGTAGTACCATAATTCTATTTTTTAAGTAATCTAATCTTTGATAAGATTTATCCTTAGGTATAGTTAAGGTATATCCACCTGCACCATTAGTAGTAGGAATAATAGTAATTTTTGATACCTTATCTTCAGGTGTTTTTATAAGAGAAAGAAGAGCATGTCCTGCTTCGTGGTATGAAGTTAAAAGTCTATCTTCTTCTAAATAATGTCCTCTTTCCTTCTTTTCATAACCTGCAAGTACAATTGAATAAGCTTTATTTATATGTTCTTCTGTTAATGAAGGTGAATTTTCTTTAGCAGCAATAATTGCAGCTTCATTAATTAAGCTTTCTAATTTTGCACCTGAGAAATAAGCAGTTTTTTTAGCAATATCTTTAATATTTATTTCTTTAAAAGGTTTATTTTTCAAATGTAGAGATATAATTTTTTCTCTTGCAGATAAATCAGGTAATGAAACCTCAATATGTCTATCAAATCTACCAGGTCTAAGTAGTGCTGAATCAAGGGTATCTAACCTATTAGTAGCAGCAATTACTACTATACCTTCTTTTTCACCAAAGCCTGACATTTCTGTTAAAAGAGCATTTAAGGTCTGATCTCTTTCATCATTTCCACTGGAAGCACTAGAGCCACCTCTTTTCTTACCTATAGCATCTATTTCATCTATAAAGATAACAGCTTTACCATGAGCTTTTGCTTTCTTAAATAAATTTCTTATCCTAGCAGCACCAACCCCCACATAAACTTGTACGAAATCAGAACCACTTAAAGCATAAAAGGGAACCTTAGCTTCACCTGCAACTGCCTTAGCAAGAAGAGTTTTACCAGTACCTGGGGAACCATATAATATAACTCCCTTTGGCATTCTAGCTCCATATTCCTTATATTTTTCAGGATTTTTCAAGAAGTCAACTATGTCCATAAGACTTTCCTTAGCTTCTTCATTTCCAGCAACTGAATTAAAGTTTAATACATTTTCTTCTGTAGAAAAATCCTTTATATCTAAGTTAGTAATCTTAGATGTACTTCTTTTACCCATAGAAATAAATACAATTGAAATTACTGAAGCTAAAAGTACTATGGATGTAATAGTCTTAGGTGGACTACTTATATTTTCATCTGAAATTTCTATATTATTTTTTAATAAATCTTCTTTTAAGGTTGGACTATTAGGATTTTCAGTAGAGTATTTACTACCATCCTTTAAAAATACAGTAAGCTTAGAGCTATTATTAATAATTACTTTAGATATATTATTATCAGTTATATCTTGTAAAAATATTGAATATTGTTTAGTGTAGTTAGCAGTTTTACCAAAACTTAAATACATTAAAACTAATGTTGAAAGAATAGCTGTTGCTATTGGAATAAAAATTAAATTTTTCTTTAGTTTGTTCATTATTACCTCCTAAATAGAAGACTAACTATCAAAAATATTTTAACATCTTTAAATATTTAGTCCACTTAATAGCCTAGATTATTCCTATGTAAGTGTTGGAATAAATGCCAAACCAAAAAGATATCTTTAAAAAGTTATGTAAATAGAGTATACTTTAAGTAAAATAGCTGACTGATTAGAACAATGATTTTAATAAGCAATATATAAGGAGAGATAATAAAATTGCTTTATTCAACTGTGTTATCATCAAAGGATATTACTAAGTTAGTTAATTTGAAAGGCAAGGATAAAGGGATAGAGATAACCCATATAGAAATAGATAATGAAATTAATTTTTCAGGTAAAATTTTTAACAAAATAAATAGCAAATTTAGTGGTAGTCTATATATTAAAAGTTTTTATAATAATAAAATAGTTATTAGAACAAAAGATATAAGTATAGATAAATTAGGAATGTTAAAAGGAATTAGCAATGTAGTTTTAAAATCAGTAATTAAAATCATTGGTGAAGATCAGCTTATTATTAAAGGAAAAGATATTATTATTGACTTAAACAAGTATGAAGCAAATATAGAGGATGTATATATAAAGGACAAGCTACTTTATATAATAGGCTCTAAATTAGAATTATATATTAATGCATAGTTAACTTATTAATGGGAGGTAAGTATGAATATTTCAAGTGTTAAAGTCGCATTAACAGGCGAAGATTTATTAAGTATTTTAAATGAGTTTGTAAGCGTAGAAGGTTTAAACTTAGAAAAAATTGATATTGATGACGAAATAATATTACATGGAAGCTTTACAAAAGGAATAACAATTAATTTTGTAGCAGGTGTTAAAGTAAGTAGAGTTGAAGATGGAATTATACATGGAGAGGTTTCAACTTTTAAAGTAGCAAAATTAAAGATATTCTCATTAGTTAGAAAAGCAGCCTTAAAGTTTGCATTAAAATCTTTAGAAGAAAAAGGTATAAGCTATAAGGATGGTAAGGTAGTAATAAATATTAAACATTTATTAAAGGATGTTCCATATGTTGATTTAAATATAGCAGATATATATTTTACTCAAGATCTTTTAAATGTTGATGTAGCTAATATTGATATTTCAATAAAGGGTACCTTAATAAAAGAAGTTCCAGTAGAAGAAGAACAAGAAGAAGATGAATTTGAAGAAATTGATGAAAATATAGAAAAGGTAAAGGATTATTATAGTAAAGGAAGAAATTTTGCAGTAGGAAAGCTTCCGCAAAAGATAAAAACTTATAGTGATTATTTATTTATAGTACCAGATATGGCAGCTTTATTGTATAGATTATTAAAGGATAAGAGAGTTTCTTTAAAAATAAAGCTAATTATTTCAGGAGCTGTGGCATATATTGCTTTTCCAACGGATATAATACCAGATAGTATACCTTTTATAGGTAAAGTAGATGAAATAGCAGTTGCATTTTTTGCATTAGAAAGAATAATTGATGATGTACCAATTAAGGTAGTATTAGAAAATTGGGAAGGGAAAAATGATATTGTTTTTGTAATAAGAAATATTGTGGAATATGTAATAAACTTTACAGGAGCTAGAAATGTAGAGAAGATTTACAACTTTATAGAGGAAATTGTTTCATTATAGAATAATCGAAGGAGTACTATAAATGGCAAAAAAAGTTTATGCAATAAAAGAAGGTTTTAACTTTAGTACTAATGAAAAAGTTGAAAACTTAATAGTAGATACTTGGGCAGAATGTCAAAGATATATAAAAGGAGTTAAGGGAGCTAAATATAAAAGCTTTGAAGATATAAATGAAGCTAAGGCATTTTTAACTAATGGAGATGGAATGCTAAAAAAAGGTGTAGATACTTATCCTATGGATTGTTTACATATTTATGTAGATGGAAGCTATAATATTTCTACAGAAAGATATGCCTATGCTTTAGTAGCTGTAAAAGATAATGTTATAGAATATGTTGAAAATGGTAGAAGTGAAGATAATTCTAATAAAGCTATAAGACAAATTGCTGGAGAATTAGAAGCTACAGTTAAAGGTGTTGAATATGCATTAAGACAAAAGGAAAAGAAAGTAGTTATTTTCCATGACTATGCTGGAATTGCTCATCATGCCACAGGATTTTGGGAAAGAAAAGAACAATCATCAATAGATTATTATAATAAGATGAAAAGTCTAATGAATAGTGGTATTGAAGTGATTTTTGTTAAAGTAGATAGTCATACAGGTGATTTATATAATGAAATTGCAGATGAAAAATGTAAGGAAGCCTTAAATATTGAGTCTAATAATGAGTTTTACAAATATCTTGGAAGTAATGAAATTATTGTTTCTAATAATTTAGTTAAGGAAAAACTTAAAAATATAGCTAAGGATAGAGACTATAATATTATTTCTAAAGATGATTCTATTATAATAGATGATAAAGATGCTTCTATAATTTTAAAAGCTAAAGTAAAAGAAGAGGATACTTTAGATAATAATTATAAAGAAGAGGAAGAAATAATAGAAAAGCTAAGAGATATTCTAAAGAAACTTCCTAAGGAAAAACAAAAGGATATTTTAAGTTATGGAGAATATCTATTAAATAAGGAAATTAATAAATAATTATAATAATCATTTCATGAATATAAGATTAAAAAATACAAATAATAATATTAGAATAATATTTATGAGGTGATATAAATGCTAAGAATGATTAAAGGAATGGCGGCAGGAGCTGTGATAGGAGTTGCAGTAACTGCTGTTATGCTACCACAATTAGATAGAAGAACTCAAAGAAATTTAAAAAGAGTTGGCAGAAGAGCTATGAATATGGCAGAAGATGCTTGTGATATGATGATTGGATATATGCGATAGAAATTATATTCTGAAGGCTTGGAACTTGCGACGTCACAAAGAATTATATAATTCCGAGTGAGGGAGGAATTATTTCCTTCAGTATAAAAAGAGATCAATATAATGTTAGTGTGACTTGGAGCTTGCGAGGTCAAAGCTAACATTATATTGTTCTCTTTATTTTTTTATAATTAAAATTTAAAGAAAAAAAGTTAAAATTATTAGTGTTTTTACTTACTTTAATGATATAATATTTAAAAGGAAAAAATAAGAAAATATTTTTATTTATATTATAATTTGACGAAAAAAGCAAATTAATAGGTTTATTATACGGAGAATTACTATTAAAAATGGTTAAATTATGATATAATTTAAAATTATAGGAAAAGTATAGAATATTAATATATTGGTATGAAAAGGAAGAGTAATGATGGAGATTCTTGCATTAGGAGAAAAAATAAAAAGAAGACGTAAAGAGTTAGATATGACTCTTAAGGATTTAGCTGGAGATAGAATTACTCCAGGACAAATCAGCTTGGTTGAATCAGGGCGTTCTAATCCTTCTATGGATCTACTTGAATATTTAGCAGGAGCTTTACAAACTTCAGTTGAGTACTTAATGGAATCAGAAGAGACGCAAGCAGAAAAGATAAGTGTGTATTATGAGCAAGTTGCCGAATCTTATATTTTATCTGGAGATTATATTACTGGTGAAAAATATATAGAAAATGCTTTGTATTATGTTGAAAAATATAATTTAGAGTATAGAAAGGCAAAAATTATATATTTAAGAGCTAAAATATGTAAAGCTAAAGAAGAGTATACTTTAGCACAACAATTTTTCTTGTCATCAAATGTTATATTTATTAAAAATAATAATTACGAAGAAATAGTTAATACATTTTTAAACCTAGGAAAAATAACTTTAGAACAAAATGCATTTCATTCTGCTAGTAGTTATTTAAGACAAGCTGAAAAGGTCTACTTAGATAATAATATAGGAGATGATTTCTTACTTGGTGAAATATATTATTATATGGCACAGGCTTATTTTAATATAGAAGACATGACTAATGCGATGAATTATTCATTTTTGGCAAAAAGTAAATTTGAACAAGTTAGAAATAGAGAAGAATACGCTAAAACCTTACTATTGCTATCAAAGGAATATAATAAGCAAGGGGATTTAGCAAATGCTATTAAATATTCACAAAAAACTTTAGAGGTGTATAAAGAACTAGATGAATTACATAATATATCTGAAATAGAAAATAATTTAGGAAAATTATTCTATGAATTTGAGAATATTGAAGAATCCTTCAAGCATTATGAAATATCTAAGAATATTAGAATAAGAAGAAATGATTCTAAAGTAGTTAATACATTAATGAATATTTGTGAAAATTATATTAAGTTAAAGGATATTTCAAAATGCGAAGAGATACTTATAGAGATAAGTTCTTTCCTAGACGAAGGGGATATAGAAAATCTAATAGAGTTGAATTTACTATGGTATAGAATTTATATTCTTAAGGAATTACTTAAAGAAGCTGAATATGTTTTACTTGATACTTATGACTTAGCTAAAAAAAATAATTTACAAAAACAAGCTGGGCAATTATCAATAATGATAGGAAAGTTCTATATAGATAATAAAAAAGAAGTAGAGGCAGCTAAGTATTTAGATGAAGGAGTTAATATTTTTAGGAAGTTAGGAATACTTAAAAATTAATTCAGGCGGGGGATTTAAATGGAAATATTATCAACTGGCGAAAAAATAAAAAGGGCGAGGGTATATCAGGGAATAACCTTAAAAGAATTATGTGGAAATAAAGTTTCTATATCTAAGATGAGTTGCATAGAAAATGGAAAAATTAAGGCTGATAAAGATGTTTTAGAATATATATCAGAAAAACTTGGACTTGATTATGATTATTTAGTAAGAGATGTAGAGGAACAAATAATAAATAATTTAAAATTAATTAAAAGAGGCTTAGTTCCAGATGAAGAAATTGATAATGTTATTAATCATAACTTAACTTATGCTTTAGATTATTCCTATAATGATTTGGCCTTTGAGTTAATTCATATGCTATTTAATTATTATGTTAAGAAAAATAAAGTTGAAAATATACAATTAATAATTTCACAATACTATGATTTATATCAAAAAAATAATACTCCTGAAAATACTATAACTTACTATGTAGATATGGCAACTTTCTTTTATAGCATTAAAGATTATAATGAAGCTATAAACTACTTTAGCAGAATAAGATCAATTATAAAAAATAAGAAGAATTTTAGTAAAGCAGATTATGCATATATTTGCTATAGAGAAGGAAAATCTTTTGAAAAGTTAGGTAAATTGGATAAAGCTTATGATATTTTAAAAGAAGCATTAAAATATGTAGATAGTATTGAGAAGGCTTTAGATAAGGGAGATATTTATCATAGCTTTGGAACTATTTGTATAAGATTAAATAAGAATAATTATGAAAAATATATAAATATATCTTATGAATATAAAAAGGAAAAAGTAGCAGTGCTAGCAATTGCTAAGGGGAAAACTGGAGAAAGTTATTTTTACGCAAATAACAGAGAAAAGGCAATCCAAGAAATTATGGAAGGCATTGATTTATTCCCTACAATAGATGAAAAGAAATATGTTAGATTCTTAAATAAATGTGTTAAAACTCTTTATGAAAATAAGGAATATGATATTGCCTATGAAATTACAGATAAAGCCTTAAATTCTGCCATCGATACTAATGATATAGCATTAATTGAAGAAGCATATTATTTAAAAGGTATGATACTTCAGAAAAAAGAGCTTTATGTCCAAGCTGAGATGTATATGAACCTTTCACTTGATTCCTTATTTAAATTTGCTAACAAAGAAAAGAGACATGAAAGATATCTTGACATGGGAGAAATGTACTATAAGCTAGGAGATGTAAAGGATTCTTTGAAGTATTTTACATTAGCTATGAAACTAGAGAAATAATATATATTTATTATAAAAATAAAGGAGCTGTTGCATTAAAAATTAGGCGCAGTTCTTTTTTTGTTAAAAAATAAATCTAAGACTTTAAAAGTTTTATGTTCTACTATTTTACTACTTCATTATTCTTTCAATGGACTAAAAATTATAGTATAATAAAAGATTTTTTGTAAATAACAATTA